>Ga0116229_10011587_pt1 | contig 12951 bp, 8 predicted proteins | sample S1TSphgellanicum_3_FD_87313 | JGI IMG/M metagenome (GOLD analysis project Ga0116229, IMG submission 87313) | Host-associated microbial communities from peat moss isolated from Minnesota, USA - S1T2_Fc - Sphagnum magellanicum MG | ecosystem: Host-associated > Plants > Peat moss > Unclassified...
AGGCAGAAGGCACTTATGTTTCGCCTCAATTGGGGATTCAGACCCCGAATGTACGAGGGCGACTCAATCGAAGATTGAGTCGGGGTCTTCACCCTTGCACACGAGTGGTCGCATTCTTATGGTTCGGGCACTTCCGTGAAGGAATTTATTCCTTCTGCCTTTCTTGATAAAGAATACATATATATGTTTTTGTGTCAACCCATTAGGGTCTAAATTTTAATGCATTTGCCCTGACGGGTATTTTCAAGCGCGCTCCTCCCCTGAACGCTTACGTATGAGTTGTTTGATTTGTTTCTTATTGTTGATACTTTCTTTTTATGTGCCTTCTATGGCATGAGAAGATTTGGAATTATCTGCAAGCAAATGATTGAATTATGTATAAATTATATGATTTGTATGAGATGCATTGAAATCGTTACAAAAAACAGCTTTGATAACAGGACTGATACTATAAGATGATGTACGACAAGATACTGAAATCTTTGAATTTATAGGACATTAGAGAAAGTAGGCAGCCAAGAATTTTGCTATCAGCCAAAAGTTCTCCATACAACAAAGGTATGGGAACTACTCTCACTTTTACAACGCTCTTTTAGCTGTATTTATTTATACCCTGATGAAAGCTCCACTGCTGGATAATGAAGCAATTAGCACAGATGCCCTCAGCGAGCATCAAATTTTTGACATTGAACCCGAAGCTGCATTCGACGACCTCAGACAATCAGCTGCACGAATTTGTCAGACCCCCGTTGCCTTGGTCAGCCTTGTTGATGAGTGTCGTCAGTGGTTCAAGATGCCGATGGGAATGGAATTGGAGGAATCGAAGCGCGATGTGGTATTTTGTCACCAGACGATTTTGCAACCAGGCGCTTTGATTGTCCCAGATCTGCTGACAGACAAGCGATTCGTGACCAATCCATTAGTGACAGAACACCCCCAAATTCGGTTTTTTGCTGGCATACCACTGATCGCAAAAAATAGACAAACGCTAGGAAAGCTCTGTGTGATTGACTATGTACCGAGGGAACTCAGATCGGAACAAGTAGATGCCTTATGGGGATTAAGTCGCCAAGCAATTATGCAGTTAGAGCTACAGCGTAATTTAGCTGAAACGCCTATTTGGTGCAGGCTGTTAGTGCTCGCGGCGCTCGCGTAGAGGTGGTGGGTTTCAGGTCGATGACATGTTGTCAATCCCAATATCACAGAGAAGATACAATTTGAAGCCCAGTTTCTACGTGCCCAGCGCATGGAGAGCCTCAGCACCTGCTCATATCGGACTGCCATTCTCGTTCCTCAAGTTCCTTCTGGGGCAACAACAGAGAAGCTTCAATCTCCTGGCGGACTGCGGTTGTCACAAGAGAGTTGCTATTCAAACAATCTATAAGCAGTTTGTTGGCATCATAGTAGCGTTGCAGTACTTGCTGCTGCTCAGGGCTAAATTGCCAGTGATAGTTGATATGGCGATGCTCAGTAATCGCAGTCTGTAATGCAAGAGCCCAAGCTGGATAGTTCGCTTGCCACCAAGTCTGGAACCCTTGTTTGTCTAGATCAGGATCAGGAAATTGGTCTTGGAGTTGTTGCAGGGATTGATGTAATCCAACATCCAGGACAATTGCCAAGGCATTGCTGAGGGCATCGGCACAGCTATGGGCATGGGCAAAGTCGCAACTGCTATTAATTGCACATGCCAAAACCAGGTCATCCAGCGCCGCATCCAAAAAGATCCCCTGGTCAAGGGTGCAAGCAAGGGCAAAGTGAGGGGCAAGGTGAGGAGTCCGATCCAGGGCAAGGTAAAAGGCTCGAACTACAGCTTCCTTGGATTGGGCAAGAATGGTAGAAGATTTTTGGCTTGCCCAGGTTAAAAATTCTTGCAGATATTTATCTTGAGCTAATAGCGCATCAATTTGTTGCTTCATTAGCTGCACCAAGGCGTCTGCACTCCGCAGCATGGTAGCAGTCAATAAAAAGACTTCGCGCCATCGGGGTTCGGTGATGTGACTCACCAGTCGTTCCAAGGCTTGTTCTAATGCCTGTAGATTATGACTGGCAACGATTTTTCTGGCAGTAAAATATTCTTGAAATGCCAGGTAGGAGAAAGAAAAAATTCCCCGCGCCCGTTCCGCCAGTAACCCATGTTGCGCTTCTATTGCCTTCAACACTGCAACACTTTCCAGCAGCAATTCTTCAGGGTCGGTAGCAGCAGTGGGCAAATCACGGATATAGTCGGCAATATATTGCTCAATGACGCGTTCCTCAAAAAAGTAACAACCTTGCTCAAACGCCGTAGCGGCAATCTGACTCAGCAGTTTGATCTTTTGTGGCAATAAAAACCCGCGATAAATTTCATCCCGCTCAACTCCTCTGGCTTCATCCCACTTGCCGAGGAGAAGGTCTAGACATTGCTGATAAAATTCGGCTCGTTTCTGAGGAAATTTTTCCTGGCGATGGAAAACCCAACAGGCGACATGAAGAAACAGAGGGGTAACTGCAAGTTTGCGGAATTGCCAGTTTCGAGGTGCGCTGATCTGCTCAATGAACTCAACTGACTGAGCTAACCCATCCTGAGCGTTTGTCTTTGCGAATGCTACGAACCACCTTTGAGCAAAGGCGGCGATTTGTTCTTGGGTAAAAGGAGCAATTTCGATATCAGTAAAACGCCTGAGCTTGAACTTTTCCGCTGACGTTCGACAGGTAGCCACAAACAAATTTTTGTGATAATTGTCAGAAAATTTGCGAATTTCCTTTAAGATAATGTTGCTATCTTGATTGAGAAGTTCGTCTAGGCCATCTAGCAACAACAACACTCTACCCTCATGCAGCAGTGTCTCAATTTCGGATGGGTCTAAAATGCCAGACCTGAGAAATTCTAGGCGAATATAGTTTAATAAGCTGAAATTGCCGGCACTTCTGGAGTCTTCAGCATAATCTCTCAAGGTGATAAAGATGGGAACTCGGTTTGCCGCCAACTCACCTCGGTTGCACAGAATGGCAAGATGTTGCAAAAAGGTGGTTTTACCAGAACCTGGTTTACCTAGTACCCTGAGCTTGGAATAGATTTCGACTGCTCTCTTCCCTGGTATTTGTTTCTGGGAAACCTCACCTAAGCCAAAGCGGTCAAATTCATCTGGTCCAAGGTTTTGCAACTGAGAGACTTCTAACCACTGTTGGCTGGCGATCTCCTCCAGAATATTAACATCGATGTAAATGTCGTCTATACTAACACTACGGCTAATATCTAATAGCTGCAAAGTGCCACATTGGTCTTGAATTTTCTCCTGGCGTTGTGATCGCACCCGCTGCACTAAGGTATCAATATTCCAGAAAGTTCGAGGAGCCTGGACTCCAAATTCAGCTAGCTCTGTTCCGATATTCTCCACAATCTCCAGCCAATTCAGTTCCAGAACAGAGCAAATTTCAATAAAGGTATAACGCTCAATCGGACGACCTGTGAAAAACCTCCAAATAGGTTGGCGAGTTCTGATGTTCACTAACTCTGCCAAGTTTTTTTGAGTCCAAGCCTTGTAAGCAAACACTTTTTTCGCTTGTTTAATTCCGTCAGGTGACGCCCGTAGAGATCGCCTTACCATTGAACAAAAATTCGACTTATCCGCATAAATAAAGATCAATTTTTTTATATCCTGATCTTATACAATTATTTATGTTAATTTCCTGATTTTGTGCCTAAGTTATACAAAGTCTAACTCATTGCCCTTGATTTCATTAACATTATGAAAAGCCAAAAGCCATGAACCCCAAAAACTTTTGGTGAGTCAATTTGCGCTCATGTGCTTGTGAACGTTGAGTTTCAGACTCTGAGTTTGGCGGGTCACTCCTGACAACTGTTATGGCGTGGAGTAAAATTATTAGAATTTCATAAATTTTTGTAACGAAATCGGACACTTCATTTCTCTTGTTGCTTTACTAGGTAACTTTTCACACCAAAATAATAACGTCTTTACCAAGAAAGGCAGCTATGCAGAGGGCAGAAGGAACTTATTCCTTCTCGATTGCCCGAACCTTCTGGCGACCGGAGGGAGCAAGGGTCTAAGTCCCATGCGTGAATTCCTCCTTCTGCCTTCTGCCTTCGTACTTCTGCCTTCTTTAATCAAACCTGTTTAAGATAGTACTCAAACCGCTCCCGTAGTTGTTCAACAGTCAGATTCTGAGTCCAGAACTCTATCAGGGCGTGGCCAAAGGCCCAGGCGTTGCGGTCAGGGGAGGTGGAGTTTTCCAGCAACAGCGACCAGAGGGATAGCAGGTCAAAGTTAAGCATATTCGCATTGCCCGGACTCAAGAGCAAGAAGAGATCATATGCCATCTGGAGCTTGCCAATGACAACAGGCAACTGTTCCACGGGAATTTTTTCCGCCAATAAATATGCCAGGGTTGGAGTTCCGGTTGACAGCGTGGAAATGAACTGAAGGACGGGACTTTTAAGTAGTGCAGCTAGTCCCTGTATTGTCGCCATTTGGAAGGTATAGTGGTCAATAATTTTCGCGGCAGCGACGGTGCGAGCTTCCAAGTTACGTAAAAAGCGGGCAAGACGGAGTTGCTTGGCAGGTGCGATCGCCTCCACCAGTCCGAACGACAGAGCTTCCACTCCCCAGGGGGTTCGACCCGTTTTGACGTCACCAGTCACGATGGGCAGAACCAGAGAACAATTGTCGCCCAGTAGCTGAGCCCGATACTCAGTGGCTTCCCGAATGGCAATTTCCTTTGGGCGATCGCCCCATTGCCAGTCATAGGGAGGTTCCCACTCGCGTATGGGACGTAGACGATCTACTTGAGTAACGACAGTAATCACAGGCAGGTCTACAACTTCCGCCTTCATATCTTTGAGAAAGTCCACATCCATTTGCAAGGAAGGATCGAGGGCAGGAGTGACTAACAGCAGTAGATCAGCGTTTGTAGCATAGTCAAGCACGATCTTCCGTAGATCTGCATGGTTAACTTGTTCATAACCCGGAGTATCCCAAAGCGTCAGTGTTTCGACCGTTTGGGTCTGCCATTGGTAATTTTGAATCTGATCGGTACTGGGCAAAATATCCACTGCGGCTCGTTCTGCCTGAAACAGTGTGTTAATCAGGCTGCTTTTTCCGGACCCTGTTCGCCCTGCAAGCAGAATATTGACTGGCTTTTGCTCAGCCGCCCCGGCTGGTTCTGCTCTCTCTATGATCTCTCGGAGAGTTTGGGTTTTAGCCTTGGGTAGTGTCGGTGTGGGCAAGGGGGATCGTGAAGCTGGCAGTGTGCTGCCGCCGTAGAGGATGATCGCCTGCCGACATAAGTTTCTGAGGGTAGCTTCTCGCAGAAGCTGACTCAAATTCACCAGCAGTTGTTGATTTGCCTGCTTACCGTAACGCTGACCGGCTTTTCTTGCCACCGCCACCGCAGGGTTCAAGAGCCACTGTGCTAAGTTCCATGCTGAAGAAAGTTTACGCACTGATGGCTCCAGCTGACGATAAACCTCGTACGCTTTGTAGACCTGCCCAATCGTGACCTGATTGAGAGCAGGTGATAATTTTTGCATCCACTGATCTAGGTCATCTACTGTTCCCCGGATCAGGGTATAAGCTTGGGGAACATAAATGTTCAGCAGGGGATACTTCACTTCAGGATAGTAGATATGAGCGATCGCGACAACTAGATCCTGGCATCGCTGCCAAAATATTTGCCAGTCTTCCCACAGGGGTGGATCGCTCTGTGCAGCTTTCAGGATCTCTTGTAGTGCTGCTTCTGCTTGCTTGGCGGCGTCATTTGTATCATCTACAGCGGATTGAAGTTCTTTGCGGGCTTCTGCCACTAGAACTTCCACCTGCTCTTTCACAGGTTGAGTCCATCTGACCAGAAGCCAACGCCAGCCCACGAATACAAGTGTAAACACACCCCAAATCCAACTAATGCCCCACTCGTGGATTTGCCACCCCGCCGCTACCATCAAGAAACTGACGATAATCGAGATCGGGAGTGCCAACACAACCCACTGCCACAACTTTAATCGCACCATTGCCCCACGCCTGCCTATTACCCCTGCTTCACATTACAGGGTTTGAACAGTTCCTAAAACCTTACTCAAGGTAGTACAAACATTCCCAAAATTATCATAATAATCGGGTAGTGAGAGCAAAGGTGAAACAATTGTGTACAGTTAACTGTATAACTGATAACTGTTTATCTGGCGGTCGCAGTGACAGGAGCGTATCTAGCGTATCGCTCTAAGTAAAATTCTTTGGGATGAGCGATTGCCTTGACAGACTCCCGCTGTTTCACTGCATCCTTCCATCGCTTTATGCGTGGGAATTCAGATAGATGTCTAAAGTCACGATAATGCTTAATGACAGACCAACGCTCAAACCAGGGGTAAAAGGTAAGGTCAACGAGACTGATAGATTCACCAAACCAGTAAGGACCTTCCCCAGACAGTTTTCCTAATCCTTCATTTTCTATGAATTGCAGATGATTGTAGAGTTCCTGTGCTGCTTCTTTTTGCTTTTGCTGGTCTGGGTTCCGCAGGACATTAGAGTAAGCAGGAACAAATCTAGTATTAGCAAAATCGATCCAAATTCGCGCCTGTGCCTTACCTATTGGATTGCTAGGTAACAGTGATGGTTCGGGAAAAACCTCATTTAGATACTCGTTAATAATTGCTGACTCCCAAACCCGTTCATTACCATGTTTAATTGCAGGTACTTTGCCATAAGGAGAAATTTCCGTAAAACCCTCTGGCTTGTTCTGCAAATCAATCTCTACTAAATCGAAGCCAATGCCCTTTTCTGAAAGTACTAAACGCGAGCGGTGAGCAAAGGGACAAACGACTGCACTATAAATTGTAATTTCAGCCATGTTTAGTTTCCTTTTTCTTTCTAAAATTGCAACCGCAGACGCACGCTGATGGACTCAGATATTTAACGGTTCTATCAGCTTGTATCTGCGATTCAAAATCTAAAATTGGATTGGAGCTTGTGCGACCAAAATCATTGATGAAATTCCTGGCTTACTTTCCTTAAATACTGTAAGTCGGTAAATAAATCGTAGTTAATTCATCTGTCCTGAATTATGACATAGATAGCCCAGAGAAGCAAGCCTATAGGGAAAATCTAAACCGGTCGTAAGTTTACTTAAGTAAACACTGATGTTTTGTATTTTTTGTATAAAAAGATACCTTGCAAGTAAGTGAGGTACAAGGCTGATGTCTAAAAGCCAGACACAGAACCTTTTTTGCTTCTGGCTCCTGGCTCCTGAATTCTGCTGTATCTTTAGGTACTTCCTAATTTTTTCAGAAGCCCACACTGTAAACAGAGGGTCAGTGTGTGTAGTTGTCACGATTCGTTCTGACTAATTGTTGTTGCTTCGTCTGTATCAGGTGGCTCATTAGTTAACTCATCAATGAGGGAGACAAAGACAGCAGCAATTGGGACTGCTAAGAGTACACCAAAGAATCCTAATAGCTTACCCATAATTAGAAACGTCAGGATCACCATTACAGGGTGAAGATTAACTTGTCGGCCCATAACCAAAGGCTGAACGAGGTGTGCGTCTACCTGGTTCAGGATGAGAAACAATCCGAGAACCAGCAACAGCTTCACTGGTGAAAGGCTAAGAGCAACTAACGCTGGTAAAACGGTGCCCACAATTGTACCAACGTAAGGAATCACCTCAAGCAAACCCGCAATTATTCCGAAGGGAATAGGTGATGGAACGCCCAAAGCCCAGAGTCCAAGTACTGCTCCTAAACCTAAAAATATCATGGCGACCCCCGTACCAAAAATCCAACCCCGCAGTCTCACTTCAACAGCCGAGAGAAAATGTTTAAACTTTTGGTGGTTTCGGCGGGGTACGATCCGGAGAATGCCATTAATCAATGAATCTGGGTCGTTCGCCATATATAAAGCTAAAATCAGTGTTGCCACAAACTCAAGCGGTATACCAAGGGTTTCACGCAACACAAGTGGAACTTCCTTCAGTAACTCGTTGGCAACGATCTTTAATTGTTTTATTCCCTGGGAGATGTCTGGGATCAAGCTATTAGTGCGGTGAAGCTCTTCAACCCGTATGCTCAGTGTATTTAGGTAGGTTGGTAGTGTCACTAGTAGCTTATGAGTTTCTGTAATTAGACTAGGAATTACTACAGAAATCAGCAAGATGACAAATCCCACGATCAATCCAATCAGTATAAAAACGGATAACCACGGTGACTTTACAATTCTTTGCAACCATCGAAGCAGAGTTCGGAAGATTAGAGCAATCAATGCCGCAATGGCAATTAGCTCCAAAACTGGCAAAAGTCTATACAGAATGTAGATTGATACTGCAACAATAACTGCAAACGGCGCACCACGACTTAGTTGAGACCATCCAGTTTCTGTATCATTAGAGCTTGCCATTGCTATCTCTTCTCCCTCCTCACAAGTGGAATACGATTTTGGATTGATAAGGTATAGCTAAAGCGCACCTTCGTAATTGTGCAGCATAGCCCTGTGATCCTGAGTCTACATGTTTATTTGCGCTTCAGTATAATTTATTTACTTTTGAATGTTGAATTTTCAATTTTTGACTTGACTATCTGCTTTTGCATTCCTGCCTGAAACTGCTTGCCTACATAAGAGAGAGAATCTGCCGCGTGCTTGTGGTCATAATTCCAACCATAGTTGGGACCAGATAACCCGTGACCACCAGGAAAAGTATAAAAGACGTTTTCGATGCCCAACTTATCTAACGTTTCATGAAACTGACGACTGGAATTGAGAAATTCACTGCCAGCTAAATCATTAAGTCCGGCATCTAAGTAAATACGTATACGTTGGCGTTGTTCTAGGGGTATCTGTCCCACAAATACTTGTGGGCTATTTTGAGGTCCGCTTTCATCTGTAAAGTAACCAATTTGACTAAAGAAAATGTTGAAGTTGTTTAAGTGGCGTAGCCCGATATTGAACGCACCCCAAGCACCAGAGGAAAGTCCACCCATCGCCCAAAACTGCGGTTTGTTCAAGGTACGATAGCGTGATTTCACGACAACAACTAACTCTTGACCAATCAAGGTGCTGACATTACCGTTGGGTCCGTCGTAATAATCTGGGTCCCATAGAGGACTGGAACCTCGCTTATCATTGCCATCAGGTGTAATCACAATTGATGGCGGTAGTTTCTTACTTTTGTAGAGTTGAGTCAATACAGGAATAATGCCAATTTTGTCTACCCAAGCACGCGCATCGTCGTGTCCACCGTGCAAAAGAAAAATGACGGGATAGCGTTTTGTAGGGTTTTGGTAATAACTAGGAGGCAGAATGACACCATATTGCCGCACCTCACCCATTGCCTTACTGTTGAAAGTTTGCAAATGAAATTTCAATGCACTGCCAGAAACATTTGTTGGCGGTGGGTCTAACTGGGGTGCACCTGCAATGAAGACATACCAGTATCCCGCACCTGCTAGCAACGTGAGTGTCGCAGCACCAACACTGAGAAGAATTTTCCAACGCTTGGCTATAATTTTCATTAACTCAAAAAATTGGATGAACTTTTGAGCAATTGACGTCAGCAATTTTGATTTAGTGTGGTGATTCGTCAAATGAATTCACAAAAAACGCCAGCGCCGCATTGACAAAATTGATAGAGACCACTATAATGTTACATCGTTTCTTATCTGCTATGTATGGATGCTTCCTTCAATTATGAAACAATGAACCACTCCCACTCCTAAAAGGAGTGGGTTTCAGGTTAAACACAGTACACCGTTGTACCACTCAGCCGCTCTTTTAGACCTAAAGTCTTATCTGGAGACGGTTTTAACCTTTGTCGCAGACGCTCTCGCTCGTGTTGGTCAAGATAACCCTGAGCTTGGACTTGCCTTGCTGCTTTAACGTTGTTGGAACTCTGTCCATGCTGCACTAAGGATCGGTTCCGAAGAAAGGATACCCTTGACGGGCATCCTCCACAGACAGATAACCCTCTTGATTGACATACAACCCAAGATATGAGCTAAACAGATCTCGTTGCTAACCACACCTGTATTGTCATGGTGGACGCGCTCAGAAAGTGTTTTCTTCACACGTTTTCCATCCAAGTGAGTTTGAGAACAAGCTGTTTTTTGACGGCTTCAAATGCTTTGGCTCTTTCTGGATTGCTAATCAGTTCCCCATTCCTATCCAAGATGATTCTGGGTAATTTTTTCGCCTCTGCCCATGCCTCAGAATTTCTAACTAATTCCATCCTGATGAGAGCCTCGGATTGAACAGCGTTTAACAACCTGAACCCTGAATTGAATTTTGCTTCCAACTCTCTTTCTTGTTGGGAGTTAACAATAATTGGATACTCAACAATAAATGTTGGACTTTTCTTCTTTGGCACGAGCTAATCACCTCCTTTATATTATATTTTTAGTATAGGATAGGACTTACGCATTGACAGAAATCGTCAAATATGATGTGGGAATTTTTAGTGCCTCACCGTTTGATTTTTCCACATTGGGAGAGTGTTCCCGTCTACAGTAGGGGCGTATTGCAATACGCCCCTACAAGTCTGAAACGACCATTATCCGTAATACACATGATGCTTAGTTTGTATAGTGCGTAAGTCCTATAGGATATGATACTAAAAATGAAGCGACTTGACTGCGCTTCTGTTGCCGCGTCGCATTCATGAGCCAGCGCTGCTCTCTTGGTTTCCCTCGCTCCGGCGACTGGCGTCCCCACACCTGTTCGCGCAGCGTCTCCCCTTGGGAGAAGGACGGTTGAGAGTTGAGCGGGGCGAAACTCTCAACAAGAGTGGGCTTTCTGCTTTGATACTGTAAAGGTGTAAGTGGCGCTGTGGTGGAGGTATTTCATGTTGTTTTCTAGCCCTGCTTAGGCGATCGCATAAACTTCTCTACTGGCGACTTGACCACAGTGTAATCGTTGTAGTGACTCGCGATCGCTGTGCGTGACTTTTTTGAAGTGATTAATCTATATCTTTGAGGATCATATGTTTTTTCGCATCAAAACTAATTTTTCCTTGTTTTTGTAACTTGTTGAGCAATCGTGTAATTGTTACCCTGGTGGTGCAGCAAGCGGTAGCAAGGTCTTCATGAGTTAGGCGAACACTGAGGCGAGTTCCCTCTAGAAGTGGTTGACCTGTTTGCTGTTTTAACAGTCGCAATAGACTGTAGAGGCGGTCATGTACCCGTCGCCTACCAGAAAGTACTAACAAAGATTCTGTTTGCTGTAACCGTTGATTAAATTTCGGTAAAAGGGTATGGGTCAATATGGGGCAAGCTGCTATTTCCGCTAGATAAATTGACACTAACTCTACATCTGATAAAGCTGTGGCTTGGTAAGTTTTGAGAGAGGTCATCTCAGAGCCAAAAACCATTTCCTCTACTGCTAGCCCTATGAGTACTTCTTCACCCGTTTCACAAAGCGTACTCAGCTTGACAAAACCTCGACAAAGATACCAAATCGCTTGCCAGTTATTAGGGATAATTTCTCCTTTGGAATATTTATGTACAAGGCGCTCCCCAATGAGGTTGCTGTCCTTGTTCAAAGGCGTTAAGTACGTTCGCTGACGCTCAGTAATGTCGCGTAGTAGCCAGCGCAAGGCGATCGCTTTGCCATCTAAGTTGCGAACAGCAGTCACTTTGAAAGCTGCAACAAAGCTTTCGCCATTGCGTTGCTGTAAGCGTAATGTTAACTCCCTGACTCTGTCTAATTCAGATAGCTGGATGAGTTCGTAACGGAAGCAATGACGATCTTCTAACGCGATGAAGTTAATGAGTGGTTTTTTGACCAAAAACGGCTGTGACACGTTGAGCATCGTTGCTGCTGTTCGGTTAGCTTCTCGAATGACTCCTTGGACATCAGTAACTAAATAGCCGTCTGGTGCAAACTCGAATAAATCCAGGTAACGCTGGCGTTCTGCTTCTACCAAACTTCTTGTTTCTAAGAGTTCCTCATTCTGCTGGTATAGTTCCTCTGTTGCCAACTGTACTATTTCCGAGGCGCTACCGAGTTCCTTAAAAGCTTGCGGTAGTAGATCTGAGGTCAAAGGCACTGCACTAGCACTTTGGTACAAATCTGCTAAACGCCTGTACATTGTCTGTGCCTGCTGAACAAACCTGTTTATTTCTCGCTTGTCTATGTCCATCTTCAATTTCCACTACTGACTTGTAGAATTTGAGCAAAAAAGACAACTAATTATTGCTATTGACGAAACCCAACCAACACTTTCTGTAAAAGAAACTCTGACTTCATTCTCTCCAACAAAACGGCTGTTTGCTGTCTAACGAAGTCGCTATCATTAAGGTGGTGTAGGGTGAGCAGTGTCCACCTGTTTACAGATAATAATCCGTGCAGAAGATCGTGAAAAATTTTAAGTGGTGTAGTCGGTACACTACCTACCAAAACTCGGATATGGTTGGCAATGTAGGAACTATGTGTATTTCAAAAATCAAATAGGAATCCTATAGATTAAGTTTTCTCAAAAACTGCCGCACTTCCTTAAGTCGCTACAAGCTGAATTTATATTTTAGAAATATACGATTGCCACCAACAACAACTTTAAAAAATATATTTATGCATAATCTAGTTATGAGAGCGATTTTTGAGATGTAGCAAACAGTAAAAATATTGGTTACTAGGAAGCGTGAAACGCCTTTAGGACAGCCTCTATCATAAAGTTTAGAGAAAATTAGCCATACATTGCTTCTATCTATGGTGAGACCATACAGTATTAGGGTAAATGGCAATCTATTACTTACTCAGGATAATCGATAGAAATGGTCGCTCGCTCTAGGCGGTTAGGACAGGTAAACCCACAAAAGGTAAATTTACAGAGCGCAGGCTGTTCCCCTCCCAAAACTGTGACAATAGACATTTTGCATTCATTTCTTATCATCGGTGTTGGTTGTTAACTGTCGGTAACTTAGAAAAAAATCTGTTTATTAAAATAATGTTCTTCCTTGATAAATTCATGATTTTTTAG
>Ga0116229_10011590_pt1 | contig 12948 bp, 9 predicted proteins | sample S1TSphgellanicum_3_FD_87313 | JGI IMG/M metagenome (GOLD analysis project Ga0116229, IMG submission 87313) | Host-associated microbial communities from peat moss isolated from Minnesota, USA - S1T2_Fc - Sphagnum magellanicum MG | ecosystem: Host-associated > Plants > Peat moss > Unclassified...
CGCGCGGGGATCGAGAAGACGCTGCACCGGATCAGCGCGATCAAGAACCGCACCGGCAAGATCGTCGGCCTCACGTGCCGCGTCGGGCGCGCCGTCTACGGGACGATCGATATCATCCTGGACGTGATTCGCAGCGGAAAATCGATCTGTCTGCTCGGCCGTCCCGGTGTCGGCAAAACGACGATGCTGCGCGAGTGCGCGCGTATCTTGAGCGAAGACCGCAAGCGCGTCGTGATCGTCGATACGTCGAACGAAATCGCCGGCGACGGCGACGTTCCGCATCCCGGCATCGGCCACGCCCGGCGCATGCCCGTCTCCGATCCCGCGCTGCAACACAACGTGATGATCGAAGCGGTCGAGAACCACATGCCGCAGATCGTCGTGATCGACGAAATCGGCACCGAGGCCGAATCGCTCGCCGCGCGCACGATCGCCGAACGCGGCGTGCAACTCATCGGCACCGCGCACGGCCAGACGCTCGAAAATCTGCTCATGAATCCGACGCTCTCGGATCTGATGGGCGGGATCAGCGCGGTCACGCTCTCGGATGAAGAAGCGCGCCGCCGCGGTACGCGCAAGACCGTGCTCGAACGCAAGGCGCCGCCGACCTTCGAAGTGCTGATCGAGATTCAAGAGCGCGATCGGCTCGCCATTCACACCAACGTCGCCGACGTGGTCGATGCGCTTTTGCGCGGGTACGCTCCGCAGCCGGAAGTCCGGCAGCGGATGCCCGGCGGCGCGGTGTCGGTGGTGCAGGAAGCGAACCCCGAAGCGCTGCCCAACCCAAAGACGATGCGTGCCGCCGACGACGCCGGACTCTTCAACGGCGCACCCGGCGGCGACGCCGACGATCAAGACGCGCCGATGCTGATCTTCCCCTACGGCGTCTCGCGCAACAAGATCGAACGCGCCGTGCACAACCTGCGCGTCAACGCGGCGATCGCGCGCAAGTGGGACGACGCCGACGTCGTGCTCACGCTGAAAACGCTCGAACGCAAAGAATCCGAACGCCTCAAGCAGATCGCGGCCGAGAACGTCCCGATCTACTCGATCAAGACGAACACGACGACGCAGATTCAAAGCGCCCTCAAGGACGTCTTCAACCTGCCGACGCTCGATAACGAAGAGATCGCGATGCGTGAGGCCGAGGAAGCCGTCTACCAGGTGCTGCTCGACAGCCGCGCCGTCGAACTCACGCCGCAGTCGTCGTACATCCGGCGGATGCAGCACCAGCTTGCCGAACGCTACCGGCTGCAGTCGCGCAGCACCGGCCTCGAACCCAACCGCCGGGTCCAGATCTACAAGGTGGGCGGCGAATAGCCGCCCGCTAGTTCTCTAGCGAGACCCCGCCGTCGTCGTCGACGACGAAGAGCGAATCGTAGGCGCGGATCTCGTCGACGACCGTTTTCCGGCTGTGGACGGCGAAGCGGTGTTTGCCGTTCTTCGAGCCCAGGTAGTTCATGCGCAGCAGCGGGTTTTTCGGGTCGGAGCCCGGCGCGAGCCGGCCGCCGCCGATCAGCAGATCGACGATTTTCTTCTGCACCGGCATCGGCAGGAGCCGGTACGCGTTGTCGCCTTCCGCGGCGGCCTTGGCGATCTCGCTCTGCGCCTTGTTCTCCGGTTCCGGCAGCTCTTTGACGAAGCGGACGATCGCGTCGTAGTCGTCGGCCGCGATGCCCTCGAAGGTCGCGGCGACCATGTGCCATTCCTGGTTCTCGCGCATCGCGGATTCCGTGCGCACGGTCTGGAGCCGCGCCCGGATGCGCTTGCCCGCGACGTCCATCACGACGTTGAAGGACGGGGTCGGCGGCTTCGTTTTGGTCGCGAAGAAGAGTCCGTTGAGCGAGATCTCCGTCCCCACCCCGGACACGATCTCGTCACCGCGTATGAGCCCGATCGGGAACTGGACGCGTTTCCGGTCGGTCATGCGACGGTCGGTTTTCTTGTCCGACATCCACCGGAAGAGTTCGTTTAGCATTGGGCTCCACAGGCGGTCTCACGCATCGGTGACGAACACGCTTCGATGTTTATTACCTTCGAGGGAATCGAGGGATCGGGGAAGTCGACGGCGATCGCGACCCTAGCTAGCCTGCTACGCGAGCGCGGCACCCCCGTCCTGGTCACGCGCGAACCCGGCGGTACGCCCCTCGGCGATGCCGTCCGGTCGATCTTCCTCGACTCGCTCGTCCGCATCGATCCCCTCACCGAAGCCTTCCTGATCAATGCTGCGCGAGCGCAGCACGTTACTCAAGTTATCGGCCCGGCGCTCAAAGAGGCACAGCTGGTCCTCTGCGACCGCTTTTTCGACTCCACGATCGCCTATCAGGGCTTCGGGCGCGGGCTCGACGTCGACATGCTGCTCCGCCACTGCCAGGACGCCACCCAGCGTATCGCGCCCGACCTGACCTTCGTGCTGGACGTCCCGCCGGAGGTGTCCGCGGCCCGGGTGGCCGCCCGCGGCCACGGCGACCGGATCGACGGCGAGGGGCTGGCCTTCCACGCGCGGGTGCGCGAAGGCTATCTTCAGCTCGCCCGGCGCTTCGCGCGCATCCACGTGATCGACGGCACGCAACCGCAGGACCGAATCGCGGAAATTGCGCTTACCGAGCTCGACGCCTACCGTACGCGCCAGGTCTTCAACCACCCGTGATCGACGGAACCTTCGCGGTCGCCGGCGCCGCCGGGCCGATCGCGTTTTTCTCGAACCAGCGGCTCGAGTCGCTCTCGCACGGCTATCTCTTCAGCGGCCCGGCCGGCGTCGGGAAGAAGACGTTTGCGCTACGCTTCGCGCAGTCGCTGCTGTGCGTGACGCCCAAGTCGACGCTGCTCGGTTACTGCGGCACCTGCAGCGGCTGCACGCGCGTCGTCGCCGGCGTGCACCCCGACCTCTACGTGGTCGAGGGCCAAGTGAAGATTGGCGATCGCGACGGCGGCGGCTTCCATGAAGACGATGCCAGCGCGCGCGATATCGTGCGGCAGCTCTCGATGCACTCCTACGCCGGCGGCAAGCGGATCTTCATCCTCGGCGATGCCGATTTCACGCGCGAGGCGGCGAACGCGCTGCTCAAGTTCTTCGAGGAACCGCCGGGCGATGTGATTTTGATCGTCACCTCGAGCGTCCCCGGCCGGCTGCTCGTGACGATCCGCTCGCGGCTCGTCGACGTGCCCTTCCCGCGGGTCGCCGAGCCGGAGATCGTGGCCGTGCTGACCGCGGCCGGGACGGATCGGCTCGAGGCGGCGCGCGCGGCACGGATCGCCGACGGCAGCCTCGCCCGCGCGTTCGCGGCGCTCGACCCGGAGGCCGGTGCGCTGCGCGATTCGGCCGCGGAGTGGTTTCTGGCCGCCGTGCGCGGCACCGAGGCGGACGCGTCCTGGGTGACGCGGCCGACCCTCGAGGATGGCCTCACGACGATCAAGACGTTGACGCGCGACTGGCTCGCGCTGACCGTCGCCGGCGAGGGCGCACCGCTCTTGGCGCGCGATCGCACCGGCGACCTGCGCGCGCTCCCGCCGCGCGCTCCCGCGGTGCTGGTGCGGGCGCTCGCGTCGATCGGCGATGCCGAGCGCATCGCGCGGACGAACGTCACCCCGGCGCTCGTCGCGGAGCTCGTCCGCATGGCGCTCGCGCCGGCCCGGTAATATGCGCGATTTATTTTTGGAGTTATTCATTTGGCTAAAGACCATCGCCGCGGTTGCGTGATAATCTTCGGCAAAGCCGTGAGGCGGTAGAGCCGCGGCGTACGCAAGTAATTTTTGCGCCAGCTGTCTTGCAAAGGAAACGATGATCATGCGCTGCTTTATGCGCGGTCTACGATCGTTTATGACGGTCTTCGTATCGATCGCCGCTCTCTCGACTTCGGCCTTCGCGCAAACGATGCCGGCTGCGAGCGCGCCGCCCGCGAGCGCGGCGGTGATCTCCGGAACGGTTCGCAGCGGCGGCGGTACGCCGGTCGCGGGCGCGACGATCGAGATCAGCGGTCCCTCGAATTCCCAAACGACCTCGGATGCAAACGGCCGCTTCAGCGTAACCGTCACGCCTGGGATTTACAGCGTCACGGTGCGCAGGTCGGGCTTCAACTCGGCGACGCTCGCCGATCTTGCCATAACGGCGGGGCCACCCGTGCCGCTCGCCGTCTCGCTCGCGCCGGTCGACCTCTCGTCGCTGCGCACGATCGGTTCGGTCCAGTCGACGTCGCGTTCGGGCGGCAGCGCGATCAACACCACCGCTGCGACGTCGGATTTCATTAGCAGCGAGGCCTTTGCAAACCAAGCGGCGCCGCAGATCAACGACGTGCTCCAGCGCCTGCCCGACGTCACCTTGCAGCACATGGGCGACGATCCGGATACGTTCATCATCGTCGGCGGCGCGCAGCCGTATGAAACGCAAGTCCTCATCGACGGTCATCCGCTCGCACTCGGCCAGGTCGGCGCCTGGGCCAGTCAATACTTTCCGTCGTATCTGCTGGGTGGGGCCGAGACGCAATCCGGCCCCGGCAATACGACGCCGTTCGCGAATATCGCCGTCGGCGGGACGGTCAATATGCTCACCCCCGCGTACACGCAGAAGCCGACCGCCGAACTCAACGTCGGCACCGATAACTACTTTTCGCAATACTCGAACTTGCTCACGACCGATACGATCGGCAAACTTGCCTACGTCGTCGACATCGGTGCCGGCGGGTTGAACGGACCGTACTACGAGTCACAGCACTGCGACGTCGATGCATCGAACCCGAACGGTCCGTACAACTTGGGCATCATCGAATACTGCGGCGATTCCAGCGGCTCGCTGCTCACGCGCGGAGAAGACCTGAAACTCCGCTATAGCTTTACGCCGCAAACCTCGCTCGAAGTGGGCTTCGTTGGCGCGTGGGGCACGTTCTCGCCGCAAGGCGCGGCCTGGGGCACCTACAACGGCCCGACGAAGATCGTCAGCTGTTTCGCGGGCACGCAGCAGTGCACGAACCCTGCCGATGCGTCGCTGGTCGGTTCGACGATCACCGGCTACACCTGGTATCCCGGCACGTTCGTCTACAACAATCAGGATCTCTTCGACGCGCAATTTCGCACGGCGATCGGCAACAACACGCTGCTGATTCGCCCGTACCTCGGCTCGATCGAGCCCGAGATCATCGACGGCATCGACGAGGGCCAATACCCGCAGTATTTCGCCCCGGGAGCGAACTACCCGGCCTGCGTCTACGGGAACGCAAAGACGCCGACGGTCCCCTCCAACCAGCCCTGTTACCAGCCGCCGGGGCAGGCACCCGGGACGCCACTCGCGGCCGGCGGACCGGCGACGCCGAATTACTTCGAGAGCGCCGTTTGCCCGGTCGGCGTTGCTGCGCTCGCCCCATACTCGCAGCTCAACAGCCCCGCAAACACGATCGTGACCAAGAACGGGCAAGAAGAGTGTTTCCAATATCCGTATACGACGTTCGAGCAAGACAAACTCTACGGATCGACCTTCAGTTTCTTGCATCCGATGGGCGATAGTCTGCTCAACTTCACCTACGATTTCCACGGTCAGAGCACGTTTGCGTATATCAATGCGCCATCGAACATCTCGGTGCCGTTCTCGACCGATCGCTATTCGACGTTCTCGCTCACGGGCGACATCCACGTCGCGCCGAAAGTCTCGATCGATGCGGGCCTTTACGATACCCTATGGTCGGTGTCGGGCGTGCAGCCGTTGCTGGTCGGCGGGGTGCCGGTAACCGACGCTAGCGGGAACACGGTCCTCACGGGTCTGGAACGGCACGTGTCGCACTTCGATCCGCACATCGCGCTCATTCTGCGGCCGAATTCCGATACGTCGGTGCGCCTGGCCTGGGGCACCTCGGTGACCTTCCCGTTCGTCGGTCAAGTGAGCGGCAATGCCGACTACACGCCCTACGCATCATCGTCGCCGATTTACACCGACGGAAACTTGACGGAGAAAAACCCGTCGCTCGACCCGGAAACCAGCACCGCCTATGACCTGGGGATGGATCACCGGTTCAAGAACGGGTCGGTCCTCAGCGGTGACATCGACGACACGGTCATCCACAACGTTTTCCAGGACCTGGTCACCACCGAAGTCGAGCCGGTAACCTCGGCGTGCTATGCGACTCCGTGTCTGTTGGGCGTCACGGCGCCGATCAACGCGGCTTCGCTGCACACCGAGATGGCAACGCTGCGCTATCGCTATACCCCGCGCTACGGCCTCGGCTTCAATATCTCGGCCTCGGCGACGCGTTCGATCGTCGAGGGTATTCCGCTCAGCGCCTACGGTTCGTCGCCGTCGTTCCCTGCAGACGGCGTGCAGATCTGCGGGAACGGTCTCGAGAGTGCGATCGCAACGTGTATCCCATATCTCAAGGGCTACGGACAGCTGACCTACACGGCGCACGGCGGGACCTATTTCGGGCTCGGCGTGGATTACGAGGGGAAGAACAACTCGTACTACCAGCCGCCGTTCGCGCTGGTCGATCTCTCGATTCGCCGCCCGGTCACGAAGACACTCGAGGTCTTGGTATCGGCGGAGAACCTGCTCAACACCAACAATTTCCAGAACCTCCCCGAACCGAACGCCGGCGTTCAGACACCGGCAGACACGTCCAGCGGGTTGAGCTCCTACCAGCAAACGCTCATCCCCGCCCCGCCGCGCACGGTGCGCGTGCAACTGCGCCTCCACGTGGGACGCTAAGCCCGGGCCGCCTTTGACCGAAGGTCCGGACCGGCGAACGATCATCGTCCGATTTGTCGGACGATGATCGTTCGCTTCCCGGGCAAATGACCGAGGTCAGCGATGCTTGAGAGAAGGGACGATCCGATCGACGCGCCCGGCCGCATCGAGAAACGCGGCATCGAATTCATCCCCGAGACCGAGCGCCGGTCGCGACCGCGCGACCTGGGTTTCGTGTTTTTCGGGACGCAGATGACCTATGGTTCGCTGCTCGTCGGTGCGCTCCCGATCGCATTCGGGCTCGACTGGCTGGGCTCGCTTACGGCGATCGTCGCCGGAACGATCCTGGGCTCCGCGGCGGTCGGCGCGATGGCGGTGATGGCGCCCAAAGCAGGGACGACGAGCACGGTGATCAGCAGCGCGTTCTTCGGCATTCGCGGCCGCTACGTCGGATCGTTCATCACCCAGGTCATCGATCTCGGCTATTTCGCGATGGTGCTCTGGATCAGCGCGCCGCCGCTCGTGCAAGCGGGACATCTCGTTTTCGGTCTCCCGGCGGGACGCGTGCCGCTGACGATCGTGCTGCTCGCGCTCGCGATCCTCGTGCTCGGCCTCGGCATCTTCGGCCACGCCTCGGTCGTAGCGTCCGAGAAGATCACCTCGGTCGCTAACGCGGTCTGCCTCGTGTTGCTCGTGCTGTTCTGTCTCGCGCACGTGCATGCGGCGCCCGATCCGAAGGCCTATCCGCTCGTGCTCAAGAGCTGGTGGCCGAGCTGGATCCTGGCCGTGACGGTGATGATCGCCAACGCCATTTCATACGCGCCGTACGCCGGTGACTACGCGCGCTACATCCCGACGCGCACGCCGGGGATGGCGCTCTTCTGGTGGCCGTTCGGCGGCATGGTGGCGGGCTGCGTGCTCGGCTGCCTGTGCGGGACGCTGATCGGTCTTGCGGTGCCGAATCCGAACGAGGTCGTCGGCGAGATGTACGGTTTTTTGCCGCCGCTCTTGGTTTTGCCGATCGCGCTGGTCGGTTTGATCGGGAACGTCAGCAACGGCGGCATGGTGGTCTACAACGGGATGCTCGATCTGCAAGCGATCCTGTGGCGGTTGACGCGTGTCCAGGTCGGTCTCATCTTCAGCGCGATCGGTATCGCGATCGGGTACGTCGGTTTGATCGCCTTCGATTTGACGAAGTCGATCGTCGCGCTGTGCTCGATCGTGACCGTGCTCGTCACGCCTTGGATCCTGATCATCGTGATCGGCTACTTCCGCCACGGCCGGCGCTTTCGCGCGCGCGATCTGCAAGCGTTCGGCGGATCGGATCACGGCATCTATTGGTACAGCGGCGGGATCAGCGTTCCGGCGCTCATCGCCTGGCTCGTGAGCGTGACGGTCGGGATGCTGTTTTCCGACACGTCGCTCTTCACCGGTCCGCTTGCCGCGCTCGCCAAGGGCGTCGATTTGAGTTTTCTCTCCGCCGCCGTCGTCGGCAGCGTGCTCTACTTGCTGCTCGACCGCATCTTGCCGAGCGCCGGCAGCATCCGCCGCGATAACGTCGGCGGCGCCGCATCCGCGGTCTAACGCAGAAGAAACGAGGGGCGCCCATGATCTCCGAAATCAAGCCGGCCGAACTGATCCAACGCAACTGCCTGCGCACGGGGGCCGAGTTCCGGTCATCGCTCGACGACGGCCGCAAGGTGTGGGTCGATGGGGTGTTGCTCGAGCGCGTCACCGATTGTCCGGCACTCGCCGCCGGGATCGATCTGCTCGCCGAAATGTTCGACGATCAGTTCAAGCCCGAATACGCGCAAGCCACGACGATGCGCGACGAGACGACCGGCGATCTGGTGAGCCGGGCGTGGCAGATCCCGCGCACGATCGAAGATCTCGAAGCGCGCCGCACGATGATCGAATACACCTCGCGCAAAACGGGCGGCGCGTTCGGCCGGCCGCCCGATCTCGCGCCGACGATCGTGGTCGGACTGCTCGCGTATCTGCCGACGTTCAAGAAATCGCGTTCGGCCTTCGATCATGTCGCGATCGATTACGCTGAAAATATCGAGCGCTATCATGCCTATGGGCGCGACAACAACATCATCGCCTCCGAGAGCCTCTCGGGACCGCAGAGCGACCGCTCCGCCCCCGCGGCGGCCGCCCACGGGAACGTGAAGATCACGGCCTGGGAGAAGGGCGGCGTGCGCATCTCGGGTGCAAAATCCGTCGGCTCGATCTCCGCGCAAGCCAACGACATCTTTTTCACGAACCTCTCGTATCCGAATCATCCGCCCGAAGCGTGCGTCTGGGGCTCGTTGCCGGCCGGGACCGAGGGGATCAAGATGATCTCGCGTGAGATGCTCTCGAGCCCGGGCGCGGAACCCGCGGATCATCCGCTCAACCACCGCGGCGAAGAAGCGGATCAGATCGTCGTCTTCGACAACGTCTTCTTGCCGAACGAACGCGTGTTCAGTCTTGGCGACGTCGCGACGCTCAAGTATTACGGCCGCGTCTGCATCTGGGCGCACTGGCATATCCTCACGCGGCTGGCGGTCAAGGCCGAGATCTTCGTCGGCGCGGCGCAGCTCGCCGTCGACATGCTCGGCACCGGAGGGATTCCGGGCGTGCGCGGGCTCGTCGCGGATCTCATGGAGTATGCGCTCGCGCTCAAGGCGTTCGTGATCGCGGCCGAGCAACGCGCGCAACTCACCGAGGGCGACGTCATGGCGCCGGATGTGAACATGCTCACCGCGGGCCGCAAGTATTCGATCGAACACTATCCGCGCATGATCCACACGCTGCAGGAACTGTGCGGTCAGGGGCTCGTGATGCGCTTCGGCAAGTCGTCGTTCGACAACCCGGAGATCGGCCACTATCTGCGCGAGCTGCTGCCCGGTCACGACGTCAGTGCCGAGGTGAAGAACCAGTTGATGAATTTCATCTGGGACATCACGTCCAGCGGCGCGGCCGGCCGGGTCGAACTCTTCGAAAACGTGAACGCGACGCCGGCACCGTTTCTGCGCGAGCGGCTCTACGGCGAATTCGATCGCACGGACGCGGTGCGGATGGCGCGCAAGCTCGCCCTCCTCGAGTGATCGCTTCGCTGCAAGCGCGCGATGCAACCGATCTTGCGGCGCTGGTCGCGCGGCGCGAGGTTTCGGCGCGCGAGCTCCTCGAGAACACGATCGCAGAGATCGAGCGGCTCAATCCATCGTTCAATTTCCTCGCGCAGTCGTTTTACGACCGGGCCCGCGCGCAGATCGCCGCGGGACTGCCGGCCGGCCCGTTTGCCGGTGTCCCGTTCTTGGTCAAAGACAGCGTGATCGAACTTACCGGGACGCCGGTTTCCGGGGTGCACCGCTGGTTCGGCGGCGCGGTCTCCGAGACGTCGAGCACGCTTGCCGAACGGCATGCGGCGGCCGGTTTGGTCACGCTCGGCAAGACCACGATCCCCGAACTGAGTTTGAGTTTCACGAGCGAGCCCGCCGCGCACGGGCCCGCGCGCAACCCGTGGGATCCGGCTCGCAGTCCGGGCGGATCGTCCGGCGGTTCGGCGGCGGCCGTCGCCGCGGGGATCGTGCCGATGGCGCACGGGACCGACGGTGCCGGCTCGATCCGCGTGCCGGCGGCGCACTGCGGCCTCGTCGGCTTCAAGCCGAGCCGGATCCGCACGCCGCTCGGTCCGGCGATGGCCGAGGGCCTCGGTGGGATGTCGTTCGCGCACGCGCTCACCCGCAGCGTGCGCGATAGTGCGGCGCTGCTCGATGCGACCGCCGGACCGGCTCCCGGCGATCCCTACGCGGTTCCACCGCCGGAACGTCCGTTTGCACGCGAGCTTCGCGCCGATCCGAAACCGCTGCGCATCGCGCTGACGACGGCGTCGCCGCTGGGCAACGCGGTCGATCCCGAGATCGTCGCCGCGGTCGAAGCGACCGGCGCGCTGTGCGCCGAGCTCGGGCACCACGTCGAATGCGCCGCCCCCGGCTACGACATCACCGCGCTCGCGGCGGCCTGGCGGCTGATCGCGGGCGTCACGGCCCTCGGCGCGGTCACGCGCGCGAGCCGGCTGACCGGTACGGATGCACGCGCGCAGGTCGAGCCGCTCAACGCCGCGTGGCTCGCCGAAGCGGCCGCGGCGAGCGCGAGCGCGTACGCCGCCGCGATCGGCACCGTGCACGCGGTCGGGCGCCGTTTGGGGGCGTTCTTCGCGCACTGGGACGTGCTCTTGAGCCCGGTGACCTCCGCCGTCGCGCCGCCGCTGGGCGCACTCGGGGCGGCGGACGTCGATACGTTCAACCGCAAATTTTGGGAGCATGCGCCGTTCACGTGCGCGTTCAACGCCTCGGGCGGCCCGGCGATGAGTTTACCGCTCTCACGCAGCGCCGCAGGGTTACCGATCGGCGTGCATTTCGGCGCGGCGTTCGGCCGCGACGGGATGCTCTTCGCGCTCGCCGGGCAGCTCGAACGCGCGCGGCCGTGGTCGCTGATCGCACCCGTATGAGCGGCGCGCTTCTCGACGGCCTGACCGGCCTTCCCGTGCGCGAACTTGCGGCGCGCGTTTCCGCCGGCACGCTGACCGCGGAAGCCGTGACGCGCGCCTATCTCGCCCGCATCGACGAGCGTGAGACGGCGGTCGGCGCGTGGACATCCGTCGATGCCGATGTTGCGCTCGCGCAGGCCCGTGCGATCGACGCGACGCCGGGCGACCTCCCGCTCAAGGGCGTACCGTTCGGCGTGAAAGACGTCATCGAGACGGCCGATCTGCCGACCGGCTACGGCTCCGCGCTTTACGCGGGGAGCCGGCCCGTTGCGGATGCGGCGTGCGTGGCGCTCGCGCGCGCCGCCGGTGCCGTTCTGCTCGGCAAGACCGTCAGTACCGAATTCGCCTCGGTGAGCCCCGGGAAGACCGTCAACCCGCACCATCCCGCGCACACGCCGGGCGGTTCGTCGAGCGGCTCGGCCGCGGCCGTCGCCGCCGGGATGGTGCCGCTTGCGTTCGGAACGCAGACCGCCGGTTCGACGATCCGCCCGGCCTCATACTGCGGCGTGGTGGGCTACAAGCCGAGTTTCGGGTTGATCAACCGCACCGGCGTGAAGCCGCTGGCCGACAGCCTCGACACCGTCGGGCTCTTCGCGCGCACCGTCGCCGACATGGCGTGGTTCGCAGCGGTTCTTGCGGGACGACCGGCACTTGCCGGGACGTTGCCGCCGGCTGCGCCGCGGATCGGACTCTACGACGAGGCGCAGTGGCACGCTCTCGACCCCGCCAACAGCACGGCGCTGCGCCGCGCCGCAGCGGCCTTGCAGCATGCGGGCGCGACCCTCGTGCCGCTTACGCGCCATCCGCAGCATGAGGCGTTGCTCGATGCGCAGCAGGCGCTGATGGACTGGGAAGTCCCGCGCGCACTCGCCTTCGAGCGCACGCAGCATTTCGCGCGGCTCGCGCCGCTCACGCAGGGCGTGCTTTCGCGACCGCAACCGTCGCCCCAGCAGTATGACGACGCGCGTACGCTCGCGCGGGCCGAACGCGCGCGGCTTGCGGAGCGCTTCGCCGGCGTCGATGCGTGGCTCGCTCCCGCGGCGCCCGGCCCCGCGCCGGCCGGTCTGGGTTCGACCGGCGATCCGATCTTCAACCGATTGTGGACCGTATTGCATTGCCCGGCCGTGACGGTCCCGGCGATCGTGGCGGGCGGTTTACCGGTCGGCGTTCAACTCATCGCAGCGGTGGACAACGATGCGACGGCGCTTGCGCTTGCGGCCTTTCTGGAGGCGGCGCTGAAGGAGATGGGCGATGCCGGCTGATCCGGCGATGGTCGCGCTCTTTCGGGACGAACTCGAGCTCTGTAAGATCGGGGCCGGGAACACCGTCGCGATCTTGAGTGAAGGCGCGATCCGCGCGGACTATGCCGAAGCGTTCTTGCTCGCCGCCGCCGCACGTCATGGGTCGGGAACATCGATTGCAAGACGTTGAACGGCTCGACGACGAGCAGCATGCGCGCGCCGGCGGCGGTGATCTCGTCCTGTTCGGCGGAGAACAGCAGGCCCAGCAAATCGATGACGAGGTCGGCACGGCTGAGCGCCTCGATCGCGACGCGGTTACCGGAGAGCGGATTGCGGCCGTGCTGATCCTCGAGCGCACGTTCGCTGCGCGGCGCGAGGTTCACGTTGAATCCCGCGGCGCCGAGTGCGGCGGCGGCGAGCAAGAACGCTTCGGCATAGTCCGCGCGGATCGCGCCTTCACTCAAGATCGCGACGGTGTTCCCGGCCCCGATCTTACAGAGCTC
>Ga0116229_10011591_pt1 | contig 12945 bp, 7 predicted proteins | sample S1TSphgellanicum_3_FD_87313 | JGI IMG/M metagenome (GOLD analysis project Ga0116229, IMG submission 87313) | Host-associated microbial communities from peat moss isolated from Minnesota, USA - S1T2_Fc - Sphagnum magellanicum MG | ecosystem: Host-associated > Plants > Peat moss > Unclassified...
AAAAAAAAAAAAAAAAAAAAAAAAAAAAAAAAAATAAAAAAAAAAAAAAAAAAAAATTTTTAAAATTTATTTTTTTTTTTTTTTGTTGGTGATGAGAGCCAAGAGTTAGCCTAGCACATGTTTTGATGGAATAGAATCTCTTGGAACTACCAATTACATTGCATAATGGCCCAGTAGTCTGACCCTACCCACAAAAAACATGCAAAACAACCCACAATAGGCTAGTGGTAAATGGACCTTGTTATTAGGTAGGCAATGGCCTAGCTGAGGAGTTTAGGGTATACCCACCCACCCACCTACCTACCTACCTACCTACCCATCGACCTACCCACCATCATCTGGGTTGATACCCACCTACTTACCCATTCACCTACCCACCATCATCTGGGTTGATATCTGACTCAATGTTGCCCGGTTATTGATATTCTTTCACAAACTGCCACCTCCGGGTAGGTTTGTTTTCCTTTTTTTTATAACTTTTTTGGACCAAACCAGGTGTTCGATATCACCAAAAAAAAATTTAAATTTTTTATAAATAAATAAATAAATTGAAATTTTAGACCCCTTGGTTATGAATTTCACCATGTAAATTTTACTACCTTGATCATCAAATTTTATTTTATTTTTTCATAGTAACCATTGGTTATGTGTTTCTCAAAATACCCACCTTGAGATTCGTTAGTTATATTGTCAAAGGCAATTAAAGGTTGCAAGCAAGAATGTTGCTACCTTTGTAATTAAACATTATGGGATTGTGAATTGACCCCAAAAAAAAAATGCTTAACAAATATATCAATTATGAAATGCTTAATTGCTCAAAAATTTGGGCAAAAATTCTTAAGTTACATTCATTAATATCAATACAACTTCCAAAAGACCTTACATTGATTCAACTACATTATTGAAGATTGATTCAATTGCATTATTGTACATCAATTCAATTACATTAGAGTCCATGACCTATCTCATCATGTTCATTTCCTAATTATGAAAAAATGTTATGATTAACACAACATCATCATCCTCAATGTGCATGTAATAACATTCATTCACATTTTTAATAACATTCTTGTCAATGTAAACTTTTGAAATCTTTCCACACACAATATTTTTTGCAACATAAATCTCCAAATTTCAAAACAAGTTGTGAGATTGCCTCAATTTGGAAAGCATTGCTTTGCCTTCAATTGGCATCCCACCTCCACTCAAGTCTTATATAATTGGATAAATCAAAATTCACAAGCCATAGCCAAATAAGAAAAAAAGGAAAGTTGTAAAGTAAACAAAACTTGACCAAACATAACACCTTATGCATAAACTATCTCTTTCACCTATTGTTATGAAATTACATGAAAGGGATGCCTAATTACAAAAAATGAATTGCTTAATATTATTCTATCTATTTATCTATTTATCTATCTAATTTTTAAAATGATGTTTGTTTGTTTGTTTTTTTGCATGTTGTTCATACCAATGTTGATAACCTACTAGTTGGTTCTTGGTTTTTTTAATAACCACATGATATTGAATTCTCAAAAATCTAATAACCTATATGGATGACCCAATTATCATCCAAGTAAATTATCAATATTTAAATTTTATTTTTAAAATAAAAAATAAAAATATTATTATTATTATTATTATTATTTTGAAAACCTTATAACCAACAATATAATAAAAAATTATCAACCAATTATTTGATAACATGCCCAGCTACCATTTTTTTTAAATGATAACACATGTGGTCCCCCAAAAACATTTTTTAAAAAAACCTACTTAGTGAATACTTTAAAAAACAATAATTGGTCAACATTGATTCATGCTTACATATTCCAAGCATGTCTAATTAACACCTACTTGGGCACCAATATGGACGTTAAAAGGCATTTTTAATGTCCAAGGTTTTTATATTATGAAATATTTGAATTTTTTGTGTGTTTTATTGAAACAATAACTGAACATGATCATGATAATTGAAACACCAATTTAATATGGTCATGGAGAATTGACATTTGACCAATTCAATAAAAAATTGTGACCATGATTCAATATGATCATGATGAATTGAAATAGTCATTCAATGAGAAATTGAAACAATAATAATTTGATATGGTCATGAAATTTGAAATAGTAATCAAATTTGGAAATGTTTTGTGAATAATTGTGTTTGTAGCATATAAATATGTATATTACAAAGGTTATAGCAATTAATATTTGCAAGAATACTACATGTTAGTACTAATTGGAGGTGTGTAATCAATCTACATATATATTTATAGGCTTGAAATTTGTTTATAAATTTGTCCAAAAAACTTGATCAAGAAATAGCAATTTAATATTTACCATTTGGTAACCATCGTCAAGATTCAAAATTGGGAGAGTTGGTTTTGGATTGTGTGGTTTGTTGTGTTTGGTTTCATATGTTATGTTTTAAATTGTTGTTGTTATTGTATACATGTTTGGTTTTTGAACATAATTTTTAGTCCAAGAACATGGGTGTTATTGATTAAAATCTATAAATTAGAATGTTAAATATATTTAGGACTCGAATATGAATAATAATATTGTAAGGATATAAATTTATCAATGTTGAAATAAATAGTTTTTAAATGTTAATGTTAGAACATCAGGAATGGTAATTAAAAATTTGCAATTACACTTTATTAAGTAGGCAATAAAAATGAATGGGTTGTAAGTGCGATGCACAAGGATACATGCAAAAAAGAAATTGCAAGCACCCCTAGTAATGTCCATTGTGTAAATCAAGTGATTCTAAAAGCAAAATAATGACCTATACGATATAAAACATCATCTATAACATAATTGAAAGGCAAGCCCATTCTTGGGTGGTACCAATAAGAATGTCACACCTTGATTTTCATGGACCCATTAAATTTTGAAAAATCATAAGTAACATTTAACTAAATATTCTCATAATTTTTTTAATGCATACATTTATTAGGTTCCATAGATTTTGAAATTTCAATAATATTAAAGATATTTTGTATTTTATTTTCTTCATCATTGCATTAAAAAAAGGTTTCAAAAACATAGCATTAGCTCCTTTCCTTGAACTTTTTGGTTAGAAACATAAATTTGAAACATGATTTGAAAATTTATTGAGAATGTTTTTCCTAATGTAGTTTTGAAGTAATTATATTTATATGTTTTAATTAAAAAATTATTTGAGTAAATATAATTTAGTTATGAATTTCCAAAGTTAAGGCTATCGATTTATAAAATGTCATTTTAATTAAGAATACACATTTTTAAGAATTTTGAATTTTTTAATTCCAAAATAAACTTCAAGCCATATAGTAGTGCATGCAATGGATAAACATGAAAAAAATAAATTATAGTTTTGAAAACATTTTTAAAAAGGGCCTAGAAAAATGATTTGGCGACTTTTGGTTCCTTAACCATTCATTGAGATGGTTCCTAATGGTACCATGTGAGGATCGGTTCACCCACGAACAATGGAATATGCAATTAATAGGTGTTCAATTGTTACATTGATGTCAACATGATCCTTCGAAAATTGAAACAATTAGGATGGTTGATGCACACTAGAAACCCGAACATGTTTCAAAAGTTGTACCTCAACAATTTGAATCACCACGACAAATGAATATAAACCATGTGGTTACAAATTTAACAAAACCAAACCCCATGTTGAATCAGTATTATACATGTTGGTTGGGAAGTAATTGCGAATGAAAATGTAGTCCATAGACAATAGGAATCCATAATTCATGTTTGTTTATCTATGCCTTTAAATTATTTCAAAAGAACACAACATGTTCCATAATATGCAACTCATGATGAAGAACTAAACAACCCAAATCTAATGACACATGTCTAAGTGGTTCAAATCATCAATACATAAATTTATTAGGTTGTACAACTAATGGTAGAATTCAATAACTCAACATGTAGAATTGCATGGAATTATATTACCATAATAAAAGTAGCATTAGCAATGTTTATAACATATTCCATTGATATAAGGATTTTGCATCAAATTCTTAGAATGGTATTTGTGCTAACATTCCCATGAGGTTTTAAACCACACATTGTGCCAAAGCAAATCAAGGTATTCAACATCATAGAGTAATGTACCTTTTGCAAACACAAATAATTTTTGATAATAACATGTTTGTTCAAACAAAATGAATTCTAGTAGATGATCGCAAATGACCTAATGAATTAATTCACCAACTAAGTTTTGATAATAGATCAACAACATGTGGGGACAATACGTGTCACAATTGAAATAAATTGAGTACATCATATGTACCATTTCATGGTGAACATGTTACACATGTCGTATTTATTTCAACACCTATAGTGAATCATGATAAATCAATTTCATTAAAACCAATTGTTCCACATGTGGGTATTAATTTTGTTTAAAACAACCATACAAATGTAATGATGAGGTCTTGAGGTGTACTCGCACTTGGATGTGTTATGATAGGAGTTCCAACTACAAACTATCATTGATTAACAATTTCTACACATGATATATTACCTATTATGGTGACTAATGGAAGTGGTGGAAAATAACCACCTAATCTAGACATAAGGGGAACAATCAATCTTAGAAATGTGAAAAGAGGTATTGGAGATAAATCTTAGCCATTCCCTATTATACCCACAATATTATGTTTTATATGTACATACATGTATGGAATGCAATAAGACTTACCACTACCACAAGAATGCTAGTAGTGAGAGCTAGTTACCTAGTACATTATCATGGAATCACAATTTGGCAATTGGTGGAAATAGTGTAATCCTTTGAGTTACCATGGGTAGTATGTCACTACCCATTTAGCTACCACCTATAACAAAGTGTTATAATAGTAAAACCCAAGAGGCAACAAGTTAGAAACCAATTTCCATATCCTCCATATGTCAAGGATATTGATTTTAATTCGCCTGTGTAGGTGTTCAAAGTTGTGATCAAAACCAATGGGGAGACTAAAGACTATATGACATTGTGAATGTATGTGTTTACCTTGCGAAATATAATATTAAAATGAGGTAAAAACTTTTTGGGAAAACATTTTCATGTGCATTCATTAAATGAGAGTAAACATTTTATAAATGCTTCCAAACAATGAAGAATGATGAACATGTGTACATGGAATTGAAGATATCTAAAGCATGAACAAGTAATTAAAAATGATGAAGTAAATGAAGGAGCAATTGATGAAAACCAAGAAACAAGTTTGGGTTAAAAATCTATCTCCTCAATAAGAGTAACAAGACCAAAGATGATAAACAAGGATAACACTTGTGATTATGGCACAACGAAAGGAGGAACACAAATATTTTGGAAATGATCTTCTTAAGAAAAAAAGACAAAAGATGAAAGATGCAATATATGTACTTCAACAAGAGTAGGCACAATAACAACATGTGCCAATAAAGTAGAGGGAAAATTTTCCTATACCCTAATATTTGTAATAACATGTAGAATGGGTGATGAAAAAGGAGTGATCACTACACCTTACCATGATGATGAATTCTTGTTGTCACCCAAATAAAAAACATGGGTTAACACCAACATGTATGCACGGTTGACCTTCACCACAAATGGTTCAAGTGTCGTTTAAAGATAGATTTAGTGTGTGATAAAACCAACATATAAGATGTTTGCATATAAAACTTTTGGCTAACCATCAATATCCAATTACATGGATGTCACATTGAGTTTTCACACATAAATAAAAAATTATTACATGTAGATATGTAATCTTGAAGAAATTTTATAATTATGTTTAAAGAATTTAATCAAGAAGAAGTTAATGTTTACCATGCCCCTTATTTGTTGCAACAGAAGCTATGGTTGTTGTTATGGCGCACGCACACACACAAACATGCAATGATAACACAAACAACCCTACCCCTATTGTTGTTTATGAAAGTTAACAAGCCAAGCTCCAAACTAGGGTTACTAGTGGAGATGGTGGTTATTGTTGTGGTGGCTTTTGTTGTTGCCGTGACACTACCATAAACTTCATGGGCCATGATTTGGTAATAATATTCATGTAAAGCTTGTTTTCCATGGGTTTGTATTATTTAAACATCGATGTCATGCATTTATCCATATCGTTTAAACATGGATGTTGAATGTTTATTCCTATTATTTAAACATAGATGTTGTTTACACAACATTTGTGTTTTAATAATACATAACATCTATGTTTAGATTATATGAACTTATGAAAAAACAAATTTCATATGACTATTATTGCCAAACCATGGCCTAAGAAGTTTGTGATGATTGGGTAATCAGTAGTTGACATGAAGAGAAAAAGCATGAAGGAAGAGAAAGAAGGAGAAAATGAAAAAGAAAGGGAGAAAAAAAATGAGGGATAAAGATGGGGGGGGACCTCTATAATGAAAGCACATTAATGTCCATAAAATGTTGTCACGAGGTAGTTTTCGCAAGATTTTGAGATTTGTAGTTGACCATGTGATTAAATAAAAATGATTAAGTTGGTAGAGAACTCCACACTATAATATTATATATATATTAATCACATGGTATGAATTTTTTGAATAGTTTTTGAATTGTCATAACATAATGGACTTTTAAAAAAATACCTAAAAACTTGTAATAATCCATAATCATGCACCTTCATTTATTTTTTTTATTGAATAAAAGACTCAATGAAAATATGGTGTGGTAACATATATATTAAGGAAGACTTTTTGAGAGAATTTTGATAACCAATTTCATCAAAGTATTTTGAATTATGGTTTTTTCCCATTAAGTCCTTTCTTTAGTGAAACTAGTATTTACAAACTCATATTTCAAATTGAAGTTTTCCATGTAAGGTAAATTAGTGTTGGAATTTTTTTTAATAATGAATTTTTAATGATAATTTATAAAATGACTTGTGTGATTCAAAGTATCATGCCTTCACTCATAATGTTAATTTTAACAATTATGGATTTCCATATGTGCTCAAAATTGTTACACCTTAATGTGCTTTCACCAATGATAGGAACATGGCCTTTCTTTATTTTTCTTGTTTTTTTCAAATTTCAAACTCCTAGGTAACTAAGTCTTATTTAGGTTCAATTCCCAAAGGATTTAAAAATGAAAATCAAGCCCAAAAATGCCAAAATCATTAAACATATTTCTTTAGCTAAAGACCAAAAAATGTCTTCTACTATAACTTGTACTAGCTACAAACTTGAAAATAAACCAAAATACACACTTCACAAAATGTAATTACATGGCACTTGTCGCTAACATATTCCCATGCAAAACACAAAGAAAACAAAAACCAAGGTTAAACAAAATGAATTACTCAAAATACAACTAGATCATATTTTTGATGATTCAAAATTTATATTCATTTGCAAAGAACAAGAATTCAACTTGCATAAAAACATTACAAACCTTCAACAATAAACCTATGTGTTTTAAAATTTCAAATCACCACAAGTGATTTGAGAACACACAACTTGGGATTAATCCCACACATGAAATATTTCAAATTTAGTTCCCATTGAAACCAGGTTTGAACTAAAACACATTTCACTTCACTAATCTAACTTAAGGTCAACATAATCAAGTTTAACTAAAAAATTGAACCAACCTTCTTGACAAGATTTTAAAATATTAAATTTTATTTTATTTTTTTGTTTTTCCTTATTTTTTTATCATAACATGTTTAGGGTTTGAAAATTGATGTATAACTTGTTTGGATGAAATTCTAGCCATTTAGGTAGGTTATTAAAATTTGAAAATTCAATACCTAATCCATAATGACCTTGGTGGTTCTTGGAATGATATTTATTAAGTGGGTAAATTATTTACTGATTTCAAAAAAATCAATATCCAAATAATAAATTATCAATAATTAGGTTCATAATTGAGAATTTTTTATAAATAATTGGCCAACATGGGTACATACCCAACCAAACAACAAAGGATGGACACATGAAATAAGTCCTAATGCACATTTATTTATGAATTGAATGAAAATGTTTGATAGTTCATAAACAAACACTTTATATACGATTTGAACAACTTATCAATGTTTTGGAAAAAAGATTCCATCTTTTGAATTGCTTTCACAATTCATGCATCAATTACATACATAAGAATTAAAATTAATGCTAGTTCAAACCCATTGGTGAGTCATGAAAACCAAACAAATTACACACACTTTGATGCATACCATAATAATATGTGTTTAGTTGTAGACACTCAAGGGCACATGTTTATGGCTTCAAAAAAAAAAGTTTCCTTGTGAGATTAAATGTATGGTGCTTGTTCACATTCAAATTGCAAAAAATATCATACAATGAGTGCAATGACCTTGCCCAAAGGGCAAGGTTTGAAATGAACATAATCACCCTTCCCTTTCTCCCTTTATTTTCCCTCTTATGTTCCCATATGGTCATTAATATTTCAAAATTCTCCATATTCATGTCCATGTAAATGTGATAAGGAAAGTGGGTTATAGGCTTGAAAGAAGTAGGTTATTAAATTAATTTAATATATATAACATCAACATGAAAATGCACATGTTAATATGTTTTGTCGTATCATGTAGGTGGGTAGGGAAAATGAACGAAGTAGTTAATTTAAAGACATAGGTTCAAACAACACAAATAGGCATGTACATCAAAATCATGATTTGCTTGGGTGGTATAAAAATGATATGGTATTAATCTTTTCAATATTTTTAAAATGCTAAATTTTTTTAAAACATTTCCATCAACCTTCTCACTTAATTATAAGAATTGCACAATTTTTTACATGTCAAAATATTTAAACATTTTTAACAATGTGATATGAGGCATGCATTATCGTAGCCACTTTGGTATATGTTTAAACGTATATAAGATTTTGGTATTTCAACATGGGATTTGGTAAAAATCAAGTCATGTTTTATGGATATTTTAAAATCTTGGGACCCGTTATAAAATGCATGATTACAACTTTAAAGCAAAAAAATTCAAAAATAAAAATAAATAAAACATTAAAATACATCAAGAGGTGATTACTCCCCATTCACACAAAAATCAAGTTACTTTGTTAAGTGACGACAAATGTGACATTTCAAAATACTCTTAACATCCTAGGGTCCCTTCAATATATGTAAATGGGTTGACAAAACACTCAAACTATGCATTTTATGTACACATATCAAATGACAAAAATTGTTTCTTATACAAATGGTTAAATATTATAACAAGTTTATACATGTAAAAGGCATTTCCCTTTGCACCATAATAATTTGGTGTTTATATAATATTATCAAAATACCAATTATATTCATATGAATGAAAATATTTCAACATCTATTTATAAAGGAAGGTAGGTAGTTTGTTTTGTTTTGTAGTTATGAGATCCACCAAATTGGGATGCTTGATCGAGTTCTTGATGTCTTTGGAAAGCTCTCGATGAGAAGAGGTGCATGGGCTTGGTTCCATCACATTTGGACTTGCAATGCAAGAGTTCTTGGATGTTAAACGATTTTTTCATTGAAAATTAAATTAAATTGTAGCTGAAAATTTTGGAAGAATTGGAATGTGCCTTTCGTATTGTTGGAAAGATCTTGATGAACAAGATTTAATGGAATTTATTTGGTAAGATTTGGATTTTAGAATGTGAGAAATATTGATTTAAAAATGATTCCTGCTGTTGAAAATTCAAATAAATTCCAAAAAACCAAGTTTTGGAAGGAAAAATCAGTTGAGGATGTGGTAACACTTGGGGCCAACGGCACATGCCACACTAGTTTTTGTGATTTGCTTCTTCCATACTATACAATGTTATAATTAAAAATTTTCATTATCAAACATTTAACATTACATTATATATGGGTACTATGTTCTAAAATATGACAAAAAGGTTGCGTATAAGGAAAATATTTTTGAAGCATTCAAACAAATTATGACCCATTATTTCTTTAATTATGTAGATGTTGAAGTTATTCAACTCCATAACATAATGGAATAAGTTTTTCTATTAATGTTTAAGGTTTATGGTGTTTTTATTATCTTGTGATATCTATATATTAATAAAAGTGTTATGTTTGTTAGGTTTTTTTATGACCATGATGCCTTCCCAAACCATGGGGCCCTTTGTTACATTTTTAGTATCGTTGGAAAACCCTTGCCAAAAGTGGTGTGCACAATGGTTGTTTTGTAACTTTCAAACCAACAAAAGCAAAGGTTTTGAATTTTAAAATGATTTTCATCATTAAAAACTAATTAAAATTACAAAACTTGGTTGTTTTCAACTAGTCAAGGTTTATTCATCATATTGGCCTTTTTATTTGCACTTTCACATCCCAAGCCTTTGGACTTAGGGCCAATGACAAGTTTGAGTTCACACTTGGACCAATGAGATTTTGTCACAATTGGAAAGGCATGTCTCTTATTATAGCCTTGAAGAGGATTTTTTTTCAAAAGTTTTTTATAATTAAAGCCTTGGAAGATGATCCCACTTGAGCCAACCACACAAATGGTCCATTAGTCAATGTGCATATAAAGTCATTTCATGCCATTTCAATTTAATTGTTAATGAAAATATGTGTCAAAAAAACAAAATTTAACAAGGTTACAACCAATGATTCCAAATTGACCTTGTTCTATCTCAAAAGGTGTAGGTTGGATATGAATTGGACTTTGGAAATATCATGAATCTAGGAAATGAAATTTTAGGATAACTGCAAAAACAACAAAAAATTGAAGATTAAGCTACAACATTATAAGGTTTGCTTTATAATTGACAAATTCAAATAATTCAAGTGACATATTTGAAACATAATGTACAAATCACTTGGATTTCCAATAATACCAAGAGCTTCCCCCAATTTTCCTAATTTTTAAAATCTTAAAATTGTTGAATTTTCTTGGACAAAATTGGTCAATATTCAATAACTCTTGCACCATAGCTCTAAATATTATGTTGAAATTAACTTGATGCATCCTTACTCATTAAGGCCTTTCCAATATCACCAAGAATGCCAATTGGGGTTGTCATGGTTTGGGAGATTACACAAAGCAAACAAATTATCTTCCATAGTATATCAATGTTTCAAGCTATTTAGCTAAAGTCTCTCATGAGTTGGAAGTGAAAGTGAAGAGTTGAAAATTGGTGCACATATCCTTGTTCGTTGTTTATGTTATTGCCAAATTTGTGTGTAAATATATGTTATTTTTATATAGTTAATTTAAACTTTTACACAAGGTTATAGGAATATTACTTGCAAGATTTGGTGTAATTGGTATTAATTTGAATTTTTTTTTAGTATGAGTGTTTTGAGTTGTAAGAACCTTAGGAATTGTGTAAAGAAGTTCCCTTTCAAATGTCCTTAAAAAAAAGCCCCTTGGGCATGTAGGGTATACCTATACTTCAGTTGCAATAGGTACATTGAGATTATTTAATATTATTTATATACACCCAATTAAAATATTGATATTATGTAATATTAGTTACATACAACCAATTAAAATATTCACATTATGTAATATTAATTATATACAGCCAATTAAAACATTGAGCTTATGTAATATGAATAATATACAACCAATTAAAACATTGAGATTATTTATTTAATATTAATTATATACAACCGATTAAACCAAACTAATTGCATAAAACATAAGGTCGAAACTTTTCCGTCTTTTAGAAAGTTGCATTTATCTATCTGAACTATATATTCGTATAGACGATTGCCACTTTTTTTTTTTTTTTAAAACATTTTCCTATGGATGATTGCCATTTTGGCTACAAACAAAATTTGATAGACATGTGTGTGTTACTGGACATAACTGATTGTAATGAAAATTAAAAGAGGGTACCTCTTTTCATCCATGGAGAGAGATGATTATGACATGTTCATCCAAATTGCAAAGGGTGGTTACATTGGGCCAATCAGAGCCAAGGTTGGTTACATAGTCACTAAATAGGTAGTATTTCCACCTGGATTATATTATTTTCAGAAGTGTTGAAAAAATTTCAATTTAATTTAATTTAATTTAATTTTTGGGAAGGGAAATATTAAATCTTCAAGAAAACGTTATTTTTGTTGAAATGAAAATTTCAACATTAATTAATTAATTAATTGACAAACATATGATTTTTGGTAGTATTTTCATGCAAATTATATTATTTTCAGATGTGTTGGAAAACTTTCTATTTTTTCTTTGAAATAACAAAAATTTGGGAAGGGAAATTTTAAATCTTCAAGAAAATATTATTTTTGTTGAAATGAAAATTTCAAAATTAATTAATTATTTGACAAACATATGATTTTCGGTAGTATTTTCACACAAATTATATTATTTTCAGATGAGTTGCAAAAACTTTCAATTTTTTCTTTGAAATTAAAAAAAATTGTGAATGGAAATATTGAATCTTCAAGAAAATATTCTATTTGCAGAAATGGAAATTTCAAAATCAATTCATTATTCAACAAACATGTGATTTCGGTAGTATTATTTGACATGAATTATATTATTTTTGGAAGTGTTGAAAAGAATGTCAATTTAAAAATTTAAAAAAAATAAAATTTGTGAAGGGGAAATATTGAAGCTTCAAGAAAATATTCTATTTGTTGAAATGAAAATTTGAAATTTTTTTTTTTTTGACAAACAAACATGTGATTCTTAAGCATAGTGATTTTTTTTTTTTGTTGAGTAATGATTTTTTTATTTTACTTTATATTTGGTGGGCTTTTAATCACCAGAACTGAGAAGAGGGGAAAAAAAAAAGTGTCAACATGGCCAAATTTTCTATATCTGATTTTCATTATGGTTACCAAAAAGATAGAAATATGATTATTTAAAAATATTTTGTGCTTCATATATGGTCTATAGCCAGATTTGGCAAAATCAACCTAGGGACGATATGCCACTTAAAAACAATAAAAATTACTCATCTTGATATGGATAGAATGAATG
>Ga0116229_10011593_pt1 | contig 12945 bp, 13 predicted proteins | sample S1TSphgellanicum_3_FD_87313 | JGI IMG/M metagenome (GOLD analysis project Ga0116229, IMG submission 87313) | Host-associated microbial communities from peat moss isolated from Minnesota, USA - S1T2_Fc - Sphagnum magellanicum MG | ecosystem: Host-associated > Plants > Peat moss > Unclassified...
GGCGGCCAAACTGCGATTGACCAGGCCTGAATCGTCCCATTCGATGGTTGCGTGGTCGATGCTGGTGGCCATCAGCGCCGCCATTGCGTTGGCACCGGTGGCGTTGCGGTCATAGCCAGAGAGGCCGGCGGCCAGATGCAGCGTGCCAAGATCGTGGAACACCACATCCTCGGTGACATCCGTTTGCGGCGGGGTGAGCGTGGTGTGTCCCTTGGCGGTGATATCCATGGTGATGGCGTTCAGCCCGAACGCCGCCAAGGCGGCTTGCTGGGCCGGCGGCACCACCGTATCTTTCAGCGCCAGAACAAGGCCGTTGATCGTTGCGTTGCCGATGCGCACCCCATTGGCATCCGGCGCCAATTGCACCGCATGCGCATCGGATAGCGCAAAACGCGGGCCGGGATTGACCTCGATATCCATCCCGGTGAGGTGGAAGGATTGGTAATTCAGCGCCGAGATGGCGGAGCGGTCGGGCGGCGCGTGGTTGCGCAGATTTTCCAGCGTGGCGCTGGTATCCAGCTGCTTGATCTCCACGCTGTCGAGCGTGGCATGCAAAGCAGCGGCGCCGTGTTTGCCACCCGCCGCATCGATGGCAAGATCATGCAGCGCGGCGGCGCCGATCTTGCCGCCATCGTAGTCATGCAGGCTGGCCGAACCCAGAGTGAGTTTTTGGGCCCTGGGCGCGGTGCCGGTAAGGGACAGATCATGCAGATCGGCGGTTTCCACCGCGAAATCCAGCGCGGCGTCGGCCCTGAACACCGGGTTGTTGAGCGTGTCCGATGTCGGCGGCAGGATGAATGGGCGGCCGCTGAGCTGATGCAGGGTGATGGTCTTGATCACCACTTCCGCCGGATTGGGCCCCTCGGTCGGGATATGCACCCCGGAGGCGGTGGCGTCGTTGATCAGCAGGCGCCTGGCGGTCCAGGCGGGGTGGCCGTTCGGATAGGCGGTGGGATCGAACACATCATGCAGCGCCGCCTGGTCGGCGCCGGAAATTGTTGCTTCCTCGGCGGACCACAGAAGCTTGCCGTCGCGGTTCACCACCAGGTTGCGGATGGTGAGCGTGCCGGTGATCGGGTTGACATCGGTGGCGCCATGGCTGGCGCTATAGCCGGGCGGCAGGGTGGCGATGATCTGGTCGATATTCTTATCGACGACGCGGGCCGCCTCATGGTTGCCCGCCTTCCGCACGACGATCACCGCTGCCACGATGAGCACAACCGCGCCGGCCCCCAGAAGCACAGATTTCTGCATGTTCCGGGGATGTCCTTAGAGGATGAAGCTGGAGCGGGTGAAGGGAATCGAACCCTCGTATGCAGCTTGGGAAGCTGCCGTTCTACCATTGAACTACACCCGCGACGGTGTTCCGTATAAGCGGCTTCGCCCGGCATGAAAAGGCGCGCGACGAGTGTCCTGGCGCGCGCCACGAAGCGCAAGCTGGTCGCCGGTCGACCCGGGTGGTCAGCCAGTTATTCGGGCGCGCGGGGCCGCGGGTTGCTTCCCTGGAATTTTGGGCCTATTGTATTGGCCCCTCGTGAATTTGTCCGGCCGGCTTGCGGCGAGGTTAAATAAACGCGCTAAAGAGGCCCGGTGCACGCGAGAGCGCGCCGCGCCGGTATTCCAGGTCGGGCTTTCCGTTTTGTGAAGCCAAGGAAGCCCCGGATCACCCCATGACCAGACCCGAACACTACCGCCCCGCCACCACGCTGATTCACGGCGGCGCGGAACGCACCCCTTACGGCGAGACCAGCGAGGCGATGTTTCTGACCTCCGGCTTCGTCTATGACGATGCCGAGCAGGCCGAAGCCACCTTCGCCGGCACCGTGACCCACTACCAATATTCGCGCTTCGGCAACCCCACCGTCACCGCCTTCGAGCGCCGGATGGCGCTGCTGGAGGGCGCGGAGGCCTGTCGCGCCACCGCCACCGGCATGGCGGCGGTGAATGCCGCCCTGCTGAGCCATTTGCGCAGCGGCGACCATGTGGTTGCCAGCCGGGCGCTGTTCGGGTCCTGCCACTGGATCGTCTCCACCCTGCTGCCGCGCATGGGTATTTCCTACGAATTCGTCGATGCCGGGGATATGGCGGCATGGCGGCGGGCGCTGAGCCAGCCGACCCATCTGGTACTGCTGGAAACGCCATCCAACCCGATGCTGGAGATCGTCGATCTTCAGGCGGTGAGCGATCTGGCCCATGCGGCCGGGGCACTGGTGGTGGTGGATAACGTGTTTGCCACGCCGCTGCTGCAGCGGCCGCTGGAACTGGGCGCCGATGTGGTGGTGTATTCGGCGACCAAGCATATCGATGGCCAGGGCCGGGTGCTGGGCGGGGCGGTGCTGGGCACCACCAAATGGATCGAGGAGACGCTGCAACCCTTTATCCGCAATACCGGCCCTGCCCTTTCGCCGTTCAATGCCTGGACCTTGCTGAAGGGCATCGAGACCCTGGCGTTGCGGGTGGAGGCGGCCTGTGGGCGGGCGGCTTGCCTCGCCGATACATTGGCCGCGCAGCCGCAGATTTCCCGCGTTTGGTATCCGTCGCGCGCCGACCACCCGCAGCATGCGCTGGCGATGCGCCAGATGTCGGCCGGCGGCACGCTGGTGACGTTCGAACTGGCGGGCGGCAAGCCGGCGGCGTTCCGCTTCATGAACGCGCTGCGCCTGATCGCCATCAGCAATAATCTGGGCGATAGCCGCTCCATGGTGACCCACCCCGCCACCACCACCCATATGCGCATCGGCGCCGAGGAACGCGCCCGGCTAGGCATTACCGATGGCGTGGTGCGGCTTTCTGTCGGGCTTGAAGACGTGGCCGACCTCGCTGATGATTTGCTGTGCGGCCTGGAAGCAGCCCAGCTTCTTCATGCTGCCGAATAGGGGGGTCGGATAAGGAAGATGGCACGCGAATACGCCAAGGAGACGCGCGGCATCAATGTGCGTGTGGCCGCTTTCTACCTGGAAGACCAGTCCGAGCCGGAGGCTGGCCGCTATGTGTGGGCGTATCGCGTAACCATCGAAAACCGCGGTGACGAGACGGTGCAGTTGCTGCGCCGGAGCTGGCGTATCACCGATGCGCGGGGGCGCACCTTTCTGCATCAGGGCGAGGGTGTGGTGGGCGAGCAGCCGATCCTGGGCCCCGGGCAAGCCTTCGAATACACCTCCGGCACCCCACTCGAAACCCCAAGCGGGTTCATGGTCGGCGACTATCATATGGTCGCCCGTGGCGGGCCGACGCCGCCGGACGATGCCGAGATGTTCGACGTCGCCATCCCCGCCTTCAGTCTGGACAGCCCCCACCAGCCAGGGCGGATACATTAACCTGCTTCTACCCACCGCTTGCCGTAACGGGTTTAGCCCCCATCATGGGGAAGGCGGCATGCCGCCAGAAGATGAGGAACGCTTTATTTTGAACAAAATTGTCCAGCCGAAGCCCGCGGCCTCCGGGTTGACCACCGAGGACCGGCCGACGCGCGAGGAGGCGGAATCGGCCATTCGCACCCTGATACGCTGGGCCGGCGACAACCCCGACCGCGAAGGACTGCTCGACACGCCCAAGCGGGTGGCGAAATCCTATCTGGAGTTTTTTCGCGGCTACGGCGAGGACCCGGTGGCGATGCTGGAGCGCACATTCGAGGAGGTGGAGGGCTACGACGAGATCGTGCTGCTGCGCGACATCAGGCTGGAGAGCCATTGCGAACATCATATGGTGCCGATTATCGGCCGTGCGCATGTCGCCTATCTGCCGCATCGCCGCGTCGTCGGCATTTCAAAACTGGCACGGGTGGTGGATGCCTATGCCCACCGGCTGCAGATCCAGGAGAAGCTGACGGTGCAGATCGCCAATACGATCAACGAGGTACTGGCACCACGTGGGACGGCGGTGATCATCGAGGCCTCGCATGAGTGCATGACCACGCGCGGTGTGCATAAGCAGGGTGTTTCGATGGTGACCAGCCGCATGCTCGGCGCCTTCCGCGACGACCCGACGACGCGGCGCGAGCTGCTGGCGATGGTGGGAAATCGCGGATCGATCAGCCTGGATGGGTAAGCCCGTCACCTGGTGGGGCGTGGCGGCGTGACGCTGTAATCGTAAAAGCCGCGCCCCGTCTTCCGCCCAAGCCAACCGGCCTCGACATATTTCACCAGCAGTGGACGGGGGCGGTATTTGGTGTCGGATAGACCGTCCAACAGCACCTGCATGATCGAGAGGCAGGTATCCAGGCCGATGAAATCGGCCAGTTCCAGCGGGCCCATCGGGTGGTTGCAGCCCAGTTTCAGCGCGCAGTCGATGGCGGTGATGGTGCCGACGCCCTCATAGAGGGTGTAGACCGCCTCGTTGATCATCGGCATCAGGATACGATTGGCCATGAAGCCAGGGAAATCTTCGGCGGTGGCGGTGGTCTTGCCCAGGCGGTGGGCCAGGGCGTCGACCGCCTGGTAAGTCGCTTCGTCGGTGGCGATGCCGCGAACGATCTCCACCAGCTTCATCAGCGGCACCGGATTGAAGAAATGCATGCCGATGAATTTTTCCGGCCGGTCGGTGGCAGCACCCATGCGGGTGACGGAAATGGAGGAGGTGTTGGTGGCCAGGATGCAGTCTGGCCGGATATGCGGCAGCAGGCTGCGAAAGATGGTCTTCTTGATGTCCTCTTTTTCGGTCGCCGCCTCGATCACGATGTCGCAGGAGGCCATGCCGGCATAGGCGCTCACGGCGCGGATACGGCTCAGCGCCGCATGCCGGTCATCGGCGGAGATCGCACCCTTGGAGACCTGGCGATCCATATTCTTGCCGATGATGGCGATCGCCTTCGCCACCACTTCCGGCTTGGCATCCAGCAGGAGCACGTCCAGCCCCCCCAGGGCGGTGACGTGGGCGATGCCGTTGCCCATCTGCCCTGCCCCTACCACGCCCACAACATGGATCGGGGCCGGCGCAGGGCTGGCCATCACACGCGCTCCAGCTCCGCCTTCAGCTCAGGCAAGGCGGTGAACAGATCGGCGACCAGGCCGTAATCCGCCACCTGGAAGATCGGCGCGTCTTCGTCCTTGTTGATCGCCACGATCACCTTGCTGTCCTTCATCCCGGCCAGATGCTGGATGGCGCCGGAAATGCCGATGGCGACATAAAGCTCAGGGGCAACAATCTTGCCCGTCTGACCAACCTGGTAGTCGTTCGGCACGAAGCCGGCATCCACCGCGGCGCGCGAGGCACCGACGGCGGCACCGAGTTTTTCGGCAATCGGGTCGATCAGATGGAAATTCTCGCCATTCTGCATGCCGCGGCCGCCGGAAATCACCACCCGGGCAGCGGTAAGTTCCGGGCGTTCGCTCTTGGACAGTTCGGCGGAGATGAAGCGGGAAACGCCGGTATCGCCGGCATCTTCCACATCCTCGATAGTGGCGGAGCCGCCTTCGGCCGGCACCGGATCGAAGCTGGCGGCGCGCACCGTGATGATCTTCTTCGAATCGGCGGATTTCACCGTGGCGAGCGCATTGCCGGCATAGATCGGGCGTACAAAAGTGTCGGCGTCGATCACGTCGGAAATGTCACTGATCGGCTGCACATCCAGCAGGGCGGCCACGCGCGGCATCACGTTCTTGCCGACAGCGGTGGAGGCGCCGAGCAAATGGGTGTAGCCGGGTGCGAGCTTGACCAGCAATGCGGCCAGGGGTTCGGCCAGGGCATGCGCATAGCCGGCCGCATCGGCCTTCAGCACCTTGGTCACGCCAGGCAGCTTGGCCGCGGCTTCGGCCGATGCCGCAACATCCTCATGGCCGGCCACCAGCGCATGAACGTCGCCGAGTTTGGCCGCCGCCGCCACCGCGCTGCGCGAGGGCTGCTTCAGCTTGCCGTTCTCGTGATCGATCAGAACAAGTACGGTCATTGGCTCAGATCACCTTGGCTTCGTTACGCAGTTTATCCACAAGTTCGGCGACCGAGCCGACCTTCTTGCCGGCCTGGCGCTTAGGCGGTTCCACCACTTTCAGCGTGGTCAGGCGCGGCGCGGGATCAACCCCGAGATCGGCCGGCTTGATCGTCTCGATCGGCTTTTTCCGCGCCTTCATGATGTTCGGCAGGCTGGCATAGCGCGGCTCGTTCAGCCGCAGATCGGCGGTGACAATCGCGGGCAGGGTCAACGCCACCGTTTCGAGCCCGCCATCCACTTCACGGGTGACGGTGGCGGTATCGCCTTCGATGGTGATCTTGCTGGCAAAGGTGCCTTGCGCCCAGCCGAGAAGGGCAGCCAACATCTGCCCGGTGGCGTTCATATCGTCATCGATCGCCTGCTTGCCCAGGATGATCAGACGCGGCTGTTCCTTGTCGGCAATGGCTTTCAGCATCTTGGCGACGGCGAGCGGCTCGGGCGAAACATCGGTTTCCACCAGAATGCCACGATCGGCTCCCATGGCCAGCGCGGTGCGGATGGTCTCCTGGCATTGGGTGACGCCGATGGAAATGGCAACGATTTCGGTGGCAACGCCCTTTTCCTTCAGGCGCACGGCTTCCTCGATGGCGATCTCGTCGAACGGGTTCATCGCCATCTTGACGCCGCTGAGTTCGACGCCGGTCTGATCGGATTTCACCCGGACCTTTACATTGTAGTCGACGACCCGCTTGACGGGGACCAGGAGCTTCATCGTTTCTGCCACTATTGTCTGGGTTGTAGAAGAAAAGCGGGGGTGGGTGCTTCTGGCGGTAGATAAGGTGCGGATGTTTGGGGTGTCAAACCGGCAGCACGCACGCGATGCGGCGGCAGCCCCGGCTTGCGGGGCTGGTGTGGTGGGTTTTGGAGCTGGTCAAGGGGTGGGCTGCAAGCAGCCCATCCCTTGACGCGCATTATGCGGCCGTTGCGGCCGGTATCCGGCGCAATTCGCGCATGACGCCATAGACGTTATTGGCAGGGACCGGGGGGGAATAGGCAAAACCCTGGCCGTAATGGCATCCGAGCTGGGTCAGATGTTCAGCAATAGCTGCCGTCTCGATACCTTCGGCGACCATTTTGATACCCAGGCTGACGCCCAGCGCCAGCATGGCGCGCACGCAGGCCTCGGCGCGGGGATCGGTGGCGCTATCGATCACAAAGCTCTTGTCGATCTTGATCCGGTCGAATGGCAGCTCGCGCAGATGGAAAAAATTGGAATAGCCGATGCCGAAATCATCCAGCACCACGCGGGTGCCGCGCGCCTGCATCAGCATCATCATCTCACGCGCCAGATCGAGGTCTTCGATAAGGGCGCTCTCGGTGACCTCGATCTCCAGGCGGCGCGGGTCGATTTCGCCCTCCTGCCAGACCGGCGGATTGCGTACCAAGCCGATTAGCTCGCGCAACTGCCCAGGCGAGACATTCAGTGCAAAATAGAGCCGGGCCGGCCAGTCGCGCGAATCGCGCGTCACGCGACGCATCAGCGACTGGGTGATCTGGCCGGCCAGATCCATCTCCTCGGCCAACGGGATGAACAGATCGGGCAATAGCAGACCGCGTGTCGGGTGATTCCAGCGCGCCAGCACTTCCAGGCCGATCATATCGCCGGTCTGCAGATCGACGATCGGCTGGTAATACGGGATGATCTGGCCCTCAGGGATGGCGTTGCGCAGTTCCTCTTTCATCACGCCGCGCAGCACCGCCGCCTCGTCACGCTTTGGATTGAAAAAGCGGAAGCCGCCGCCGCCGGCCTTCTTCACGTCGTCCAGTGCGGCATAGGCGGCGCGAAACGCGTTATCGGCATCCAGCGCATGCTCGGGCAGCAGGGCCATGCCGATACTGACACTGCACTCCACCATGCGGGTGCCGGCGAGCACCGGCGCCATCAGGGTGCGCAGGATGTTCAGGGCGGCGCCTTCAATGCTGTCACGCCCGTGGACGGCGCTGAGCAGGATGCCGAATTCATTGCCACCAAGCCGCGCGATCTGGTCCACGCCCGGCAGCAACTGGCGCAGCCGGCCAGAGACAGCGACCAGCAACTCGTCGCCCAGCCGGTGACCATGAACGGTGTTGATCGATTTGAAGCCATCCAGGTCGATCAGGATAAGCGCCGTGCTGGTGCCGGACTGCAGGCGGGTGGCCAGGGCTTCGCTGAAGCTGGTGCGATTGGGCAGCGAGGTCAGCTGGTCTCGCCTGGCACTGCGAAACTGTTCCAGCTCGGCGGTATGGCGGGGCTGGATCAGCTTGGGCATCTGCCTGGCGAGTTGCACCGCCACCGGCAGCCACACCAGGCCGAGTACTGCGAGCACACACATAATGAGATCGGCATGCACCCCCGGATGGGCGGTGTTCATGTAGCCGAGAAAGCCGAGTATGCCGGTTGGAAATGAGCTGTTCATTGTTTGCCAATCGTCTTTGGTGCCGATGCGACGGTAAGGCCGCCCCAAGCTAAACAGAGGTTGCTAAGCAGAGATTAATCGGCTCGAAACGCGAGCGCAGGCCGGTGGTGGAATGACGCTGATCTTGGGTTCAACGACCTCAGGCAATAATGGGTCGTAGGTTGGGTGAGCTTCCTCGCGCTGTGAGCTTCAACAGCATTGCACGGCAAAGGCTAATTGTCACGCTCGTTGCAACTTCTGCGTGCATTATTTCGCGCTGGTAAAGCATCACGGTTTCGTGTGGTGCCGCTTGCGCGCGGCACCGCTTCACACCAGCATCCGAACGGAGTACCGCGGGGACCGCATGAGGGACAGAACGATCGGCATTGTCTGGGCATCGGGCTTGGCATTGGCCGCACTGGTTTACGTGGTGGGGCCGGACCAGTTTCTCCATCATCTGTTCACCGGCGCCGATGCACTGGCCGATCTCCTGCAAACTGCCCTGCTGGATGCGGGCGCACGGGCCTATGACATCGTCAGGGCGCTGGCGATTGCCTGTTTTGGCGTGTTTTTCGCCTTGTGCATTATCGCATCCGGGCGCGGCCTGCCGGCGCGCGGGCTGATGCTGGTGGTGACGCTGCTATTCCTGGTGCTGGTCTGGCACGAGGGGCCGGATGCAACCGGGCATTGGCTGCTTGCTTTCGTTCTGGCCGCCGCAGGTGCGTCCAGCATGACGCGGCGACTCGCCGAGGCGCCAGTGGCGGAGCCGCCGCGTGTGTCACCGTTTCGCGCGAAAGAACGCCTTTAGCAGGTCGCCGCTTTCGCTCTCCCGCACGCCGCCGATCACCTCCGGCACATGCAGGCAGCCTGGCGCCTGGAACAGTCGGGGGCCGTGCTCCACCCCGCCACCCTTGGGATCATAGGCGGCAAACACCAGCCTGCGGATGCGAAACAGGCTGGCAGCGCCGGCGCACATCGGGCATGGCTCCAGGGTTACCCATAGATCACAATGGGTTAGCCGTGTCGTTCCGAGACGTTTGGCGGCCTGCCGCATGGCAAGAAGCTCCGCATGGGCGGAGGGATCGTGATCAGCTTCCGTCTGGTTGCCGGCGGCGGCCAGCACCGCGCCGTCCGGCCCGGTGATGATGGCGCCCACCGGAACCTCACCGCGGCCGGAAGCCAGGCGCGCCTGGTCCAGCGCCAGCGCCATCGGCGCCTGGCCGGTTTGGTTTTTCACCCTGTCCAGAAGCGGCCGGGCCAAGTACCACTCCCTCCATGGCAGACACCAAGAAACCGATCATCGGCATCACGCTGGATTCCGAATCGCCGGGCGGCTACTCGGTCTATCCCTGGTACGCGCTGCGCAGCAATTACGCCGATTCTATCGCGGCTTGCGGCGGCGTGCCCATCCCCCTGCCCCATCATGCCGCCCTGGCGCCGGCCTATCTGGACCTGATCGATGCGCTGGTGATCACCGGCGGGGCGTTCGACGTCGATCCGGAGTCTTACGGCGAGGCCGAGACGCATGCGACGGTGATTCTGAAATCCGGCCGGACAGCGGCAGAACGCGCCCTGCTGGACGGCGCACTGGCGCGCGACATGCCGATCCTGGGCATTTGCGGCGGCGAGCAGCTTCTGGCGGTGGCACTTGGCGGCACGCTGATCCAGCATATTCCGGATGCCCTGCCGGATGCCCTGCCGCATGAGCAGGCCAATCCGCGGCATGAGCCTGGACATAGCATAAGGGTTATCCACGGCACGCAGCTGCACCGGATTGTCGGCACGGAGTCGATGCAGGTGAACACCTCGCATCACCAAGCGGTGCGCGCACCCGGTGCGGGCGTGCGGGTGAACGCGGTGGCACCGGACGGGGTGATCGAAGGCATCGAAGACCCGAGCCGCCGGTTCTGCCTGGGCGTGCAATGGCACCCGGAATTTCTGATCGACCCAGGCGATTCGCTGATTTTCCATGCGCTGATCGAGGCCGCCAGGTGACCGAGACTGACCCCCAGGCCGAAGCCGGCACCCCGAAAGAGGGCGACCGCATCGCCAAATGGCTGGCACGCGCTGGGGTCGCGAGCCGGCGGGACGCGGAGAAGATGATCGCCGAGGGCAAGGTGGCGCTGAACGGCGAGAAGGTCAGCCATCCCGCCACCTTCGTGACACCGGGCGACATCGTTCAGGTCAATGCGCAGGTGATCGATGCCCCTGCCCGCGCGCGGCTATGGCGCTACCACAAGCCAGATGGGCTGATGACCACGCATAAAGACCCGGAAGGCCGGCCGACGGTGTTTCAGAAAATGCCGGCGGAGATGCCGCGGGTGGTGAGTGTCGGGAGGCTCGACTTGAACAGCGAAGGCCTGCTGCTGCTGACCAATGACGGTGCGCTGGCGCGCCAGCTGGAATTGCCCTCGAATGGCTGGATACGCCGCTACCGGGTGCGGGTGCATGGCGATATCGAGCCCGCCGCCCTTGCCGATCTGGCGCGCGGCCTGGTGATCGACGGCACACGCTATGCCGGCATCGAGGCGGGGCTGGATAGCCGGAAGGGCACCAATGCCTGGCTGACGGTGAGCCTGCGCGAGGGCCGCAACCGCGAAATCCGCCGGGTGATGGCGTATCTGAACCTTTCAGTCACGCGGCTGATCCGGATTGCCTATGGCCCGTTCCAGCTTGGCAATCTGGAACGCGGCGCGATCGCCGAAGTGCCGCCAAAGGTGCTGAGGGAGCAACTGCCGCAGGAGCCCGGCGCGGCTTGATGCCACTGGTATCCGTATGCGCATCATAGCCGGCAGCCTGCGCGGAAAAATCCTCGTGGCACCGGACGGCCAGGCGACGCGGCCCACCGCGCAACGGCTGCGCCAGACCTTGTTCGACATGCTGATGCACGCCCCCTGGGGCGGCCGGGCGCTGATCGAGGGCGCCTCAGTGCTGGATGCCTTTGCCGGCACCGGCGCCCTGGGGCTGGAGGCGCTGTCACGCGGGGCAGAGAACGCGACCTTCATCGAAACCGATCGGCTGGCCTTGGCGGCTTTGCGGGCGAATGTCGCCTCCTGCAAGCTGGGCGATCGGGCACGAATCCTGGCCGCTGACACGTTGCGGCCGCCACCGGGAACCGGCCAGACGATCGTGTTTCTGGACCCGCCTTATGAGCGGGGGCTGCTGCCGCTGGCGGTTGGCGCCTTGCGGAAGGCGGGCTGGATTGTTCCCTCAACCCTCCTTGTTTCGGAGAGCGGACGACTTGAAACCGGCGTGCACGAGGACCTTATACTCGCGCAGAAGGTGCAAGGAGGCACAAAAATGATCGTCTGGCGGGAACCCTGATGGGTTTTTTAGCGGAAACGGTCTTTCGCCAGCGCTCCGTCGCGGCGTTCGTCACCGGGAGTCAGGCCGTATCGTCGTCGGTGCAGCACGTCCACTCCCTTGGTCCCGCAAGGATTATTGTCCCGCCTTTGCCGACGGGGCGGCATTTTTTCGAGCTGTGGCCGGTGCGGGAATTGCCGGAGCCGGGGCTCTGGTCGTCTCAATATTACGATAGTTTCGCGCCGCCCTTGTTCGTGTTGCGCGATGTGCTGGTGCATTCCTCGGCCGGTATCCTGGCGGTGGGCGACACCGTGATTGCCGAGACGCTCGCCCATACGAACCCGCGCGACCATCGTTATCGCGCCCTGGTGCGCGGCATCGCCTTGCCGCTTGGCGAGGTCACCAGCCTGCCTGGCACTCATATTTCCCTGCTCGCCGCCGGCCATGCCGATTACCGCCACGCGATGCTCGGCGGCCTGGCCCGGCTGGTGTCGGTGCCGGATAATTACCTGGTGGCGGCGCAGAGCCTTCTTGTACCCGCCGGTAGCGCCGCGCAGGCAGAAGCGCTTGCATTGCTCGATTTGCTGCCAAGCCTGGCGGTGCGCCACGTCGGCCAGGCCGAGACGTTCCGGGTGGAGACGCTGGTGTTGCCGCTTTCGGTGTGCGGCGAGGCGGCTTACCATCCATGCCTGGCCGAGTTCTTCCGGCGCATCTCGGTGAATATCGCGCCATCGCCGGCAAGGCTGCCGAGGCGCCTCTATATCGACCATCGGGGTTCAGGCATTCGTCCGCTTCGCAATGAGGCGGAGGTGATCGGCGCCCTCGCCGAACTGGGCTTCGCGCCGGTTCGGCTGGAGGCGCTGAGCTTGGCCGACCAGGCCAGGCTGTTCCGCCAGGCAGAGGCGATTGTGTCGCCGCACGGCTCCGGGCTGACCAATCTGGGCTTTTGCCGGCCTGGCTGCCTGATCGTCGAATTGCTGATGGATGCCTATTGCGACTGGAGTTTTCGCAACCTCGCGGCGCTGATGGACCTTCATTACGATTGCGTTCTCGGCCGCGCCAGCCGGCCATGGCACGAGTTGGACCTGGCATTTCACCGCACCTCCTGGGACATTTCGGTGAATCACGTCGTGGCCGCCGTGGCGCACTCGCTCAGCGCACCCAAACGCCAGAGCGCGGCGGCTTAGGGCGTTATCAGCCTGACTGGAAACGGCCCAGTCTCCTTCAGGCCGAAGCCGCTCTAAGGCATCGTCGGCACATAAGTGCGTCGGCACGCCGACAAAGATGCCGCTTCAAACAAAAGCGCGAGGGCCCGTTCGACCCCGTAACCCGATTCGGTTA
>Ga0116229_10011594_pt1 | contig 12943 bp, 8 predicted proteins | sample S1TSphgellanicum_3_FD_87313 | JGI IMG/M metagenome (GOLD analysis project Ga0116229, IMG submission 87313) | Host-associated microbial communities from peat moss isolated from Minnesota, USA - S1T2_Fc - Sphagnum magellanicum MG | ecosystem: Host-associated > Plants > Peat moss > Unclassified...
CGAAAACCCGGCGGGGATATGGGGGCCAAGACATTCACCATCTACAAAACCCATCACGGTCCGATCGTTGGCAAAAATGCTGACGGGCGCTGGATCAGCGAGGCGATGATGTTCCAGCCGGTGGCAGCGCTGGAGCAATCCTACGAGCTGACGAAGGCGCAGGATTATCGATCCTACATGAAGGTGATGGAACTGAGGGCAAACACCTCCAACAACACGGTGTATGCCGATTCCGCTGGCAACATTGCCTATTTGCACCCGCAATTCATCCCGCGCCGTGACGATCATTTCGATTACACGCAGCCTGTCGACGGTGCCGATCCAAAAACCGATTGGCAGGGTTTGCACGCGTTGAATGAGGCGCCGCACGTGCTGAACCCGGGCACTGGCTGGATCGAGAACACCAATAACTGGCCCTATTCGGTTTCGGGCGCTGCCAGCCCGAAACGCGCCGATTTCCCGCGCTACATGGACACCGCAGGCGAAAACATGCGCGGCCTGCATGCCGTGGCGCTGCTGAACGGCAAGACCGATTTTACCTTGGCGTCCCTCGTGACCGCCGCCTACGATTCCGGCCAGCCGGGCTTCGACATCCTGATCCCGCATCTGCTCGCCGCTTATGATGGCACGCCGGCCACGGAGTCGCTGAAGGCCTCTCTGGCTGAACAGATCAAGGTTTTGCGTGCATGGGACAGGCGCTGGTCGGGCAATTCCATTGCCACGACGCTGGCGGTGTATTGGGGCGAGGCATTGTGGCGGGAAGCGGATCAGACACCGCATAGCAGCGGCGTCTCGGTCTATGATGCGGTGCTGGCGGGCACGTCGCCGGCGCACATGCTGCACGCGTTGGCGAAGGCTGCCGACCAGCTCACGAAGGATTTCGGCACTTGGCGCATGCCATGGGGAGAGGTGAACCGGGTGCAGCGCCTTTCGGATGATATCGCCCCGCGTTTCTCCGATGCCATGCCCAGCCTGCCGGTTGCTTTCACCTCCGCCCAATGGGGCTCACTCGCCTCGATCAGTGGCCCGACTATGGCGGGGGTGAAGAAACGCTATGGCGACACCGGCAACAGCTTTGTGGCGGCGGTAGAGTTTGGGCCTAAAATACGGGCGGTTGCGGTGACTGCGGGTGGCGAAAGTGGTGATCCGACATCGGTGCATTTCAACGATCAGGCGCAGCGCTACAGCACGGGCGCCCTGCGGGAGGTGCGTTTTTATCCTGAGCAGTTGGTGGGCCATACTGAGCGCTCGTATCATCCGGGCGGGTGAGAGCAAGCCTTAGGGCCCGTTCGACATTAACCGAATCGGGTCACGGGGTCGAACGGGCCCTTAGCCTTTGTTTGAGGCGGCATCTGTGTCGGCGTGCCGACGCACTTATGTGCCGACGATGCCTAAGGGGTTCCCCGCATCGCCCAAGAGCGATGCGGGCCACTCGCTACTCGCTGCATCGATTACCGACATGGCGGCGTCGATACCGGCGGCCAGGTTCACTGGGACACCGAGTTTGCGCAGTGTGCCGCCAAGGGCAGAGAGTGCGATCACGGCGTAAAGCGGTTGTGCGGTCGGGCCCATATGGCCGATGCGGATCAGTTTGCCGAGCGTCTCGCCGCGGCCGGACGAACACACCACGCCATAGCGCGCGCGCATCTCCGCCCTGAGTTCGGCGTCGTTTATGCCCGCCGGTAGCCGGATTGCCGTGGTGGTGGGCGAGGCAAATTGCGGTTGTGCTGGCCAGAGCGCCAGGCCCATAGCGATCGCGCCGGCCTGGCAGGCCTGGGCGGTGATCAAATGGCGGGCCCACACGCGCGCTGGGCCTTCCGCCAGATAAAGATCGATGGCCGCTTCCAGCCCATGTATTTCGGCGACTGACGGGGTGAATGGGAACGGGTTTTCCGCCCGCCACGCCGTTTCCCAATCCAGGATGCTGAGGATGGAGGCACGGGGCGCGGTGGGATTGCCCTTCATCTTCGCCCAGGCGCGGCGTGATATGCCGATGAACGAGAGGCCGGGCGGGCAGCCCAGGCATTTATTGGGGCCGCTGATAAATAGGTCGGCCTGCGCGGTGGCGGCATCCACCGCCATGCCACCGAAGGAGGAGACGGCATCGACCAGAAGCAGCGCCCCGTGGCGGGCAACCGCCGCACCGATTGCCTCGATCGGGTTGATGGTTCCGGAGGGCGTGTCGTGGTGGCAAGCGGCGACCACCGTAACCTCTGGATGACGGACCAGGACATCGGCGACGTCGTTGGCATCGATGACCTGATCATAGGGTACGGCGTGTTCCAGCACCCGCGCGCCGGAGCGCGCGGCCCAAGGTGCGAACCCCTTGGCATAGACACCGGACACCAGGTTGAGCACCACATCGTCCGCGCCGATCAGCGACGCCGCCGCGGCTTCCAGCGCCAGCACCGGTTCGCCGTGCAGGATGACAGGGACGGTTTCCGACCTGACAATGCGATGGAGTTTTTCGGCGACGCGCTGATAGGTGGCCTGGAAGGTGGGGTCGTAGTCGTAAGGAACCGGCGCGGCCAGTGCGCGGAGCACGGCGGGATAGGAGTCTACCGGGCCGGTTGCCAGGGTGAAGAGCGGCGGATCGGTGGGGGCGTAGCGCATCGTCTTGCTCACGAAAACAGGGGGGCGGCGATCTCGGCGGCAAAAACCTCGGCAATGGCAAGCACGGCGGCATGGATGGGGCCTGACGTGATCTGCGGAATGACCGACGCATCCACAATGTAAGCGCGCTCTAAGCCGAGCAGCTGCAAATCCGCATTCACTACATTGCCATCATCGGCGCCCATCCGGCAGGTGCCAACCGGATGATGGTGGGTGATCACGGCGCGGCTGATGAATTCGGCAAGATCGGCATGGCTGCGGCAATCCATGCCGGGGTAGATCTCTTCCGCCCGCCACGCCGCGAGCGCCTGTTGGCCACCGACGAAGCGCGCCAGCTCCAGCGCCTTGCACGCGAGAGCCCGGTCATGCTCGGTGGACAGATAAGCGGGATCGATGATTGGTGCATCCGCGATGTGCGGGCCGGTGACTTTTATCCGGCCCCTGCTGGTGGGCTGGGTCACGCCCGACAGGATGGTGTAGGCGGACCCGTGCGCCGGCGCCTCCAAACATTCGCTGACGCTGGGGGCAGCGACGCAGCCCAGGACGATGTCGGGCGCGCCATCGCCACGTGTGATATCCGCCGAGCGCAGATAGGTGAGAGACTCCGAATGCTGCAGCCGCGACAGCGGTACCTCGTGCCTGGATCGGTAGACGTTGCCGGCGGTGAGAAGATGATCGTGCAGATTTTGCCCGACGCCTTGATGGTGAACGACGCAGGGGATGCCGGAAGCTGCAAGCTCGGTGGCCGGACCGATGCCTGAGCGCATCAGGAGCAGGGGCGACGCGATGGCGCCGGCGCAGAGGATTGTGGTTCCGGCCGCGATCATGGTGGTGTGGCCATCGATCTCGGCCACCACGCCCTCCACCCGTTTGCCGGAAAGGCTGAGACGGTGCACCAGCGCGCCGGGCAGAACCGATAGATTGGGCCGACCGAGCGATGGCGTGAGATAGGCATCTGCGGCGGTCACCCGGCGCCCTGCATGGATGGTGAGCGAATTCGCAGCAATGCCGATCATCCCCGCTGCGTTGTGGTCGCCCAGACATGGAATGCCGGCTTGCAGCGCTGCCGCCATATAGGCGCGCACGACCGGGCTTAATGCCTCATCCGGCAGCATGACGGGCAAGGGCCCCTCGCTGCCATGATATGCGCTGGCCCCGCCCGCGAAACGCTCGCATCGTTTGAAGGCGGGCAGCAGGCCTTGATAGGACCAGCGTGGTGATCGGGTGGCTTCTGCCCAGGGCAGAAAATCATCCTGATGGCCGCGCACATGCGCCATGGCGTTGAGGCAGCTCGATCCGCCGATGATGCGGCCGCGCGGCCATTGATGTTGGCGGCCGGCGGTATGGGGCTGCGGCGAGGTGCGGTATGCCCAGTCGTAGCCGCGGCCAGCGAGGCTGGGCCATTTCTGCGGGATGGCGATATCAGGGTCGGTTACCGGGCCGCCGGCCTCGATCAGGCCCACTTTGAGGTAAGGGTTTTCGCTCAGCCGCGCCGCCAGCACGCACCCGGCCGAGCCGGCGCCGACGATGAGCACGTCGAAGGTTATCAAGGCCCCGGCCGCGCCCGCACATACAAGGCCTTCCCCTATTCCTTCACCAGGCGCCCCATGATCTTTCGCTGCACGGCGGTGAGATGGTCGCGCATGGCGCGCTCGGCTTCATCCGGGTCACGCGCCGCGATGGCTTCGGCGATGCGTTGATGTTCGGCATCGCGGGCGCGCACGCGTTCGGGGATCAGCTCGGTCTCGCTGTCGGTGAAGCGCAGCCGCTGGTCGCTGGCGACGCGGTTGAGGATCACATAGACCTCGGACGCCAGGCTGTTGCGCGCTCCTGCGGCGATCGCCCGATGAAACACCATGTCGGCCGCGTTGGGGTCGGCGTTCTTTGGTGTTGTCGCTGCCTTGCGAATGCGATCGCTCTCCACGGCGGAGGCACGCATTGCCGCGAGCCGGGCGAAGGCCGGTTCAAGCAGCAAGCGCATTTCCATCACTTCCAGCGGGTTGGTGGAATTGATCAGGTTCCGCTCCTGCCCGGCCTCCGTTGAGGCACGGCGGCCGGCCTGCGCGGGCCCCAGTTCACCCTGCGCCCTGAGCTGTTCCAACGCCCGCCGCAGCGTATGCCGCTTGATGCAGAGTTCTTCAGCGACCACCCGTTCAGGCGGCACACGGCCGGTGGTGGCAATCATTGCCCGGATGGAGCCGATGATCTCCGCCAGCTGGTCGTCGCCTTTCCATTTCCCGGCCGGGGCAGCGTCGCCGGACATGCGGTCCAATCGTTCGGTGTCGTCGCGGATCGCGTCGATAACTGTCACCTGTGGGTCTCCGAGGCCTGCTATGGTGGCAGACCCATTGCCGGAACGGCCGGGTCGCGCGATAGAGTGTGGCCATTACCGGGGCCTGTGGCAAGATTGGTTGAGGCTTGGTCGCGGCGTTTTGGCGCAGGAATTGCAGGAAAACTGTGATTGTCGTCCTCTGGCAATGGTGCCAGATTGCCGATGTAACCGAGAATTGGTTGAAACTTCGGTTGAGTGGCGCGGCATCGAAACGGCTGGACAGGGTGGGGGCACCAATGGGCGGTACATTTTCGCGGACAGCTTTCAGGTTTTTCGGGTTCGTCTCCCTTGCTATGGTGACCGGTGCGGCCAATGCCGGCGCCGAGGATGCGATCGAGAACGTGATCGTGGTCGGCCAGAAGGAGAATCGCAGTATCCAAAAAGCCCCGGAGGCGATTACCGCGCTTTCGGCGACCACATTGACGCAAAACCATGTGAACGACGCCGAGGACCTGAACGGCCTGGTGCCAGGCGTGGTGATCGGCGAATCGGAGGGCTATAACCACAACGTCGCCATCCGTGGCATTGGGTTGAATTCCCCGCAGGATGATGCCTCGCCCGCCTCGGTATCGTTTCATCAGGACGGCATCTACATTGCCAGCACAGTGGCGCTGAATTCGGATTTCCTCGATGTGGATCATATCGAGGTTCTGCGCGGGCCGCAGGGCACGGTGTTCGGGCAGAATTCAGTCGGCGGCACGGTGAATGTGATTACCGCGCTGCCGACCTTTGATGACATCCATGGTTATGCCAATGCCAGTTATGGCTCTTTCAACCTGGTGCATACCCAGGCGGCGATCAACATTCCTTTTTCCAATACTTTCGCCATCCGCCTGGCCGGCGATCAGATCAACCAGAACGGCTTTGCGACGGCTACCCAGGTGCCCGGCACCCATGGCGATTACCCGCTTTCAGACAAGAACAATTACCACGGCCGCATAACCGCGCGGTATCAGCCGAATGAAGACCTTTCGATCGTGCTACGTGGCGAATATTCGAAGGCCTACCAGAACGAGGCCGAGAGCAAGAACATACTTGATCCAAACCCGAACCCTTATCAGGAAACCAGCGATTGGCCGGGCAAGCTTTCCTATGACCAGACCATTTTCTCGGGCATCATATCCTACAACCTGCCATGGGCAGTGGCGAAATCACTGACCAGCCTGCAATTGATGGATCAGGGCGGATCGGTGCTGGAAGGCGGCCTGGATCTGGCGCTGACCTCGCCTAACCAGAATCTTGAGTATTACCTGCATAATAGCCGTGCCTTCACCCAGGAATTCGACCTGAGCTCGAACCCGGGCGGTCGCATCGATTGGGTGGTGGGGGCCTTCTATCTGGAATCGCGTTTCGATGCTGGCTACGACCAATATTACCGGAGCTTTGCCGATCCGGTGACACCCGATATTTTGAACGACGAACAGGAATCCCTGGTTGCCACGCAACTGGATGACGGCAGCCTGTATTATGAATCGGCCGCCACCTACCGGCGGATTTCCCTCTCCGGCTTCGGCCAGGGCACCTTCCACATCACTGACAAGCTGCGCGCGACGGCGGGCTTCCGCTACACCGAAGACAGGAACTCGACACTGCTGGACAATTATTTTGGCGATCCGAATTTTGGCGGTGGCGTGCTGCACCTGGCGCAGCAATCACGCCGCACCACCTGGAAGACCGAACTGGAATATGATGTTACCCCCGCAAATCTGGTCTATGGCAGCATATCAACCGGGTTCAAGCCGGGCGGTGGCAATCCGGCGACCGCGCCGGTGGTTGTGCCCTTCAACTTCAAGCCTGAAGATATCATCGCCTTTGAAGTCGGGTCGAAAAATTCTTTCTTCGGCAACAAGCTGACCGCAAATCTGGCGACTTTCTACTATGTCGATCGGAACATGCAGTACCATGCCGAGGACCTGATCAATTTCGACGGCGGCGTGGACAATCTGCCGCGGGTGGATGTGTATGGGCTGGAGGGCGAGATTGCCGCGATTCTGCCCTATCATTTCCGCCTGACCGGCAATGCGACGCTGGAGCGTGGCAGGATTGCCACCCACATTTCCAGCCTGGATAATCTGGGCGGCAACGCTGCCAACAACATGTTCATCGACGAATACGGCTATTCGGAATTTCTCACCACCGAATATGGCGAACCGAACAATCCGCTGCCGAATGCCCAGCAAATCCTGAACAGCTTGCGCGCGGCCGCGTATAAGGATGTGTATGGCAATGCGCCGCCCAATCTGCCGGCGGTGACGGCGACCTTTGCCCTTTCGCAGAATTACGAATTCGGCAATGGCGCCAATCTGCTATCCCGCCTGCAAATCCAGTATCGGGATCACTACGCCAACACCGTATTCGGTAACACCCCGATCTACACCACGCCGGGCTATTTCCTGGCGAATCTCTATTTCGACTACGTTTTCCCCGATCGCCGCTGGGATGCTTCCTTTTCGATCGACAATATTGCCGATACGGCCGCGGTGGCTTACCGCTTCACTGACCAGTATGGTGGCGAAACGACGCAGCAATATTTCCCGCCCCGCGAATTCATCGGCCGGGTCGGTTATCGGTTCTAGGATTGTAGCCCGGGTGAAAACCCGGGTTTTCACCCGGGCTACAATACTGAAGCGAGGCTGAACACGGAGGCCTCGTTCGCGCCAATGATTTGAAACGAGAGCGGCAAGCCTTCCGCCATGCCAGCTGGTACGGCCATGGCCGCAAGCCCGGTTATATTGGCCAAGACCGTCAGGTCTGCCTGGTTCTTCGGCACGGGGGAGGACCAGGCAAAGGCTGCCTGTGGCGTGGTTGGGGCCAGCACGGCGGCAAAGGGTGCGAACCGCCTGCGCATTGTGTCGGCTGCGGCCTGCAGTGTCTGACGGGCTTGGGCCATTCGGGCGGCGGGTACAGAGGCGCCCCAATGGAGCATCGCGCGCAAGGGTGTGGAGAAGCCTTCCGGCTGCGTGCGCAGCGCCTGGGCGTGCTGCTGCTCGGCCTCAACCTCCACCACCAGCAAGGCCAACTTCCGAACCAGGGCGTAATCGAAATCGGCGAGGCGCAGCTTTTCGACAATCAGCCCGGTCCGTTCGGCGCGTGCGGCTGCCGCGGCGAGGGTGGCAAGCTGTGCCGGCTCCACATCGACTTGCCCATCCAGTTGCAACACCGCGACCCGCCCGCCCGGCCGACCATAATTGAGGGGGTCGCCCATTATCGGACCCAGCAGGGCTGCACAATCCGCCACCGAACGCGCCTGCACCCCGATTTGATCGTAGCTTGGCGAGAGCGGCACGATACCGGCAAGCGGCACTGTGTTGGTCGCGGGTTTGTGGCCGAACACGCCGCAATAGGATGCGGGAATGCGCACCGATCCCAGCGTATCGGTTCCCAGTGCGGCGGCGCAGAGCCCGCCGGCGACCGCCGCAGCACCGCCGCCTGACGAGCCGCCGGCGGTGTAGCCATGCCGCCACGGATTCTGGGTGCGCCCGAAACGGGCATTATCGGTAACGCCGCCGAGGGCTGCCTCATCCATATTGAGCAGGCCGAGGAACACCGCGCCCGCCGCCCTGAGCCGGGCGACGCATGCCGCATCCGCCGTCGCCAGGCGTTGCCTATATGCAGCGATCCCGGCATGCCAGGGCAGCCCGGCAAGGGCGATATTGGCCTTTATCCCGATTGGCACCCCATCCAGCGGTGAGCGCGGTGCATTCCGGCACCACCTTTCCGTGCTGGCATGTGCCGAGGCCAAGGCTGCTTCCGCATCCAGATGAACAAATGCGCCGATAGCGCCATCGCGTGCCGTAATTTCCAGCAGATAATGCTCGCAGACCTCCGATGGCGAGCACGCCAGACTGGCGAACATCGCCGCCAGGCAGGATACACCAGCCCGCGTGATGCTGTCGGCTTCTCTCGGCATCATCGGTCGTTCTGGATCTGCGGCGTGACGATGGGCAGCGCCGCCTGCTCGGCATTCGATAGTGGTTCAGCCGCGATCTGGCCGAGCAACGCGGTTTCGCTCTCACGCGAGAGTTCTTCGGCATCGATATCGATCAGCATGGCAGCGGCAATGCCGGCCACGGTGTAGCTGTGGGGAAAACCTGCGGCCGTCGACCAACGCTCGGTCCGGTCCATTTCGTCGCGCAAGGCGCCGAGGCGCGAGGCCGGCGTTGGATGTTTCATCGCCAAGTCGGTACCCGCAGCGGTTACGGTGATAGAGGGCAATGGCGCATCGGGCAAGCCGGGTATGTAACTGGCCTGATCATCCGGGTTGCCATGGCCGCTATACACGGCCTGCAACGGATAGGGAAAATATGCGCGGGTAAAGGCGAAGGCCTCCGGCTTGAGAAACGGCAGGTCGATGCTCAGGAAATCAAGCTTGACGCCTGGTTTGGGATGAACGCCGATCAGCTTTTCTGGCGGCTGCCGCTTTTCCACCCAATCTTCGAGTGCGGCGATATAGTCGATTCCGTAAGCACCTTCGCCGCCGCTGCAATGGCGCATGCCGGGGACCATGAAGAGTCGGAAAAAATCGTGTGTTGCGTTCTGGCCGCCCATGGTGGCGGTGGCCAATCGGTAAAAATCTACTGTTGGCCCCGGCATCACGGAAGGATCGGCCCAGCCATGGGCAAGGATGAGTTTTCCGCCATGTGCCTTGAAGGGATGCAAATCGGGATCGGCAGGACTGACCAGCGATTCCTCCACGTCGCCGTCGCCGCGAGCGGCATAGGGGTTGGGTGGTGGCGCCGGATCGGCATCATGCAGATAGACGTCGATCCATGACAATTCCGATCCGATCGCGGCCTTGCGTTCGGCATAGATTCGGCGAACGACGCCGATTTGCGGGGCGGTGAGGCAATCCTGGCTGTCGCTGCCATGGCATTGCAGAACGGCCGGATCGAAATGGCATGTCAGGGGATCGGCAATCAGCCCGTCTTTGACGCCATCCTTGGCGTCGCAGGCCGCCAGGACAGCGCGGTGCAGCATGGGTATTTTGCGGTTTGGCAGGATGGCGTGGCCGTCTGCGCCGCGGTTAAGATCATCGATCGGCGGCACGGTGGTGATGCCACCCGAGAACGGCGCCATGCTTGCTGGCGCGATCGCCACGATGCCATCGAAATCATAAGGGAATCGTTCGGCCTCGACCATTGCCTGGCGGCCGCCGGTGGAGCAGCCCATGAAATACGAAAGTTTAGGCGCAGCGCCGTAATACGCAGACAGAATGGCGCGCCCGGCCAGGGTGGTGACATGGGTGGCACGGAAGCCGAAATCGAGGCGCCCTTGCAGGTTATCGGCCACCCACACATTGTCCAGCAACGTGGAGCGATGCCCCATATCGGTGATCAGGCAGGCATAGCCGTCGCGAACATGGCTGGCGCAGGCAAGCTTTGTGGCCACCGCGCCGCAGCTTCCGCCGCAGCCGCGCACGATGTATTTGCCGTTCCAGCGCTCTTTGTCCGGTAGCCAAAGGCCGAAATTATCGACCGGATTGACGTAGCCATCCACCGCGCAAAACCCGGGCATTACGCCGCTTGGGTCTGTATGGGATGCGGATACCACCTCGGTGGGTGCGCCGCGAACCAGGTTGAAGCGGCCACCGGCGAGCGCTTCACATGCGGGCGCGGGCGCCTGCGCTGCTGGGGTAATGGGCGGGGGCGCGGCAAGCGCAGGCGCTGCCAGCACAGCACTCCACAACAGACCGCTCCGACAGGCTCGCACGAGCTGAACAGAAAACCCGTGCGCCATTGCCACGCCTCCTCTCGTGTTTTCAGCAACCGAATGGGGTTAGCGTTCCGATTCCAGGAAGCCCGCAACGATGTGCTGCACCTGCTGCCGGCGCCGCTGGAACATCACATAATCGCTGCTGTCCGGAACCACCGCAAGCACCTTGTCTTGCGAGGCGAGGCTTTCGAAGAAATCGGCCCTCGCCATCACGCCCTTCATATAGGCTTGCTTGCCGCCTTCACTGCCATAGAGCAAAAGGGCAGGGCAGGTGATGGCCGCCGGATTTATCGGCACGCTGCCGCGCGCGTTTTCCACCCTTATCGCGTTCGGCGCCTTCGGATCGTTGCTGACGATATGCTCGATCAGCGCTGCGAGCGCTGGGCCATCCATCAGCGTTGGATCAAGCCGGTTGGTATAATCTTCACGCGTATTCACCCACCAGGGCTCGGTCGGCGCCGGTAGAATAGGGTCGCCGCCGCCAATTGCCGGCCCAAGAAAAATCACCCGCGACACGCGTTGCGGATAGCGCGCCGTGTAATGGCCAATGATGCGCGCACCCCAGGACCAGCCTAACAATGCCGCGTTTGCAAAGCCCTGTTGCAACAGCCAATCCATCACGGCCGCAAGGTCGTCTACGGCGGTGTCGGTGCCGCTTTCCAGGGGATCTTCCGGCGGATCGGATTGCCCGTAGCCACGCAATGAAAATGTGACCGCTCCGTACGACCGGCCGCGCGTTCTATCGACCAGAGCATCCATCATGGAATAATCCGCGCCGCCGGGAAATGAAAAATCATACCCCGTCTGACCGGACAGATTAGACCCCTGCACGAGGACGACGACATTCTTTGGCCTATCTTCAAGCCCTTTTGTTCGAACCGAAAGACGCCCGGCGGGACCGGGTATCAGCAGATCTGTCGCTATGGTCACGGCCCTGGCTTTCTCGTTGTGTAGACCATGGAAAAGCCAATTTCTTGCAAGCGCTCAATGCGCACGTCATGATCATGCAAGCAACCCTGCGGTGCTACGCTGCTACCAGGGTGGGGTGAGCACGTCTCCGGTGAAATAGGATGGGAACGTGGCCCGGAGTTGCTGCCAGGCCGCCATGTTCAGGTGGTCTTGCACGCTGGTTTTATGCATTACGCCTCTGACCACGGCGCCGCCAGCCAACTCATCGAAGCCCATCCAGGGCGGCAGTTTGGATAATTCGAAGCTATAGACACCGGAACACGGGGCGGGGTCGCTACCGGGGCGTTCGATATCCGCTTGGCTGGCGAACATGGTCAGCACGGTTTTCGCTTCGCTGAGGGCGTCCGAATCCGCGCCGGGCATCGTGCCGTCCGGGAGCGGAAAGCCGCGCAATTTATGTTCTTCCTGGGTAAGCTGGATGCGGCCTTTATCGGTGTGTTCGACGGTAACACCGATGCTGCGCACAATGGCGTGGGCTTGTTCGAGGCCGATCAATAGCTGGCCGGTTTGTAGGGTTATTGTGTGGTGTGAGGGGCCTTCCATGAATGAATTGGGCGTAGCGACGACGGCCCCGGTGATCGGGTTCAGCCACGAACGCGCCATCAGGCCGGTGACCGGGTCGCGGAAATAGCCGAGTTCCCGCCAATGAATGCGATAGCTTTCCGGCGACAGGGTTTCCGTCCGATACATCATGATTGTTTCGGCTTGCAGGCAGGGGATTTCCGGCAAGCCATCCAGTTGTGCGAAGGTGGTGCCAAAATACCACCAGCAGACATCCTGGTCGGTGGGTGCTGCCATCATGCGGCGATGGATATCGAGCAGAGTGAGGTCGGACATGGTGGTGGCTTTCTGGCAGAAGATACGATAGTACAAGTGAAAGACGAGATATGGACCCTGTGAGGTCGCGCAGCAGGTGTTACGCGACGGCCTCGGCACGCACGTGTTTTTGTGGCACACGTAACACGGCCAGGACCGTCGCGATGTTTAATAGCGCGCTGACCAGAAATGCCCTGGAGATTGCGTAGCGATACGCGCCGGCAACAACAGGTGAGATTGCGGGCGCGGCACCCAAAGCGTGAATCAGATCTGCGGCGACATGCGATGTCGCCCCGTGCAGATCTAGATAGGCTGTCAGCCGGCCGGCCAGGATGGCGCCGAACAAAGCAACACCTGCTGCGCCAAGCAAGGAGTTGAGGAACGTCATTGACGATGTCGCCATGCCGAGGTCGCGCTTGCCCACCGCATTCTGGACCGCAACCGTCAGGCTCAGGAAAGACAGGTTGCCGCCAAGGCCGAGCACCAACTGGCAGGCTTCCA
>Ga0116229_10011596_pt1 | contig 12943 bp, 7 predicted proteins | sample S1TSphgellanicum_3_FD_87313 | JGI IMG/M metagenome (GOLD analysis project Ga0116229, IMG submission 87313) | Host-associated microbial communities from peat moss isolated from Minnesota, USA - S1T2_Fc - Sphagnum magellanicum MG | ecosystem: Host-associated > Plants > Peat moss > Unclassified...
ACGAGACCGCAAGCACTCACACACGATCGGCGATTCGATGATCGTCGATCTCAAAGGCCGCAAAGCCGTCGTTACCGGATCCACCGCCGGGATCGGCCGGGCAATCGTCGAGGGCTTGGCGCGTGCCGGCGCCGCCGTCGTCGTCAACGGGCGCGGTGAAGCTCGCGTCACGAACGCGGTTGCCGAGATGCGCGTCATGTTTCCGCACGCCGACATCAGCGGTGTTGCCGCCGATACCTCGACCGCGGAAGGCGCCGCATCGCTCATCGCCGCGTCGGAAGACGCAGATATCCTGGTAAATAACGTCGGCACCGCTCGACCCAAGCCGTTCGGCGAAATAACGGACGAAGATTGGCTGTACCTCTTTCAGTTTAACGTCATGAGCGGCGTGCGCATGACGCGCCATCACTTGCCGCGCATGGTTGCGCGCGGTTGGGGACGCGTGGTGTTCATCAGCAGCGAATCCGCGGTGAACATTCCGAAAGAAATGATCGACTACGGTATGACCAAGACCGCGCAGTTGGCACTCTCGCGAGGTCTCGCCGAGTCGGTGGCCGGCACCGGCGTCACCGTCAACGCGGTGCTGCCGGGTCCGACGCGCTCGGAATCACTGATCGGCTGGATGACGGGAATTGCCGAGGCCCAAGGCATCACGTTGGAAGAAGCCGAGGCGCAATTCCTGAAGACGATGCGTCCGACGAGCCTCATCAATCGCTTCGCGACCACAGATGAAGTTGCGAACATGGTCGTCTACGTGTGCTCCGAACAGGCTTCCGCCACGAGCGGCGCGGCACTGCGCGTCGACGGCGGCGTCGTTCGATATGTGGCGTAGTCGGTTGGGATGAGGAGACGCTACTCGCCGCGTGATGCGGCTTGGGAATCGAAATACGCCTTCACGGTACCGGTGAACGTCGTCGGATCGCTTTCGGGAAGGCACGAGTGCGGGTACGGGTCCCATGATTGGAAGAAGATAAAGTCGGGAGCGCTGCCGCTCGTGCTCGCAAACGTCTGCGCGCGTGAGAGCGTCTTGCTCGACCAAATCGCATTCGACGTGTCGGTCGGTTCGCCGATGAAGATGATCCCGAATCGTTCGTGGCGCGCTCGCATCGTTCGTTGCATCCGCACGGCGAGCGCGGGCCAACCGGGATTCCCGAAATCCATGTCGGCGATGAAGAAGGGAAACGGCGTTCCCATCGCCGTCGCGAAGGCGTCGTGCCAGGCGGAAAGCGCGATTGCGGGGTCGGTCCCGTATCCCGTGGTGATGATCGGTTCCGCATCGCCGACTTCCGCGTTCGGATACGTCGCGTGGACGAGTTGTGCGTATCGAGCGACATCGTCTGCGACCTGCGATACCGGCCACGCACACGAGTTCGGGCTCGACGCGGCGATGCTGCCGAAGAAGTACGGCTCGTCCACCTTGATGTAGGCGACGTTCGCGCCGAGCGCCTTGAGGCGCTGCAGATAGGCGTTCGTGAAATCGGCGAGGATCTGACCGTAGGGCACGTATCCCTCGACGTTGTTACCGCACGTGGCCGTCGCTTGAAGCGCCGGCGCCTCGAGTTCGATCGGGATGTGCTGCGCGTTCAAGAAGGTCACGACGTTCGCGAGCGTCGTCGCGTCGATATCGGCGACCCAGCCGGCGTAGAGCCCGAAGACCGCCGTATGCGCGACGGTCGATGGCCATCCCGCGGTACCGGCAAAAAGCGCCGTGAAATCGCTCGAGCCGCCGCCTAAGAGCCCGGTTTGCCCCTGCACCTCGGGCTTGGGCTGGATCCAGATCGCCGCGTTGGACGACATCGTGCCGTCGCTCGGAGCCGTCGTGCTCGAACCAGGCGATGCACCGCCGCTTCCAGCGCAGTGCGCGAGGAACAGCGCGCCCAGTGCGACGCAGAGCGGTCGAAATATCATCGTACGAGTTCTCCTCACGTTTGCGAACGATGACACCGCCGCGCTAGGGGGCGTTCGGTACTCGGTAATCGGTACTCGGTAAAAAAAGAAAAAGCCCATACATCGTACGGGCTTTTAAACTGGAGCCGACGAGCGGATTTGAACCGCTGACCTGCTGATTACGAATCAGCTGCTCTACCAACTGAGCTACGTCGGCGTATCCGCAAAACTGTAGTATATTGGGCGGCAGAAGCTCTTGGGTGGCCGGAATTGCGGGTTCAACGGGGCCGGGTGGCTCCCTTGCAGGAGTACCTTTCGATAGCTTCCGCGGCGCCAAATTGGCGGATCGAACGCCATTCTTACGTCGCGGTAGCGATCATCCGGCAAGATGCCAAGGGAGTCTTGGAGATAACGATGCCTGAGATAACGATCCCAAATCTGAAAGTTTCCGACCTTCGTCCGTTCATTCCGGCAAAGAATTTCGCGCTATCCAAACACTTCTATGCGAGCCTGGGTTGGAACGTGAAGGACGTTGCCGACGGAATGGCGCTCGTGCAGCTAGCCGATCGGCATTTGTACATTCAGAACTATTATGTGAAAGAGTTCGCGGAAAATTGCATGTTGCATTTGACCGTCGAGGACGCACAGGCATGGTTCCGACACGTTTCATCAGTCTTGCAAGATAACAAATTCCCGGAAGCGCGCGTACAGTCGCCGACGCGCCAAGCCTATGGCGCGCTTGTAACGTTCGTACATGACCCGACGGGCGTATTGCTCCACCTGTGCCAATGGCAAGCGTAGGTTAGAGACCGGCTACGCTTCCGGTTGGGGCGTCTGCCCCGTCGGCTGCGCGGGCGCGACGCCATCGTTCTTCTTCGCGCCGGAAAAGCGCGCGCCGAAGGAATCGATGATGATGTACATCGCGGGCACGACGAACAGGTTCGCGATCGTCGAGACGATCATGCCGCCGACGACCGCGGTGCCGAGCGAATGCCGGCTTGCAGAACCGGCGCCGGATGCGAAGACCAGCGGTAGCAGTCCGAGAATGAAGGCAACCGACGTCATGAGGATCGGGCGCAGGCGTGTGGACGCGGCTTCGATCACGGCGTCGATCGGCGACTTGCCCTCGTCGCGCTGCTGGATTGCGAACTCCACGATTAGGATCGCGTTCTTCGCCGAGAGCCCGATGAGCATCACGAAGCCGATCTGCGCGTAGACGTCGCTCGCGATGCCGCGCAGATGCAGTGCGATCAGCGCTCCGAACATGGCAGTCGGAACCGAGAGCAAGATCACGAGCGGATCGCCGAGGCTCTCATAGAGCGCCGCAAGCACGAGATAGACGACGATCAGCGCGAGCGCGAAGATCAGGAGCGTCGTCGAACCCGACGACTCTTCGTCGAGCGAGATCCCCGAAAGGGCGTAGTGATACCGCGAGGGCAGCACTTTGTGGACGAGATCTTCCATGGCCGTAAGCGCTTGGCCGGAACTCGCGCTTGCAGAATTACTGCCCATGATTTCGACCGACCGATAGAGATCGTAGTGCGTGATCAGCGGCGGACTCTGCGCGTTCGTCACCGCGACGATGCTCGCTAGCGGCACCGTCGAGGTCTGCGAATCGATCGAGGATACGCCCGTTGTGCCCGTTGTCGGGCCGAGTAACGATTGCGCCGACCCGTCTGCGGATGCCGTCGCGGATGCATTGGGCACGATAATTTTGGAAATGTCGCCCGGCGCCGCACGATACGGCGCGTCGTTCTGCACGTAGACGCGGTACGTGCGATTCTTGTACGTGAAGTTGTTGACGTAGGTGCTTCCTAAGGCGGTGGACAGCGCATCGAAAACGGTCGGAATCGTGACCCCGAGCTGTTCTGCGGCGGCGCGATTGACGGTCGCATCGATTTCCGGACCCGTGGGGCGGAACGTCGTGTAGACCTGCGAGAGATGCGGATCGCCGTTGGCCGCGGCGATGAGCGTATTGCCGGCCGCCCCGAGTTCGGAAATCGGGCCCGATCCGTAATCTTGAAGTTCAAAATCGAAGCCGCCCGTGGTGCCGAGCCCTTGAATCGCCGGCGGAGCGAAGAACAATACGGTCGCGGCCGTTTCGTTCGCGAACTTCGCATACAGGGAGCCGAGGATACTCTGGGCGGAAGCCGCCTCAGACCCGCGTTGGCCCCATGGCTTGAGCACGATGAAGGCGATGCCTTGATTGGTCGACGCGCCCGAGAATGAATACCCCGCTACGGCGAAGACGCTTAGCACGTTCGGATTCTTCTTTGCTTCCTTCTCGATTCGTGCGATCACGTCGTCAACGACGTTGAGCGATGCACCGACCGGCGCTTGCACCTGGGCGAAGACGACGCCCTGGTCTTCGGTCGGGATGAATGCGGTCGGCGTCGAGACGAACAGAAAGCCCGTCGCCACGAGCACGAGCGCGAGGCCGAGCGCCACGATGTAGCGCAGGCGAATCGTCGCTGCGAGGGACGCGCGATACCCCTTTTGGAGGCGTGTGAGACCCGTGTTGAACCAGCGGAAGAGCACGAACCGCGTCTCGCCGCGGGTCTTTCCAAACGTGGCGGAAAGTGCGGGTGTGAGCGTCAAGGCGAGCACGGCGGAGAGCGCGATCGAGAATGCGATCGTGAGCGCAAACTGTTTGTAGATCTCGCCCGTGACGCCCGGGATGAACGAGCATGGAATGAAAACGGCAAGCAACACGAGTGACGTAGCGACGACGGCGCCGACGATCTGCCCGAGACCCTTGATGACGCTTCGCTGACGCGGTTCGTCCGGCTCCTCCTCCGCGACGCGCGCGACGTTTTCGATCACGACGATCGCATCGTCGACGACGAGTCCGGTCGCGAGGGTGATGCCGAAGAGCACGAGCGTGTTGATCGAAAATCCGAAGGCGTTGACGAAGATGAACGTACCTAACAGGCAGACGGGAATCGTGATGGCGGGGATCAGGGTCGTGCGAAGGTCTTGCAAAAAAAGATAGATGGTGAGCACGACCAGCACGATCGCGATCGCGAGCGTGACGAGCACCTCATGCAGCGACTCGTTGACGAACAACGTGGTGTCGTACGGTATCTGGTAGGTGACGCCCGCCGGAAAATCCGCCGAGAGTGTCTTGAGCGTCGAGCGTACGTCGTCGGCAACTTGGATCGCGTTCGCACCGCTGTTTTGCTCGATGCCGATACCGATGGTCGCCGTGCCGTTGAAGAACAAATTGTTCGAGTAGTCTTGCGCCCCGAGTTCGACGCGCGCGACCTGCGAGAGGCGCACGACCGATCCGTCCGCACCGTGCTTGACCACGATCGCTCCGAAGTCACTTGGGTTTACGAGTTGTCCCGGAACGTGCACGTTGATCGTGGTCCGTTGCGTGATGGGCTCGGGTGCCGCGCCGACTTCGCCTGCGGGAACCTCGACGTTTTGGTTTGCAACCGCGGTCGTCACGTCGGTCGGCCCGAGGCCGTACTGCTGTAGTTTATTTGGATCGAGCCAGATGCGCATCGCATACTTACGTTCGCCGAAGACGACGGCAGAACTGACGCCGTCGATGCGCTGCAGCGGGTCGACGACGTTCGTATCGAGGTAATTGCTCAGATCGAGCAGCGTCTCGGCTTTGTTTTTCGCCGTGAAGGCGATCGCCATCACGAAGCCGCCGGCGGTCTTGGTAATTCCGATGCCCGCCTGCGTCACGCTCGTGGGCAGTTCGCCCTCGGCATCCTGAACACGATTCTGCACGTCGACGGCTGCGGAATCGATGTTGCGCGATGGGTCGAAGGTGATCGTGATCGTCGAGACGCCCGCGTCGGAACTCGTCGACGAGATGTACGACATGCCTTGGACGCCGTTGATCTGCTCCTCCAGCGGCGTCGTCACGGCGGATTCGACGGTTTGCGAATCGGCGCCGATGTAGGTGCTCGTGACGACGACTTGTGGCGGCGAGATCTGCGGATACTCCGCGATCGGTAGCGCGAAAATCGAAGCGATGCCGGCGAGCAGAATGAGCGCCGCGATCGCGCTCGAGAGGATCGGGCGCTTTACGAAGACGTCGAACATCGGTTACGTGGCGCTTGGCTTGGGTGCGCCACTTGCCGCTGAAGGCGACGCCACACTCACCGGCGCGCCGTCTTGCAAGCCGTTGGGCTGCGAGGTAATGACCGGTATGCCGGCGCGCACGCCGGATCCCGAAATTTCGGCGAGGGTGCCCGTCTCGAGGCCCACGTTTACCGGGACGCTCTTGGCCTTGCCGCCCTGGACCGTGTAAATCTGATCGCCGGACTCGGTCGGAAACACCGCACCGAGCGGCACGACGAGCGTGTTGCGATGTCGCGCGCTCAGCGCCGTTTCATCGACGAGCATCCCGGGCCGCAAGAGGAGACCCGGGTTGGACTGCAGGATGCGCACGCGATAGGAGAGCGTTCCGGCCGTCGGCGTGGTGTTGACGTCGAAGATCGTGCCGTGAAAGGTCCGGCCCGGGAGGCTCGTGGTCTCGAACGTGATCGGCTTGCCGCGCGCGACGGCGTTAAGATCCGCATCGGGCACGTTCGCGACGACGTAAACGGTCGAGGTTTGCGAGAGCTCGAGAATCGCCGTGTTGGCGCCCGCATACGCGCCGGGATCGAGCAAACGTTGCGTGACCTGACCGTCGAAGGGTGCGTAGATCGACGCTTGCCGAATTTCGGCGCTCAAGAGATCGACGTTCGCACGCGCGTTTTCGAGCGCCGCTTGATTTTGCGCGATCGTCGCCTGATCGCCCAATCGCTGTTGCGTGTCCTCTTGCGCCGTCGCGAGCGCGGCTTGCGCGCTCGCGACCGCTTGGCGATCCGTTACGAAGGTCTGCTCCGCCGCGACGTACGTGGCGCGTGCGGATGTAAACGTGCTTTCGGCAACGAACCCTTTGGCCACCAAATCCTGGTCCGCGTGATAGACGAGAAGGTCGCTCGTCACGGCCGATTGTGAGGCACGCACTTCGTTATTCGCAGCCTGTAAACTCTGCCTCGCCGACGCTACCGCAGAGGAATATTGTTGCGAATTGACCGGCGCCTGGACGCCGCTCTTATAGAGCGTCGCGTTACTCTCGCGTAGCGTGGCCTCGTTGGCTGCGAGCTGAGCCCGTAATTGCGACGTGTCGATCGAAGCGAGTAGCTGTCCCCGCGTCACGAAGTCGCCCTCGGTCACGCCGACGCTCTCGACCGTACCCGCTTCGACCGTGCTGAGCGTTGCCTGATAGAGTGGTGAAATTTGGCCGTTGAAGGTGACGTAGGTCGAAATGTCTCGACGTACGACGTTGCCTTGCGTTACCGCGAGCGGTGGCGGACCTTTCGGAGGCGGCGCTTGCGCGCAGCCTGCCATCGTGCCGATGAAGAAGAAGCCAGCTGCGAGATGATCGGTCGCTCGGCGTGTCACATGTGCTCCAGCGGTCGCTAAAAAAGCGTCTCACGGCTTCGAACGACGTAAACGCAACATCGTAACTCTAGGGTGTCGCATCCGATTTGGGTATCGTGGATTTCATCGGTCGACCGACGTCGATTCGTATGCTAACGCCGTGGATATGCCGGAGGCGTAGGTACGACCGGCGCCCTTCGGGGATTTAGATATGATGCGATACCGAGAGGATGAACTGACTCCCCGCGAGCGGGATTTGGTTCGTCGCGATCGGTCCGCCGCTACCGTCCGCCGAAGACGACAGCCCGCCGTACGACAGCCCGCTACCGATACGCGTGAGTTTGAAATCGTACACGTTCGTGAGATTCGTCCCATTGAGGCCGATGTCGAAGTCTCGGACGTGCCACGTCAGGCCGGCACGGACGGTCGCGTACTGCGGCGCGTTCAACTCGTTGTACGTACCCTCGTAGAGAATGCCGACGTACGTGGAAATGCCGGGTCCGCGAGGGTCGCGCTCGAGAACGAGGTTCATCTTGTGCAACGGCACGCCGAGAATCTGCTGGCCGGGAACGATATTGTCCGCGATCGGAGCAGCTTCCGTAAACACGCTATTGATGCCGTAGCTCGCATGGAGCGTCGTGAAGGGCGCGAGCTGGTAGTCCCCGTGAAGTTCGAGACCTTCGTAGACGCCGCGCGCGACGTTCACCGGATACGAGAGGCACGTCGTATACGCGATCGCGGTCGGCGGCGCGTTCGGCGCGCATGGTGTCGACGGGATGAACGCGGCCACGCCGTTGTGCAGGTCCGTTCGATAGACGTCGAGGCCGAGGTGCAACGCGTGTCCCGGTAGCGCGAAGAGATGTTCGTAGCCCGCGTCGTACTCCGTCGCGCGCTCGGCCGTGAGATTCGGATTTCCGATCGTCACGTAGCCGTTCGTCGGTGTGTAAAGCGTGGCGGGCGGCGGCACGACGAGCGAGAGTAGTTGCGGCGATTCGAAGCTCGAGCCCACCGAGAAACGAACGGCGGTGTTACCCGTCGGCGTCCACACGAAGCCGAAGCGTGGATCGGTGCTGCGCCCGAAGGTGCTGTAATCGCTGTAGTACGTCGCGAACGAATAATGGAGCCGCGCCGTCGGGTCGTCGGTGTAGCGGATGCCGACCGAACGTTGCGTCTGTCCCAGTGACTCTTGCGTGACGAGCGCGAGCCCACCCAAGCCGACGGCTCCACCGCCTCCGCTCTCGTCATCGTCCGCCGCGCGCGCGACCGATTGCGGTATCACGTGCCGTGCGACGGCATCGGTATCGGCGAAGGACGTTCCGGTTACGATCCCGGTGTCGAGGTTCTCGCTCGTCAACGCGAATTTGAGCGAGAGCGATCCATGGGGCACGACGTGGTCGAACTCGAGCGTCGTGTCGCCGATCAGATCGCGGTCGTCGAAGAGATAGGGCGACGACCCGGCCGCCGGGCCGTTCACGAGCTGTCTGAAGAACGACGTCTGATATCGAAAGATCGCCGTCGTGTCGTAGACGCCGTCTTTGTTGATTTTGCCGAGCGGCGCTTGCGCGTCGAGGCCGTATGCGGCGTTCGTCGCCGCGACCGACGATCCGGCCTCGCTGGAATACGTATCCGTGCTCGGATCGTACGACGACGTGGTCGCGGAGATATCGCGATAGACGGCCTGGTTGCGCATCGAGACGCCCACGAAGCCGGCGCCGTTGAAGAGCGAATAACGCAGCTTGCCGATGAGCGACGTCGCATCGAGCGCGTTCGAGACCTCCGACGACGTTCCCGATCCGTCGACCGGCGCAGCGGGTATCAGATAGTTGTCGAGCTCGCCGCCCGACGTCACGCGATGGTATGAAAACGCGTATCCGAGCCGATCTTGCGTTCCCGTCGCTTGAATCGTCTCGCCGAACGTATCGTACGTACCGCCCGTAAAACGTTCGAGTACGTGCGGTTGCGACGTCGGTTCGAGCGTGCGAACGTTGAGCGCTCCGCCGAGTGTGTTCGGGCCGTAGAGTGAGGAGGGCCCGATCCCGTAGACGACTTGAACGCTTTGGAGATCGGCCGGATCGAGAAGTGAGAGGTCGAAATCGCCGGTCGCACCGTTGTTGACGGCATGTCCGTCGATATCGACGAGCGTCTCGCTCGGATCGGGCCCGCGCAGCGAGACGACGGCCGGCGCGTTGAGTCCGCCGCCGATCACCGGTTGCACCGTGGTCGAAAGTTCTTGTTCGAGGATATCGCTCGTGCGCGTCACGCCTCGTTGCGCGTACGGTGCGGTTGCGATGTCGCGACTCTGCCCGGGTGCGGTCGATAGCGTTTGGCGCCCGTTTGCGCGCACGCTCCCGATCGTGGTGAGCGATGAGGCTTGCGCGCGCGAAAGCGTGAGATCGACGCTGTTGGGATTGCCGTCGCTAATCTGAACGGCACGCCCACCGAGCGGACTGTATCCCGTTGCCGTCGCCGACACCACGTACGTCCCCGCCGGCAGACCGTTCATCATGAACGTCCCGTTCTTCGCGCTTACGGCACGGTGTGGCACGCCGCTGCTCGAGAGGGTCACGGTCGCCCCGCGAATCGGCGACCCATCCGCCGACGTCACGTTGCCGGTGACGTCGGCCGCCGACGCCGCCGCGCGGATACCGACGAGCAGAACCGACGTGATCTGAACGAACGCGTGCGCGCGTCGCAAGCGCATGAAAATGAAACCCACCGTGGATGTGCCTTTCCGAGGGGAAGCTCTCGACCTATAGAACTTAGCCAATCCTAATACCTTCGTTAGGGGAAGGTACATACGGGCTGAGGCTCATATAAGAGCGGCGTACTCAGTTGGCGAGATGGGGTTTTCATCGTGGTCCGGTATATGCGCGCGTTCTCGTTCGTTTGCTCGGTCGTCGCGTTATCCGCGTGCGGCATCGCCGGTGGCGGATCGTCCGGATCGTCCGGGTCGTCCGGGGTCCCGTCGACTCCGAGTCTTTCGAGCGACCTCGCGAACCCGCCTGAGGTCCACAGTTCGGGTGGTGTTGCGAACGTCTCGCTCGCGGCCGTGATCGACCCGGCGACCGGCGGACCGGCGATCTCGTATAACGGCACGATCGGGATGCCGACGATCCGCGTCTCGCCGGGCGACACGATCGACGTCACCTACGCGAACCAACTTCCGGCGTCGACGTCGGAACCGTACAACGAGACGAGCCTGCACTTTCACGGGCTCTCCGTTTCGCCGAACGCCCCTGGCGACGACTCGATCGACATCCTCGCGATGCCGGGGCAAACGCTGCACTATCAGATCGCCATTCCGGCGTCGCATCCGCCGGGCGTCTACTGGTACCATCCGCATCCGCACGGCGAATCGAACTGGCAGGTATACAACGGCATGACGGGCGCCATCGTCGTCCAGGGCATCGCTTCGATCGCTTCCGAGACGTCCGGTTTGCCCGAGCGGATCATGATCTTGCGGAACGTGCTCCAGGCGCCGCGATTCTCGTCGCTCGACGTTACGCGTCGGGTGATCGGCGCGACCCAACGTCGCGCCGCGGCGCTCCCGTCCACCGTGTGCTCGCAACCGTTCGGCATCGGCGGCGAGTATACGACGCTCAACGGACGCCCGGTCGGCGGACCGATCGTCATGCAGCCGGGCCAGAAACAGTTTTGGCGCGTGATCAACGCGTCGGCCGACGGCTACTACGATCTATCGGTCGACGGCGAGAACCTCCAACTCGTGTCGATCGACGGCGTTGCGATCAAACAATATCCGGGCGCGGCAGAGCAGAGCGTGAAGGACGTCGTGATTCCGCCCGCCGGCCGCGCCGACTTCATCGTTACCGGCCCCGCGCAGAGCGGTGCCGCGTTCCGCACGTCGTGCTTCGATACCGGGCCCGGCGGCGATCCCAATCCGCCGCAGGTACTCGGCGTCATCGGCACCGGCACCGGCACGCCGAGCGTTCTCCCCGCCGTGCCGGCACCGGGCGCGACGCCGCGCGCGCGCGGAACGTACGATGAAGCGATCGGTGCGGATATCGCGCAAGAGCGTACGGTCGCGTTTTCCGAAGATGCGGACGGATTCTATCTCAACGGCAAGGCCTACGATCCGACGGGCGCGCCGATGTTCGTCGCGCATTCCGGCACCGTCGAAGAGTGGACGCTCACGAATTCGTCGACGGAAGTGCACGATTTCCACATCCATCAAACCCACTTCATCGTGGAAACGGTCGACGGCGTCGCACAACCGAAACGTTGGACGGACTCGTTCACGCTGCCGACCGTGCACGCCGACGGAACGCCGTCCGTCACGAAAGTCCTCATCGATTTTCGGGATCCGTTGATCCGTGGAATCTTTCTTTTCCACTGCCATCTCCTCGAACACGAGGACGGCGGAATGATGGCGAAGATCCAGGTCATATGAGGCGTTGGATCTTCGGGCTTCTCGCGCTCGCATTCGTCCTCTCGGCATATTCGGTCGCGCTCTCGCAACCGCGATTCGTCGCGCGGTGGGCGTTGTATCTCGGATCCGAGGAAAACGCCGCTCACGCGCACCTGTTTCTCGATCCGTTTCCGGACAAGGCCTCGTGCGAATCGCGCGTCGCCTTATTTACGAAAAATCTGGAGAAGGCGTTCTGCGCCGAGCATTCGTCGTTCGTACTCGATTCGACGGGCGACACGCTTCTCGCTGACGAGTTTCGCGTACTTTCGGCGTTCGGTTCGTACTGCTTTCCGCACCGGCGTCAAACGTCTAGGATTATCAGAACGACAAGGGATAGAGTAACGTCATGATTGGAAGCGCTTCGGCCGTCGCCGCCTTGAACAAGATGCTCTTCAACGAGCTAACGGCGATCGATCAGTATTTTCTGCAAGCGCCGATGTTGCGCCATTGGGGCCTCCACGATCTCGGCGATATCGTGTACGAAGAATCGATCGGCGAGATGCGTCACGCCGACTGGCTCATCGAACGCATCCTCTTCCTCGACGGGCTTCCGAATCTCCAAGATCTCGGAAAGCTGAAGATCGGTGAGAACGCGGAGGAAGTGCTGAAGAGCGACCTCGCGCTCGAAATGGTTGCCCGCAACGACACGGCTGCGGCGATCACGCTCTTCGAGAGTGAGAAAGACTACGTGAGCCGCGATATCGCGACTAAGATTCTCGTAGACTCAGAAGAGCATGTCGATTTTCTCGAACGACAGCTCGACCTCGTGAAGCAGCTTGGGCTTCACAATTATCTTCAAAGCGCGATGGGGCCGATTTCGAATCAGGCGAGTTCGCACGAAGCATGAGCGTGATGTCCTCGCGACACTGACCGCAACGCGGGCTCGAGCCGCAATTGGCGTAGACGTCGCCGACGGTCGACGCGCCGTCAGAGATGGCGGCGCTGATGCGGGCCTCGTTGAGAGCGTTGCAGATACAGACGATCATGTCACCTAGGTCGTTTGTTAGGCAAGCCTAGGTAACCTTCTAGCCTTCTCTAAGGTTTAATGTGGGAGCCCTCCCCGTCTACGGGGTAATCTGTCAATCGTCAACTTCATGGTTTATCGACGTGCGCGCTGTGAGACGATTGAATTGCCATGAATTTGAATGCGACCTCGAAGCCCGCGCCGTCGTCCGCCTCTGAAGACGGATCGGGAAAGCCGACCGGAGCCGCCGTGTTGTTGGCGCTCGTCGCCGCACTCGG
>Ga0116229_10011598_pt1 | contig 12941 bp, 12 predicted proteins | sample S1TSphgellanicum_3_FD_87313 | JGI IMG/M metagenome (GOLD analysis project Ga0116229, IMG submission 87313) | Host-associated microbial communities from peat moss isolated from Minnesota, USA - S1T2_Fc - Sphagnum magellanicum MG | ecosystem: Host-associated > Plants > Peat moss > Unclassified...
GAACACAATTTGTACGGCGTGCGGCGCACCCCGTGGACGCGGTGGGATGCTTTGAAAGCGCGCGTCACGCGGCTGAGCAATTACGGCTATCTGGAAACTGCTTTCGACTCGATCGCCACGGCCTTTGGCGCGGCCCAGGCGTATCCGCTCGGCGATCCGATGCAGCGCCGGGCCGCCACGGCCGCGGAACACTATCGGGAGCTGGCGCAAGCCTACGGCGATCGCTATCAGGCGCATGGCGCTGCGACGGTGCAGGCACGTGCAGCCGCGTGGAGGCGGCTCTGGCGGCGCGGGCGATACCGTGCCGGGGGCGACTTTCACTTCGCGGGCCACGCGGCCGCGCGCGACGCGTTGCACGGCGTGTGCCTGGGCAGGTTGCGACATCCGCCGCCAGGTCTAGCAGTATTCGATCCCTCGTTGACCCTGGCGCCGACCGCCTGAGGCTGCACTCGAGCGCGCCGATGATCCACATTCGGTTCATGTGCAACCTGGGTAACCAGATGTTCCAGTATGCCGCGGCCCGTCTGGCCGCGCAGCGTCTCGGATGCCCGCTGGTGATATCGCAGGACGCGTTCCTGTGGCGCGACGTGCTGCGCGGACGGCACACGATGGCGTTGTTCAACGCCTTTCCCACCCTGTACACCGGCCTGGGCGGAAGGGCGGTGGATTTCTGCGAGCGTTACCTGCCACGTGTCACGAGGCGGCTGCAACACAGCCTGTTTCCCAGGGAATTCCGGCCCTGGTCGCCGGGATTGGCGCCGCGGGAGGGACTCGAGGGGTATGACGCCGGTTACCTGCAACTGGAACGATTCACTCGCCTGGTCGGCTACTTCCAGTCGCCGCTGTACCTTCAGGGTCATGAAGCGGAGGTACGGCGCTGGTACGCGATGTCCAGTCAGGAGAGCCGGGATGTCCAGCGGCGCTGGTTGCAGATTGGCCTCGATCCGGCCGAGGCGGTCGCGGTGCACGTCAGGTTGGGTGATTACCGGCAGCAGCCCGCATTCTTCGGCGACAGCGAGGAGGGCGGCTGGGTACTGCCGCGCGAGTACTACCAGCGCGCGCTCGAAATCGCCGGCACTCAGCGGCCGATCGCGCTGTTTTCCGACGAGCCCGACCTGGCCGAGGCCTACCTCGGGCGCAAGGCCGATTACCTGGCGCGCACCGGCGACAGCCGGGTCGATTTCTGCATGATGTCCTCGTGCACCCGTATGGTCATCGCCAACAGCACCTATTCATGGTGGGCGGCGTGGCTGAATGCGAATGCGTCAGCGCTGATCGTGGCCCCGGAGTTCTTTCTCGGCCGCGCCGTTGGCACCTGGTACCCGAAGGACATCCGTGTCGAGGGCTGGCATTACGTCTAACGTCTAGGTGACCGCCCGACCGCTCCCGGTCAAGTGCATCTGCATCACATACTGGCAGGCCATCAGCCCCGGAAACAGCCGCAACAGCAGCAGTACGGTCTTTATTCGAACCCGACGCGGAATCAGATTCAATGGCCGGGCGCTGTACTCGGCCATCCACAATCCGGCGCTGCATTCGATGCGCGCGACCGTGAAACCGGCCTGCTGCAACAGTGCGAGCAGCGTGCTGCGCGTGTACCAGCGCAGATGGGTGGCGTCCATGATGCCGCCCTCGGCATACTGGAAGCGGCCGAACAGCAGCCTTAGCCGGACGGTCCAATGAGCGACGTTGGGTACCGAGATGATCACGCGGCCGCCTGGGCGCAGGCAGCTGCGCACCATCGACAGCATCTGCGCCGGGTCGGCGACGTGCTCCAGCACATCGGCCAGGACGATCACGTCGAACGTGCCGTAGGCGGCCACGAACTGCTGATCGAACACACCCTGGTAGATATTCAGACCCAGGCCGCGAGCCGCGGCGGCGCGCACCGGATCCGGCTCGATGCCGACGACGTCGTTGTTCTTATCGCGATTGATGGCGCAGGTCTGTCCGCCGGTGCCGCAGCCGACATCGAGCACCCGCACGTCGTGCGGCATCAGCGCACGAATGATCCCCGGTGCTTCCGTCGGAGACGATGCATCGCCACCGCCGTAGCGCAGCGGATCGGGTGCGCGGCCGAGAATGCCCAGGCTGCTGGCGTCCGGATGTGCAGTCACTGGGTCGCCTGCGGCAGCAACCGCCGCAACTCGAGCGCCAGCGGATGCCGGGTCAGCCACAGCATGAGCGCCCAGAGCGCAATGCCGACGGCACACCCGGCGATCACCGGCGCGATCGGTGCCGTGGCCGCGCCATGATAATTGAGCATCACCAGCCCGGCCGGCGTTACCGCCACCGCTGACAGCACGGCCGAGCGCAGGTAGATCGGATAGACATCGGCCAGTGTCGTACTGGACATCTGCTCCACCGGCCGTCGGTAGACCAGCACCGAGAACAGCGCGGTCGCGAGAGCCCCGGCCGCCGCGCCGGTCACGCCGGCGAACGCGGCGCCCAGCGCAAACAGGCCGATGCCGACGATGGCCCGCAGCAGTTCGATCCAGCTTTGCCTGCGGGTCTCGCCGCTGACCACGAACAGCTCCCAGGTCATCGTCATCGACGTCAATACGGCGGACGCGAGTGCCAGCAACACCAAAGCGTTGGCTGCCGGCACCCACTTCTGGCCATACACGGTGGCAATGAAGGGTCCGGCAATGACGGCGAGGCCGATGAATGCCGGCCACAAGATGGCGGTCACCAGTTCGACCACCTGCAGATAGTACTCGCGCACCGAAACCCCGCTCCTTTTCAGCGCCGACAGCTTCACCAGCAACACGCGCGCGGCGACTGCATGAATATTCGACCACGCGAAGCCATTGACGTTGGACGCGCGCGCATACAGGCCCAGGCCCTGCAATCCGGCGATGCGCGCCAGCAGGATCTCGTTCAGGCGTCCGGCGGCGGCATTGACCGCGTTGATGGACAGCATCTGTGCGCCAAAGGCGGCCACCCGACGCCAGTCGGTCAGTCGCAGCCGCAGGCGGATCTCCGCCCGTCCCACGACGCCATAAGCCAGCACGCCAAACAGTGCTCCGGCCAGCTGACCGTAGGCAAAACTGATCGAGCTGAACCCCAGATAGGCCAGAGCCACGGTAAGGCCCTGGACCAGCAACGAGCGCGCCAGACCGATACCTGCAATCAGCTTGAAGTTCGCTGCGCGCTCGACCATGGCCGCCGGCAGGAACTCGAGGATGCCGAGCAGCGGGATCAGCGCCAGCAGCGCCAGCACCTGCGCCACGGCGAGCTGGTGGAACATCACCCGGCTGGCAACGCTGCATAGTCCGATGGCAACGGCAACCGCCACGTTGATGATCAGGCCGATCGTGAACGTGGTTTCCTTCAGCCGCTCCGGCAGACTGGTCTCGCGGACGATGAATCCGCTGAGACCGAGGCCCTGGATGATACCCACGATGCCGCAGATCGACGTCGCCATCACGAATATCCCGACTTCTATCGGCGTCATCAGGCGCGCAATGATCACGGAACTTGCGAACTGGACGACGAACATGCCGGCCTGAGCGCTGCCCATCCAGGCCAGATGGCGACGCACCGACATTTATTGAGTCCTGGCCGCTTGGGTCCTGGCAGCCCGGTGGGCCTTCCAGTCCCACAGCGCTACACGTACCCGGGTTGGCAGGCAGCGCGAGGCCACATGTACCCCGAACCGCAACGCTGTCTGTGGCAGCGAGTCCGGGGTCAGCAACACCAGGGCGGCGTGCAACCGGCCCTTGCTCAGCAGCCGGGAACACATGATGGCGCGCGACCGTCGCAGCGACCTGCGATTGGCTTCGGGCAGGCGCGGGACGGCCGTCGCAAGCACCGTGCTTATGAAACGGCAATCGTCGAATTCGATGTCGTACGAGCGGTAGCTGGCGAGTTCCAGGTACTTGGCGGCGAACCCGGCCTCCAGGTACGCGCCCTCGGCGGCAGTCAGGCCGCGCTTGCCGATCGCAAGCATGCCGGCGGGCGTGATGCTGGCGATCATCAGCTCGATCGTGGCCTTGTTGAATGTCAGATCTTCAACGTTGCCGCGTCGTCGCAGCGCGGAGATGGCCGCGAGCTGCGAGAAAATCGCCGACAGCCGGCCGTTGAGCGTCGACAGTCCGGTGACGCTCTGGGCATGGAGCCGATAATCTCCCAGTGCCGTGGGGATGGCATGCAACCGACCGAGCTCCTGCAGCCGCCAGCACAGGTCGGCATCCTCCGCATGGTGAACGTAGCGGTAGCCGCCGAGGGCCAGCATGGCACTACGCCGCACCATCATGAAAGGATGCAGCAGGTAGGGCTCCTTGCAGGGGACCCAGGTCGCATCGAAGGACTGCGGCATCGAGGTAGCAAGGCCTCCGTTCGGGCGGCCGTCCTTGTCCACCGACCGGGCAAAGCTCGAGACCGCGACACACTCCGGATGGGCATCGAGATAGGCAAGCTGCACCGCGAAGCGCTCCGGAAAGGCGATGTCGTCGGCGTCATGGCGCGCGATGAATTCGGCCGTGCAGTGCGCCAGCCCCGCGTTCAGTGCATCCACGATACCGGCATGCGCCATCGTGAGCACCCGCAGGCGCGGCTCAGCGGCAGCGATGGCCGCCAGGATGCGCGGGGTGTCATCGCTTGATCCATCGTCCACCACGATGATGCGCAGGTTATCGATCGATTGCGCTCGAATGCTGTCGATCGAGCTGGCAATCGTGGCTGCGGCGTTATACGCCGGTATCAGCACGTCGATGCGCCTGCCATCGCTGTGCAAGGTCACAGAGTTCCCGCGGCCGTGGCTCCAAACGTGTCGCAGTCGTTGAACTGACCGCTGTCGAACGCGCGCCGGAACCACTTGAGGCGCTGCGGCCCGGTGGCGTGCGTCAACGGATCGAGTACTTCCGGGCCACCGGCGCGATGCGCCGGCTGCGCGGCACTGACGGCGGCGATCGCGGCCAGCGCGGGAGCGATATCGCTCGCTGGGCCCAGCTCCCCGGCAGTGCTGGCGGCGCGTGCCCACAGGCCGGCATAGCAGTCGGCCTGCAGCTCGAGGCTCGCCAGCGTGCGGCTGGCGAGCTCCGCGGTGCTGCTGGCGCGTGCCTGCTCGACGATGCTGGTGGTGCCGATGATGTTCTGGATGTGATGCGCCACCTCGTGCGCCACCACGTAGCCGAGCGCCAGCTGGCCGGCGCCGCGCCCGCGCTGCACCACGTGTTGCAGATAGGACGTGTCCAGATACACCGTTTCATTGACCGGGCAATAGAACGGTCCGCTCAGGGCCTGGCGCATACCGCACACGCCGCTGGTGGAGTTCGCAAACAGCACCAGCTTGGACGGTCGATAGCGGCCGCCCAGGTCCGCGATCTGGCGCGACCAGAACTGGTTAACTTCCTGCAGCAACTGCTCGCAGCGCTGCGCGTCGTGGGCACCCGCAGCGGGTGCGGCGCTGAGCGTGATGGGCGCCACCCACAGCGCGGCGCAGGCGATCAGCGCCTTCCGGCGGAGCCGCATGGTCACTCGCCCATCAGGGTTTCGCCGGCGGCCGACGTGGCCGGCCGCTGCATGACGCCGACCAGTACGGCGAGCGCGTCGCACAGCCGCGCGAGCTGGTGATGTTCCAGGTCGCGCAGCGCGTCGACCAGTAGGCCGGCGTGCGGTCCAGGCACGTGCTCGAGAATTCGTCGGCCTTCCGGCGACAGGTGCAATTGAACCACGCGCTGGTCGCTGCCATCGCGCGTGCGGTGGATGAGTTTGCGCTTCAGCAGCGCATGTACCAGGTTGCTGGCCGTGGTCTGGTGCAGCGCCATGCGCCGGGACAGCGCATTGACGCTCATGGCCGAGGAGCGCGCGATTTCGGACAGCGCCCACAGCTGCGAGCCGGAGATACCGGCCACGCGGCGCACTTCGGCGTCATGCAGGCGCGCGGAGGCAAACACCGTACGCAGTGCCTGCAAGGTCTGCAGCTCGAGCCTGCTCCTGGCGGTGGGTGCCGGGCGCGAGCCGCCATCGGCCACCGGTGTGGTTCGACGTCTGGCAGTGCCGGGCATGACGCGCGCCTGTGAGCGTGCCGAACGGTGGCTATGCAGGTCGGTGCATAGCCACCCAGTCGCGCCGATCCAGTCGGAGCGCTTACTTCGACAGCGACTTCTTGAACATGCGAGCGATCTTCTCGTTCGTCGCATCCGCCGAGGCCTGCGCGGCCTGGGCAGCCGACAGCGCCTGGTTGGCCGTGCTCTGCGCACCGCTGGCGGCCTGCGCAGCCTGGCTGGCCGAAGCCTGCGCGGCACTGGCAGCGCGACTGGCGGCATCCGCCGACGCCTTGGCGGCCGTCACTTCGCTTTGCAGCGCGCTGACCTGCGTCTTCAGGCTGTCGATGTCGGCCTGCAGCGGCTTGGTGTCCACGCAGCCGGCCAGGGCGAACACCGCGGTCGCGGCGGTCAGGGTCATCAAGGTCTTATTCATCGTCGATCCTTTCGCTGTAAAACCCAAGGGGCGGATATATTGTAGCAAATGTGTACCCGCAGATGTATGCCCCCAAAGGGTCAGAGCGCAGTGCGATTGGGCAAAAGGCGGGCATATTCCCTGGAAACCACCTGGTAGCACTCGCAGGTACGGCGCTCGAGCCCAATTCGATCCAGCACCGTGATACGTCCGCGGGCATAACTGATCAGCCCGGCACGCTGCAGTTTGGCGGCGTTCTCGGTGACTCCCTCGCGCCGCACGCCGAGCATGCTCGAGATCAGTGCCTGGGTCATGTGCAGCTCAGGACCCGGCATCCGGTCCAGGCTCAGCAGCAGCCAGCGGCAGAGCTGTTCGTCCAGGGTGTGGTAGCGGTTGCAGACCGCGGTCTGCGCCATCTGCGTAATCAATGCCTGCGTGTAGCGCAGCAACAGGTGCATCACCGGCGGAACCTGGTCGAACTGCTGCTTCACGAACCGGGCATCCATCCGCAGGCTACGGCCGGCGCTGTGCACCACCGCGCGACTGAGCGTCGTGTCGCCGCCCATCAGCGACGCGAACCCCACGATGCCCTCATTGCCGACGACGGCGATCTCCGAGGAGGAACCACCTGCGGTGTCATAGAGCAATGAGACTACGGCGGTGAGTGGGAAATACACGTGGCTGACACGCGCCTTGGATTCGTGCAGCACCTGGCCGCACGATAGTGCGACTTCCTCGAGCCGCGTATTCCAGGCGAGCCGGACCGGCGCAGGCAGGCAGGCCAGCAGCTGGTTCTCGACCGGTGGTATGCATTGGGCGGCGGGCAGAGTCGGCATGGTCATCACTCCATCGATGGCCTTCCATCGACAGCTCGCCAGATCCGATCTGAAGTATGGGTCAAATGTGGCGCGACCGGCATACCTGATTCCCCGTATCCGGGCATCATCGAACGCCGGTATTTTTGGTATTCGGCGGCGCATTCCGGGATGCGCCGGGCGTCGGGATGCGCCGGGCGTCGGGATGCGCCGGGCGTCGGGTGCGCCAGCGCACTGAACATAGCGCGGCGGGCGCGCACAGTAGCGGCCTCGCATCAGCGCCTACGGACTCATCATCATGAACCCTGTCACCTCTTTCCTGGTATTCGCCTTCATGGTCGCCGGCTTTGCCGTCGGCTACTTCGTGCATCCCTATTACGGGCTGCTGTGCTTTGCCGCCGCGGCGGTGATCGCGCTGTCGCTAAAGATGGCCAACGTGTGGCAGAAATTCGTCATCCTGCGCATGGGCAAGCTGCAGAGCGTGCGCGGCGCGGGCCTGTTCGCGATCATCCCGGTGCTCGACACCGTGGTCGCGGTCATCGACGGCCGCATCCAGACCACGGCCTTCAATGCCGAGCAGGCGCTCACCAAGGACACGGTGCCCGTGAACGTCGACGCGATTGTGTTCTGGAACGTGCACGACGCAGAGAAGGCGGCGCTCGCGATCACCGATTACCGCCAGGCGATCGACCGCGTGTCACAGACGTCGCTGCGCGAGATGATCGGCTCCTCGATGCTGGCGTCGCTGCTGTCCGACCGCAAGGAGGCCGACGAGCAGTTGAAGGTCGAGATCGGCCAGAAAACCGCGCCGTGGGGCATCACGGTGAGCTCGGTGGAGATCCGCGACGTCGCGATCCCGGTGGCGTTGCAGGATGCGATGTCGCGCCAGGCGCAGGCCGAGCGCGAGAAGCAGGCGCGGGTCATCCTGGGGTCGGCTGAAGCTGCGATTGCCAGCCAGTTCGTCGACGCCGCCAACACCTATGCCGGGCACCCGGAAGCGCTCCAGCTGCGGGCGATGAACATTATTTACGAGACCACCAAGGAGCGCGGCGCGACGATACTGATGCCCAGCGCGATGGTGGACAGCATGAATCCGTATGGCAACACGCTGGCTCTGGCGCTGGCGGGCAACGAGGTGGTCAAGCCGAACGGCCTGCTGAAAGTGGCAGAGCCGCCCAAGCCCGCGGTCGCCGCGTAATCCAGCCGCTGGGCGCGCGGTCGCGGAAGTGCGCTCGGCCTAGCGACGCAGCCGCAGCAGCGCCAGCAGCGTCAGCAGGCCTGCGGCGGACAGGTAGTAGCCTGCGCAGGCCAACCCGTAGCGGGTCGCCAGCCAGGTGGCGATGTACGGGGCGAGCGATGCGCCGACGATGCCGGCCAGGTTGAAGCTCAGCGATGCGCCGGTGTAGCGCACCGCGGTCGGATACAGTTCAGTCAGCGCGGTGCCCAGCGGGCCGTAGGTCAGGCCCATCAGCGCCAGGCCCACGGCCAGGCAGGCGAACACCCCGAGCGGTTTGCCCGATCCGAACAGCTGCCCGAACACCAGCCCGTACACGATGATGCCCACGGTGGCCGCGATCAGCATCGCGTAGCGCCCACGGCGGTCGGCGATCAGCGCCGAGATCGGGATCGCGAGCGCGAACAGCAGCACGGCCAGCATCTGCAGGATCAGGAAGCTGCGCCGCGTGTAGCCCAGCTGCGAGGTGGCCCAGCTGAGCGAGAACACGGTCATCAGGTAAAACAGCACGAAGGTGGCCACCGCCGCGAACGTGCCCAGCACCACCAGGCGCGTGTGACGCGCCCACAGCGTCAGCAACGGTACCCGCACCCGTTCATGGTTGTCGATCGCGCGCTGGAACTCCGGCGTCTCGGTGAGCCGCAGCCGCACGTACAGTCCGAGCAGCACCAGCGGGGCACTGGCAAGAAATGGAATGCGCCAGCCGAAGGCGAAGAACTCGGCGTCGTCCAGGTGCGCGCTCAACAGCAGGAACACGCCGCTGGAGCACAGGAAACCCACCGGCGCACCGAGCTGCGGGAACATGCCGTACCAGGCGCGACGGCCGGGCGGCGCATTCTCCGTCGCCAGCAGCACCGCGCCGCCCCATTCGCCGCCCAATCCCAACCCCTGGCCGAATCGACACAGCGCCAGCAGCACCGGCGCCAGCACGCCGATGGCCGCATACGTGGGCAGCAGGCCGATCAGGATGGTCGACAGGCCCATCGTCAGCAGTGCGGCCACCAGCGTCGCCTTGCGGCCGATCCGATCGCCGAAATGTCCGAACAGCACCGAGCCGATCGGGCGGGCGAAGAACGCCAGCGCAAAGGTTGCCAGCGACTGCAGCGTCGCCAGGGTCGGGTTGCCGGCGGCAAAGAACAGGCGCGGAAACACCAGCACCGCGGCGGTGGCGTAGATATAGAAATCGAAGAATTCGATCGTGGTGCCGATCATGCTCGCGAGGAGCACGCGCACCGTGTGCAGGCGAAGCGTATTCAGGCGACGTCGGTGAGCTTCTCGGCCGTCAGCCGTTGCTGCATGCGGCTGCTGTACCAGTCCAGGAACTGGCTGACGCCGTCTTCATTGACGTCGGAGAACGGTCCCGGCTCATAGGCCGGCGAGTTCATGCCGATCTGGTTCTCCTGCACGATCCTGCGGTCCTGCTCGTTGGTGGCGAGCCAGACACGGGTCAGGTCCTGCACGTCGTAGTCCACGCCCTCGATCGCATCGCGATGCACCAGCCACTTGGTGGTCAACTGCGTGCGCGTCGGCCCGAGCGGCAGAACGCGGAAGCTGATCGCGTGATCGGCCAGGAAGTGGTTCCAGCTGGTCGGATAGTGAAACAGCAGCAGCGCGCCAATGTTCAGCGGACCTGGAATGCGATCGCTCAGCGGCTTGCGCACCGCCGCTGCGCCGGAGCTGGTGTAGCTGACCGCCTCGTCGATCAGCGGCATGCGCGCGGTGCGCATCTGGCCGTCGCGCGACAGCAGGAACGTGCTCGGCAGCCCCGCGGCTTCGCAGCGCTGCCAGTGGCCGGCAATGGTCGGATCCGCCTCGGCGCCGCCGACGCCCGAGATGGTCGGAGTGTCGGAAAAAATGCGCGCCAGCTCCGGGTGATTGGCCGCGCAGTGATAGCACTCGCGATTGTTCTCCCATACCAGCTTCCAGTTGCCTTCCTCGATGATGGTGGACTCGAACGCGACGCGGGCATCGGCCAGTTGATGCGGCGCCAGGTAGGGCTCGATATGGCGGCGCGTCGGACCGAAATCCGGTGCCTGCTCGGCGAGGCAGATGAAGATATACCCGGCCACGGTCTCGCAATGCACCGGCCGCAGGCCATATTGCGTGCGGTCGAATCCCGGGCCCATCTTGCGCGCGGCGAACAGCCGGCCGTCGAGCTCATAGGTCCACTGGTGGTAGGGACACACCAGCTTCGGCGTCGTGCCGTGTGCCTCGGGGCACAGTCGCGAGCCGCGATGCCGGCAACTGTTGATGAACGCGCGGATGATGCCGTCGCCGGCACGCACCAGCAGTAGCGGGTAGGCGCCGACCTGCAGCGTCAGGTAGCTGCCAGTGGCATTCAGTTCAGCCGTGTGTGCGGCGAACAGCCACTCGCGGTAGAAGATCTGGTCCAGGTCGAGCTGGTAGATCGCCGGGTCGGTGTAGAACTCGCGCGGCAGCCCGGTATTGGATGTTCGAGCGCGCAGTCGGCGCAATACAGTGGTCTCGATGCTCATGCTGGAACCTCGCCGCCGGTGGCGCGCTGCCGATCGTTTATACCTTTCAGGATCAATATATTACTTGACTGCATTCCGATCCATCAATGTCGCTCCAGAAAGCGTTCAGCGCATGGGGCGATCTCAAAAGGTAATATGCGTGCCCACCCGACGGCAGGAGTGCAATCCGTGAGCTTATTTGGTCGCCCCGGTGATCTGAATCGACAGTTCATAGCCCGACCCGACGCCGCCAAGCAGGAGATGGTCTACAAATGGCCGGACCTGACGATCCGCAAGTTCACGCAGGTCACGGTTGAGCCGGATGAAACCGCAATGTTCTTCAAGGAGGGCAAGCTCGCCGGCACGCTGCCGCAGGGGCGATCGACGCTCGACGGCGCGCTGATTCCATTCCTCGGCGATATCGTGGACTTTGCCAGCGGTGGCAACATGTACCGCGCGGAGTTGTACTTCTTCAGTACCCGCGAGTTCGTCAGCCTGCCGTTCGGCGGGCCGATCGACAACATCGAGGATCCGGAGACCGGGCTGGCCGTAGGGCTGCGGGTGTTCGGCGAATACGCACTGTCGATCATCGATCCGGCGGCGCTGATCCTGAAACTGGTGGGCACGCGCCAGGTGTCCAACGATCTGATCACCGACTGGGCGCGCGAGCAGATCCTGAAGATGCTGCGCACCAGCGTCGTGCGCAAGCTGGTGGCGGAAAAATGGCCGGTGCTGGGTATCGCTGCGCGAACCGCCGAGATCGAGTCGGCATTGCTGAGCGACGTCAAGGATCCGCTGGCGCCGTACGGAATCCAGATCACGCGCCTGGGCAACGTCACGATCACGCTCAGTCCCGAGGATGAGCAGACGCTCAAGGGGCTGCGCAAGGACAGTGCCTATACCCGCCTGGCCGGCGGGTTTCGCGAATATGGTGTCGGTGCCGCCTTGAAGGGCATCGGCGAGGGCGCTGCAGCCGGCGGCAATGGCGGCAGCACCGCGGCACTGGGCATCGGCATGGGACTGGCGGGCGTCGTGGCCGGGATCGGCGTAGCCGCACCGGGTGCGGCGCCCGGTGCGGGTCCGGCGCCGGGCGCGGGACCGCCGCCGGCAGGCGGCGCGCCCGGAGGCGCTGCCGGCGTGGTGTGCTCCAATTGCCATGCTCCGAACGCTGCCGCGGCCAAGTTCTGCTCCAATTGCGGTACCGCGCTTGCCGTGCCCAAGGCGGTTCACTGCACCCAGTGCGGGACGGCGGCGGCGCCCGGAGCCCGCTTTTGCGCCAGTTGCGGCACGACGCTCAGCTGATGGCAGCGGGTAGCATCGCGCGGCGCCAGCTCGCGCCGCGCGCCGTCGCCCGCGGTGCGCTGTGCGCGCTCGCATGGGGTGCGACGGATGTCGCGCTGGGCCGTGGCGGCGGCGGACATCACACCGCGTCGATCGCGGCGCCGTCATCGTCGCACGGCGGATCGTCATTCGGTGCCGTCGGCGGCAGTGGCGGCTCACCGGGCAGCATCATCGGGCTGCTGATCGTCGTGCTGGTCGTGTATCTGATTTACCGCCGCATCAGCGCGCGCCGGCGCCAGGACCCCGGGGCATTGGGGGCACTGGGGGCGGTGGCGGCGGCCGTGGCTGCGGCGCAGAGTGGGGCGCGCACTGCGGGTGCAGCACCAGCGCCCGTCGGTCCGGCGACACCGCTGGACGACAGCCCGGCGCTGCAGGCGACGGTCGAGGCGATACGGGCACGGGATCCGGGGTTCGAGCTCGAGACATTCCTGCAGCGCGCGGAAATGACATTCTTCCTGGTGAAGCGCGGGATGCAGAACAACGATGCGTCCGCCATCCGCCCGTACCTGAGCGACGCCACGTTCGCGCAGGTCTCCAAAGGCATCGCGCTGATGCAGAGCCAGCACCAGCGCCAGTTGCTCGAGAGTCTGAATGTGCGCGGCCTGCACCTGCTGGGTGCCGACAGCAACGACCAGCAGCAGCGCCTGCAGGTTCACTTCGACCTGGTGTATC
>Ga0116229_10011601_pt1 | contig 12936 bp, 10 predicted proteins | sample S1TSphgellanicum_3_FD_87313 | JGI IMG/M metagenome (GOLD analysis project Ga0116229, IMG submission 87313) | Host-associated microbial communities from peat moss isolated from Minnesota, USA - S1T2_Fc - Sphagnum magellanicum MG | ecosystem: Host-associated > Plants > Peat moss > Unclassified...
CAGTGTCACCGGCGCCGATGGCGCGACGCCGGCCGACGGCGCGACAGCCGCCGAGGGCGTCGTCGCGACGCTCGCCGCGACATTCGCTCCGACATTCGCTCCGACATTCGCTCCGACATTCGCGACGGGAGCCGCAGACGCAGTGGTCGGCACCGTTGCACTCGGCGTCGTCAGCGTGGCCGGCGACGGCGATGGCGCCGGCGATGGCGACGGCGCTGGCGACGGCGCGGCGGCCGCGATGGCGGCTTCGCTCGCGGCGGCGCTCGCCGTCGCGCTCGCGAGCGCGCGGGCCGCGGCGTCGCGCGCCAGCTGCGCGGACTGGTGGAGCGCGTCGGCGACGTCGCGGAGCGCCGTCGGGGCGATCGTGCCGGAAATCGCGTCGGGGCGGGTCGCGCCGACGCGCACGCGCATCGCCGTCGAATCGCCGAGGGGCACGGGCAGGATGCTGATGTCGCCGTCAGCGAAGAGCGTCGGCGAGGCGCTGGGAGCCATTCCCTTCGGGGAGAGCCCGGCCGCCGCCCGCAGGCAGTCGGCGATGCGATCGGTTTCGGCCGGGGTGAGCGTCACCGGATGCGCGAATGGCGTGCGGTACCCAAGGCTCGCGTAGAGGTTCACCGCACCGTCAGGAGTCACACGGACCCACGACACGGTCTCGCCCCAGTGGAACGTCGCCGTCTCCTGCATCCCATCCTGGGCGCCCGCCGTGACGAACGGGGCGAGCACGGCGATCGAGAGCAGTGCCGCGGCGCAAAAGCGCCCATTCGGCCGAGTGGACACGGGATTCCTCCAGATGGTAGTCCGTTCGGCGGCCGGACTGGCATGGCAGGAACCGCGCGTGGCGGCACCGGGCCGTAGCCTCCAGAGCTTTGCGTCGCCGGCTTTCGCCGGGTTTGCCGTTGTCGCGGGCCGTACCCGAGGGGACGTCCCTGCTTCTCGTACGGTTCTATGTACTGGAAACGGTTGTCCGGCGCCAGACGCAACATGTCCGATCGTTACCCCCCAAACGGGGGCCGCGGCGCGATTGTGGACAGTGCCGCGAGGCGCCCGGGGGCGACGCCCCCCGGCGGCGATCCATGGCGCCAGAGACGCGGCGCGATGCGCGCGAGAAAGGCATCGGGTTCGGTCTCCTTGCGCAGCAATGACGGCAACAGGCCGGTCACGAGCAGCACCTCGCTCGTGAGGGCCCGCGGCGTCCCGTAGCCGAGTTTCGTCGCAATGTCCTTGAGGCGGATCCCGGTCGCCCGCATGTAGTGGTAGACGCGCACGACGCGCGCGGTGCGAATCAGCGCGTCGGCCGACGCGAGCCCCGCGCGCTCGAGCGCGCGATCGAATGACCGACGCGGCAGGCCGGCCGCGCGCGCGACCGCGGCGATGTCGCGCAGGACATGCGGCGCGCGGAACATCTCCTGGAGCGCCCGCACGAGTGGCGCGGGTGCGTCGTCGAGCGCCGAGTCGAGCATCCCGAGCACGAGTCCGGAGAGAGTGTCGGACGGCAGTCCCTCGAGCAGGTCGCGGAACTGCTCCGGCCCGTCATCGATCCCGCGGACCACCAGGTGCCGGATGCCGGCGCTCGCGAGGATCCCGTAGCCGTGCATCGCGCGCGGCGTGACCGACGTGTAGACGACGACCTGCACGGCCGCATGGCGATCAAGGATCGGCAGCAGCACCCGCGGGTCGACCATCCCGGGGGCGACGGGATCGATGACGGCCGCCGACGCCGGCCGCAGGGTGAGCAGCGTGTCGACGTCCTGCGGTGATCGCGCGACGTGCAGCGTGTGCCGCGCCGCCACGATCGTGCGAAACGCCAGCAGGAGCGGTTCCGAGAGGTAGGCGACGATGTCCACGGCCGGTGCCGCTGGCTAGCGAGTCGACGCGCCGGGCCCGGGTCCGGCATGTCGGCGCCCACGAAGGGGCAAGACCTTCGCACGCATGACCGGAATCTCCACACTTCGCCCCGAGGTCGCCATGCCCCGCCGCATCGCCACCGTACTCATCACTGCCGCTGCGTTCCTCCTCGCCGGCTGCGCCAACCCGACGGCGCCCGCGAGCCACGACTGCGGGGTGAACAACGGCAGCAGTACGATCTGCTAGCGGCGACGTGCGGTCGCCGGCTGACCACGGTCAGCCCGGCGCCGCCGCCAGCTCGCGCATCCGCCGGACCGCGGTCACGACGTGCGTGATCGCGGCCGGCACCGCGACGTCCCGCGCGCGATCCGCCCGCTCCGCCGCTGCCGACGTCCGTCGGTCCTGCGCCGCCAGCGCCTCGCCGGCACGGAAGGCGACCGCGTGCAACTGGACCGCCTCGGCCGCCGCCAGCGCCTCGGCGAATGCCCGCCGCGCCGCCGCGTCGTGACCGAAGCGCTGCAATCCTTCGCCCTCCACGAGGCGGACGTGCGCCGCGAGCTCGGGGGAGAGCGTCACGTCGGCGAGCAGGTGCCGATACCGCTCGAAGTCGGATTCGACCCCGTCGAGGTGGGCCAGCTCCATCAGGTTGCAGGCCGCCGCGTGACGGATCGAGGGTTCCCGCGCGGTCGCGAGCAGCACGAGGTTCGCGTCACGCGCCGGCTCACGCAGCTCGAGCGCGGCGAGGTTCGTCGCGATGTCGCCGAGCACGCGCGCGCGACTCGCATCGTCGACGTACAGCTCGAGCGCGCCGTAGTACAGCGTCACCGCCTGCGCATATGCCCCCATCTCGTTCGCCAGCGTGCCGCGGTCGTGCCGGGCGCGCGCGACGGCGTCCGACAACCCCGCGCTCGTGTGGGCCGCGGCGACCGCCTCGGCATCCGCGAGGATCGCATCGAGCGCGCTCGCGGCGGCGGGGAGATTGCCGCGGTGCTTGAGGACGCGCGCGGCGCCGATCCGCGCCAGCAGCCCCGTGCGCACCTTGCCGGCGGCGGCGGCCATCACGCCGGCGGCCCCGTATGCCGTCGCCGCCTCGTCGACCCGGCCCGCGCGCCGCAGACAGAACCCGAGCCGGAGATAGGCGTCGGGCGCGAGATCGTGATCGGCGTCCGTCGCTGCGTGCACGAGGAACGTCTCGTAGACATCGGCCGCCAGGGCCCACGCCTCGTCGCGTTCGAGGCGCTGCGCATAGGCGAGCAGCGCCGCGGGCACCGGCGCGGCGCGGCGGCCCCAGGAGTCGAGCAGGGCGCGGTACAGGAGGTCGACCGCGCGGTGCGCGGCGCCGGACGGGATGTCGGCGACCGCCGAGTGGATCGCGTTCACCTCGCGGAGCCACGGGCCGGTGGCGTCCCCGCGGACGGCGGCGCCGGCCCACTTGTCGACGAATCGCATGACGAGCCAGCCGGCCTTCACGCTCCGCCACTCGGGCGACCCCTCGCCGGCAGACGCGAGCGCATCGACGAACGCCATGTGCAGCGTCGGCGCGCCGGAGCCGGGGCTGGTCTCGAAGGTGGGCATGGGTGAGGCGCCGCCAGTGCGGGTCAACGTCAGGTCGACGTTACCGCGCTGCGCCGCCCTCGCCAATGCTCCACCGGACGACCGCTTCGGTCAAGAGGTGCGCGCTCCAGTCTGCCGTGTGCGACGGAAGGCAGTCGCGCACGATGCGACGCAGGTGGAGCACAATCGATTCCGGCGGCACGCCATGCGCGGCCAGCGTCGCGACCTGCGCGCGGACGACGCGTTCCAGACGGTCGAGGGGACCCAGACCCGGGAGCGGCGTGCGGTACGCGGCACGCACATCGCGCGGCCCGGGCTCCGTCCCGACGAGATCGGCGAGCGCGCGCGCCACGGCGTGCGGGTCCGCGGCGCCGACATCGTAGGCGCCGTCCGGGTAGGCGCCGTCCTGCGGCCGCGCCGCGTCGAGCCTCGCCGCGTCGAGCCTCGCCGCGTCGATCACTGGTCGGACGGACTCTGCATCGTGCTGCGCCATCGCCCGCATGCTGCTTGCCGCCACCCGCCGCTCCGGTTGTTGGGGTCGGGAGCAACCTACGAAGTGGCGACGGCCGGCGGCGTGACAGGGATCACCGCTCGCCGGTGATTGTCGTCCGGTGCGGTGACGGCCGCGCCCGGTGGCGCGCGCGCGGGTGGAGACGGGGCAAGCCCCTTGTAATCTGTCGGCCGCGAGGTATCCGTTCTGCGCATGCGTGACGAGCCCATGACGGCCCGGGACAGTGTCGGACTGGAATTCAGCGTCCGGGACGGGCAGATCCACGTCAGTTACCCACCAGCTTATGGCGCCGCGTTTTCGATCGGCCCTGTGCCGGCGTCGTACCTGACCGATCCGCCGAACGCGATCACCCGCGAACGCGTCGCACTCTGGCAGGGACTGCTGGCAGCGAGCGCGGCGGAGTGACGGACGCCCGACCCGGGGCACGCATCGCCGCGATCGGCACCTACGCGCCCGAGCGGGTCGTCACCAACGCCGACATGTCGCAGATCGTCGACACGAGCGACGAATGGATCGTGCGACGCACCGGCATCCGCGAGCGACGAGCCGCCGCTCCGACCGAGTTCACCAGCGACCTCTGCCTCGCGGCCGCCCGCGACCTGTTCAGCCGGTACCCCGTCGACCCGGCGTCGATCGGGTTCGTCATCGCCTGTACGAGCACGCCCGATTTCGCGTTCCCCAGCGTCGCCTGCCTCGTGCAGGATCGTCTCGGTCTCCCCAACGCGGGCGCGATCGATCTCAACGCGACCTGTGCGGGCTTCATGTATGGGCTGCACACGGCGCGCAGCCTCGTCGAGTCCGGCCTCCACCAGACCGTCCTCGTCGTCGCCGGCGAAACGCTGACCAAGGTCACCGACTATTCGGATCGCACGACCTGCGTCCTCTTCGGGGACGGTGCGGGCGCGGCGATCGTCCAGGCCGCGCCGCGCGGCAGTTTCCTCGCCAGTACGGTCGGCTCGTTCGGAGCGGGCGGCGCCAACCTCTATCGCACCGGGCTCTCGCGCTGCATCGGTGATCCGGCGAGCGCGCCGGGGATGATTCACCAGAACGGGCGCGAGGTCTATCGCTGGGCCGTCGAGACGGTCTCGCGCGGCGTCGAGTCCCTGCTCGCGCAGGCCGGTCTCACCCCGGCGACGCTCGACTGGTTTGTCCCCCACAGCGCCAATGCGCGCATCATCGAAGCGGTCTGTGAACGAACCGGCATTCCGGCGGACCGGACGCTCTCGAGCATCGAACACTTCGGCAACACGTCGGCGGCGACGATCCCGCTGGCGCTCGCGGCCGGCGAACGCGACGGCCGGCTCCGCGGCGGCCAGTCGGTCCTGATGTTCGGCTTCGGTGGTGGACTCGTGCACGCGGGCGCGATCGTCGAGTGGTAGACGCGATATGGTCGAGCTCGCACGCCGAAAACAGGCGTGTCAGTGCAGCAGTAACTCGTTCGATGGCAAATTCTTGCATGCAAATGCACACGCCGGGATCAGTTGAGCGTCGAGGCGCGTTCGGCATACAGGAAAAAATGGGGCTGGTGGCACACCGTTCCATGTGATAGATCGTGGGTCTGATTCGTTGAGCCGATCGCCCGACAGGATTTCCCTACCCCGCGGATAGAGCATATGCGAGAGTCAGTGGAGCGATCCGAGCCAGGTTCCTCGGGGAATTCCGACAGCACGCCGTCACGCGTTCCGCGACCCGTTCATCGGTTGCATCTGATGCGTCCGTCCTCCGCACTCCCCGATCTGTCGGACAGAAGCCCGTCCGAGGACCAGATCTCGGCCCTCGTCGAGGCCGTGCTCGCCCCGGGAGAAGACCGGGCGTCCAACCTCGTCCGGCAGCTCGTCGAGTCCGGAATGCCGGTCGAGACCGTGTACCTCGATCTGCTGGCGCCGACCGCGACGCGACTCGGCGAGATGTGGGAAGGGGACACCTGCGACTTCATGGACGTCACGATCGCGCTCGGCCGCCTGCAGCGCACACTCCATGAGCTGAGCGCCGCGTTTACCGGCCCGGTCAACAGCACCAGCGCCGTCGGGCACTTCCTCGTCACGGGAGTCCACGGCGAGCAGCACACGCTCGGGCTTTTCCTCGTCGCCGAATTCCTCGTCCGCGACGGCTGGTCCGTCTCGGTCGGCCTGCCGCCGTCCGCCGAAGAGCTCCTCGACACGGTGCGCGACGAGGCCTTCGACGTCATCGGCTTCTCCGTCGGGTGCGCGACCAAGCTCGAACGACTGAAGCACGATATCGGGCGCGTGCGGCGCGGTTCGCGCAATCGCGAGGTCTTCATTCTCGTCGGCGGCCCCGCCTTCAACGGCCACCCCGACCTCGTGCGCCGCGTCGGTGCCGACGGCTACGCGCGGTCCGCGGGCGAGGTTGGGCGCGTCGCCCGCTCGATGCTCGACCGGCAGGCGTAACGGGTCGCCGGGCCCCCCACGCCGGGCGGGCCGCAGCGCGCGCGTAGCGACGGAACCCCGCGCCGGCCCGACGGATATGGATGGCATGACAACTGTCGCTGCCCATCCCGTCGTCCGCGCCGCCGAATCGCGGCGCTCCATCCGCAAGTACACGCCGGACACGCTCACAGACGCCGAGCTGCGCGAGCTGCTGCGCCTCGCCGGTCGCGCGCCGTCGGCCAACAATCTCCAGCCGTGGCGCGTCGTGGTGGTCCGCGACCCGGCCCTCAAGCAGGAGCTCTCGCCGGCTGCGTACAAGCAGCCCCAGGTCACCGGAGCGCCCGCCGTGCTGGTGATCTACTCCGACATCGAGGACACCCTCGCCCATATCGAGGAGACGATCCCGGCCTCGATGCCGCCGGAGCAGGCCGCGGCGAGCATCGCCCGCGTCCGCGACCGGATCGGCGGACTTCCGCCAGCCGAGCGCGCCGCGTGGGCCAACGCCCAGACGAACATCATGCTCGGCTACCTGCTGCTGATCGCCGCCTCCCTTGGCTATGCGACATCGCCGATGCTGGGGTTCACACCGGACGAGGTGAAGCGCATTCTCGGGCTTCCCGCGCACGTGACGATCGCCGCGCTGGTCGCGATCGGCCATGGCGCCGAGCCGGGCTTCGAGAGCCGCCGGCATGCGATCGATCGCTTCGTGACGTTTCGATAGCGGCGCGCGGCGCCCCCGGATGCACGAAGGGCCCCGGTTTACCGGGGCCCTTCGCGTATCCAGCCGGCCGACGGCGCGCCGGCGTCAGCACGGCGGCGTCAGGGCGGCGGCGTCAGGGCGCCGTCGTCCGCCCACCCGCTTCCTTCTTCCCGGGGAGTGGCCACCCCCCGCCCAGCGACTGATAGAGGTCCACGACGCCGACCAGGGCCTGTGCCTGCGCCGTGATCAGTGCCTGCTCGGCGGTGAAGAGACTCCGCTCGGCCGTGAGGACGTCGAGGTAGGGCGAATAGCCGGCGTCGTAGCGGTCCTTCGACAGCTGGTAGGCGATCCGCAGCGCCTGAACCTCGGTCTGGAGCGCCACGACCTGCTGGCGATCCTGGCGCACCTCCGCGATGTAGTTGTTTACATCCTGCATTGCCGTCAGGACCGTCCGCTCGTACGAGTAGCGCGCCTCGACCGCCCGTGCCTCGGCGGCGTGCTGGGCGTGCGCCAGGTTCCCGAAATCGAGGATCGGGACCGAGATCCCGGCGTAAATGGAATACGTATTGTTGTAGGCCGCCGTGAACTGGTCGTTCGGGAAGTACCGCTTCTCGGAGAAGCTTTCGAATCCCCAGTCGCCGGTGATCGTGACCTTGGGCAGGCGAGCGTCGATCGCCGCCCCGACACGCGCGGTGGCGGCGCGGAACTGCGCTTCCGACTGGCGGACGTCGGGACGCCGGTCGAGGAGCGACGACGGCATGCCGACCGGCAGATCGACCGCCGCGAGCACGTCGTTGAGCGGGCGGCCGCGCGGGATCGGACCCGACACCTGACCGAGCAGCAGGCTGAGACGGTTCTCCTGCTGCGCGACCTGCTTCTCATAGGATGCGACCGCAGACGCCGCATCGCCGACGTCGCCCTGAAACTGCCGGACGTCGAGCTCCGAGATGTAGCCGCGCGACAGCCGCTCGCTGGCCAGACGGAACGTTTCCTGGCGCGACGCGAGGGTCCGGCGCGCGACGTCGAGCTCGAGATCGAGCTCGCGGAGCTGTAGATACCCGGTCGCCACGTTGCCGACGAGCGACAGGACCACCGACCGCCGGCTCTCCTCCTGCGACAGCAGGTCTTGGCGCGCCGCGGTGCGCGTGTTGCGGAGCCGTCCCCAGAAATCGAGCTCCCACTGGACGTTGGCCGTCGCCTCGAGGTAGTTGGACGCCGGAATGATGAACGTCGGTCCGAAGACCGTCTTTTCGCGACCGGACTGCCCGTTGGCGGAGAACTGCGGAAAGAGCTGCGACGTCGCCTGGCCGAGATCCGACTGATACTCCTGGATCGTGGCGACGGCGACACGCACGTCCCGATTGTTGTCGATCGCCTCGAGGACGAGCTGCTTGAGGACCGTATCCTGGAGAATGTCGAACCAGGTGACGTTCGCCGCCGTGTCCGAGAGCGTGAAGTCCACCCGCGTCGTCGCCTGCGCGTCCGCATCCCTGCGTGAGGCAGACGTGTCGCGCTTCCGCGACGCCATCGAGTCGCGGCTCATCGCCAGGGAGTCATACAGCGGCCGCAGTGAGTCCGCCAGCGCATCCGGCGATCGATAGGCCGGTGGCAGCGTCGTCCCGGGGCGGTGGCCGCCGGGGCCGATCGCGCACCCCGCGGCCACGAGCGCAAGCCCGGTCACCCAATAGGCACGTGTCATCTCAGTCGTCCCCCGCCGGCGCGGGTGTGATGCCCGGTGGCGCGCTGACGGCCGTCGATCGCTTGCTCCCGAACCCCTGGCCCTCGGCGATCCTGCGGACGAATACGAAGAGGTTCGGAATGATGTTCACGCCGAGCAGGGTGGAGAGGACCATGCCGAAGAAGACGCCGGTGCCGAGGGAGTGACGCGCCGCCGCGCCGGCCCCGGTGGCGATCAGCAGCGGCACGACGCCGAGGATGAAGGCGAACGACGTCATCAGGATCGGCCGGATCCGCTCGCGGCCGGCGATGATCGCCGATTCCTCGATCGTCTGACCGTGGAGCAGGCGCTGCTCGATCGCGAACTCGACGATCAGAATCGCGTTCTTGGCCTCGAGGCCGATGACGACGAGCAGGCCGACCTCGAAGTAGAGGTCATTCGGGCTGTGCAGGATCTGGAGGCCGAGCAGCGCGCCGAGAATGCCGAACGGCACGCCGATCATGACCGCGAACGGCGTCGACCAGCTCTCGTACTGCGCCGCGAGCACGAGGAAGGCCATGATGATGCCGAGCATGAAGACGATCGTGCCCTGGCCGCTCGCCTGCTTTTCCTGGTACGACTGGCCGCTGTAGCCGTAGCTCAGGCCGAGCGCCTCGTACTTGTCGTGCATCAGCTTCTCGGCGGCCGCGAGCATCTCGCCCGAGCTCTTGCCCGGCGCGACGCCGCCGATGACGAGCGCGGACGTGAAGCCGTTGAACCGCGAGACGACGGTCGGACCGGCGCGGAACGAGCTGTGGACGAGGGAGCCGATCGGGACCATGCTGTTCGTCGTGCTGCTGCGCACGTAGAACCGGTTCAGATCCTGCGGCGTCTGGCGGAACGGCGCCTGCGCCTCGAGCTGCACGCGATACGTCTTCCCGTAGAGGTTGAAGTCGTTCACGTAGTTGTACGAGAGCATCGTCTGCAGCGTCGTGAAGACGTCCGTCAGCGGGATGCCAAGCGACTTCACCTTCTCGCGATCGACGTCGACGTAGAGCGTCGGCGCGTCGTCGCGGATCGTCGTCTGCACGGCGACGACGTCGCTGGTCGCGCCGAGGTCCTTGGCAAACCCCTGGGCCAGCGCGGTGAACTTGCGGATGTCGTTGACGCTGCGATCCTGGAGGTTGAGCTCGAGGCCCGCCGTCGTCCCCAGGCCGTTGATCTCCGGGGCGTTGATCCCGAAGACGAGGGCGTCCGGGATCTGGGTGAAGAAGTACCCGTTGGACGCCCCGAGGAGTCCGTTGACCTGCTGCGCCTTCTTCTTGCGGTCCTCCCACGGCTTGAGGACGACGAAAATCGTCCCGGAACTCGTCTGGTTGACGCCCTGGATCAGACTGAAGCCGGAGAGGGCGAAGACGTGATCGACCCCGTCCTCGTGCAGGAGGAACTGTTCGACCTTCTCGATCACCTGCGTCGTCCGCTGCATCGAGGAGGACCCGGGCAACTCGACGGCGACGATGAAGTAGCCCTTGTCCTCCGTCGGCAGGAACCCGGTCGGCGTCGTCTTGAAGAGGTAGACGATCAGGCAGACGGCGACGATCAACACGCCGACCGCGGCGATCGGGTAGTGCACCGCACTGTGCATGAACTTCACGTACCGCTCGCGGGCCTTGTCGAACTCGCGGTTGAACCAGCCGAAGAATCCCGTCGTCTTCTCGCCCGTATGGTCGTTGAGCAGCATCGAGCAGAGCGCCGGCGTCAGCGTGAGCGCGACCGTGCCGGACAGCACGACCGAAATGACGATCGTCACGGCGAACTGCTTGAAGAGGGCGCCGGTGATCCCGCCGAGGAACGCGACGGGGATGAAGACGGAGCAGAGGACGAGCACGATCGCGATCAGGGCGCCGGCGACCTGGCGGATGGCGCGGTCGGCCGCGACGCGCGCCGACACCTTCTCCGCGGCCATGATCCGCTCGACGTTCTCGATGACGATGATCGCGTCGTCGACGACGATGCCGATCGCGAGGATCAGGCCGAAGAGCGTCAGCAGGTTGATCGTGAACCCGAGGATCTCCATGCCGCCGAACGTCCCGATGATCGACACGGGGACGGCGAGCGCCGGGATCAGGGTCGAGCGCCAGTTCTGGAGGAAGATGTAGACGACGAGCGTCACGAGCACCATCGCGATCAGCAGCGTCTCGACGACTTCGTGGATCGAGGCCGTGATGAACGGCGTCGTGTCGTAGCCGACGACGTAGTCGACGCCGGGCGGAAACGCCTTCCGCAGCTCGACCATGCGGGCGAGGATCGCGCCCTTGACCTGGAGGGCGTTGGCGCCGGCGCGCAGGTAGATGATCAGACCGGCGGTCGGCTTCCCGTTGAGGCGCGTCGCCGCGTCGTAACTCTGCGAGCCGAGCGTGACGGAGCCGACGTCCTTGACCTTGACGAGCGAGCCATCCGACCGCGCGCGCACGATGATGTTGCTGAACTCATCGGTCGTGGTGAGGCGCCCCAGGGCGGTGACCGGCACGGTGAACTGCGTGCCCGCCGGTGCGGGCTCTCGACCGATCCGACCCGAGGGATTGGTCGCGTTCTGCTCCGTGATCGCGTCGTAGACGTCGGTGACGGTCAGCCCGAGCTGCGCCATCCGGTCCGGGTCGAGGCTGATCAGCATCGCGAACTGCAGCGAGCCGAACGTCGTCGCCTGCCCGACGCCGGGCACGCGTGACAGCTCGTCCTGGACGTAGATGCGGGAATAGTTGCTGAGCGCCGCCGCATCCCACCGCGGGTCGCTCGACGTGAAACCGAACGCCATCAGAATGTCCGTCTGCGCCTTGAGCACGACGAGGCCCAGCCGCTGTGCCTCCGTCGGGATCTGCGGCGTGGCGACGGTCACCTCGTTTTGCACGTCGACCGCGGCCTGATCGAGGTCGCGCGAGATGTCGAAGTAGACCTGGATCGTCATCGAGCCGTCGCTGCTGCACGACGTCTTGTAGTACTCGAGCCCCTGGACCCCCGGCAGCTGCTGCTCGATCGGCTCCGCCACCGAGACGCAGACCTGTTCCGCCGTCGCGCCCGGATACGACGCCGTGATCTGCACCGAGGGCGGCGTGATCTTCGGGTACGTATTGATCGGGAGGATGCGGAGCGAGAAGAGCCCGAGCAGGATGATCACCAGCGAGATGACCATCGCGAAGATCGGCCGCTTGACGAAGAAGTACTGGACGTCGTCCGGCTGCTGGCCGGCCCCGGCGACGGGGGCCGCGGGCGTGGTCACGGCCGCCCCCGCACGATCGGGAAGGATGGCGCGGCGGGCACGTCGGCCTGCGGCGTCTTGAGCGTCGTGTCGGCGGCCGGGTTGTACGGCGTCGGGTTCACCTTCGCCGTCGGAAAGATCTTCTGGAGGCCATCGATCACGACCTTGTCCCCGACCTGCAACCCGCTGGCGATCACCCACTGCGAGCCGTCCCAGCCGCCGGTTTCGACGGGTTTGATCCCGACCTTGTTGCTGTCGCCGACGGTGTACACATACGCGCCCGTGATCCCCTGCAGCACGGCGCGCTGCGGCACGAGGATCGCATCGGCGCGCTTGAGATCCAGCATCTCGACCCGGACGAACTGGTTGGGCAGCAGGAAGTGCGCGCGGTTGGCGAACGTCGCGCGCAGCTGCTGCGTCCCGGTCTGCGAGCCGACGGTGATGTCGGCGAAGTTGAGCGTCCCCTCTTCCGGGTCGTACGTGTTGTCCGAGAGGATCGCGCGCACGCGCAGCGCGCCGGCCGGGAAGACGAGCCGCTTGTCGGCGATCTCCCGCCGCCACGTGAGAATGTCCTCCTGCGCCGGGTTGAACGAGACGTAGATCGGGTCGACCTGGTCGATCGTCGTCAGCAGGTCCGTCGCCGCGGTGACACGCGCGCCCAGCTCGAGGCTGGCGAGCCCGACGCGTCCGGCGATCTGGGCCCGCACGTAGCAGTCGCTCAGATTCTTGTGCGCCTGATCGACCAGCGCCTGGTCGGCGAGCACGTCGGCCGCCGCCTGCTTCTCGGCCTGCTCGGCATCATCATAGTCCTTCTGCGCGACGGCGCGCTCGGCGAGCAGGCCCTTCAGACGATCGAGGTTCCGGTCCGTGTTGGCCAGCCGGGCCTTCGCGTCGTTGACCGTGCCCTCGGCGTTGCGGGCGAGCGCGGCGTAGATCGTCGTGTCGATGATGTAGAGCAGCGCGCCCTGCGGGACGTCGGTCCCCTCGACGAACGCGCGCTTGAGAATGACGCCCGTCACGTTCGAG
>Ga0116229_10011603_pt1 | contig 12935 bp, 12 predicted proteins | sample S1TSphgellanicum_3_FD_87313 | JGI IMG/M metagenome (GOLD analysis project Ga0116229, IMG submission 87313) | Host-associated microbial communities from peat moss isolated from Minnesota, USA - S1T2_Fc - Sphagnum magellanicum MG | ecosystem: Host-associated > Plants > Peat moss > Unclassified...
GAACATCTCAAGGTTTCTATGCCCAATTGAAAACATTGCATGTTTGTGCATATACTTACAATGTTGAATATTCTTTTTATGTCAATTTGCAACCCAACAACCCTAAAAATCTATTGAATCACAAAAGCAACATAAAAAAATAATAATTGACAAACTTTCCATAATGTAAAATGTCTTTTCACTCATCAACACTCACTTTTCTTAATATCCAATAATGGTTCAATTGTTCTTTGATCACTAATAAAACCATCTCCTCATTAGTTTCCATGAAATCATATGATGAGGTATCTTTTGAATTGCTCACTATAAAGACAACAACAATTTCCCTTGCAACAATGGGTTCAAATTTTTATATGCACGAACTACCAACAAAAATAAAATGGATCTACATATTCACATGTTATGTTTTGCACTCCTAAAAGGATATCATAAATTAAATGGAAGGCTCCATAATTATTATTGCTTGTTTTTGCATCCTTTGCTATATAACTTGATATCAAAGTTTAAACAAGTCAATCTTAATTCATTAGCTGAATACCCATGTTTTCATATTAAAATTAAATCATTTTTGTGTTTGAGTGCTTACATGAGTGTTTTTTTGGGGCTAATTTTTGCCAAATGGTGATTGTTTTTTTTCAAAATTGTGAAGTTTTAAGCTTCCTGGTTTTTTAGTCCCCAAATTTCGAAAAATATAATGAAATATAAAATTGCCTGATTCTATAGGTATTGAGTTCCAGTAGTAGCCCAAAATATAGAAGGATGTGTAACCGTATTTACTTTCATAACCTATTATAGCCAAATCTGGCTAAATCATCCATAAGCTGATTTCCGCACAAAATAAGTCACAAAATTGGGGAAAAAAAGAAGGGGGGGGGGAAGGGGTGCCTAATCATGGTATAGGGATTTGACAAATTATGTGCAACATGAATGTAGAGCGGAAGAATTAATTAATTAATGTACTTTAATTGAATAATTAATTGAAAAGATAGAAAGAAAAGAGGGAAGGTGTGGTCTTTGTGTGCAAGGTTTGCAATTGGAGCCTCAATGTTTTCTTTTACTTAAGGGAAAAAAAAAAGTATACCAATAAAGAAACTAACAAACAGTCTAATAGCGAAAAAGAGTTGGAATTAGAAACAATCTTATATATTAAAGTTATAATGTGTGTTTGTCTGTCCGTCCGGGCAGTTTTCAGGCATTGTTCGGACAGACGGACAGACAGTTATTACCCAACTGAGAGGGGGGGGCCAGGTGGGGGGCCATGCGGGGAAGGATCGAGCGGGGCGAGGGCCAGCGCGGGCCAGGGGGGGCACGAGCGAAGAAGGACCGGGCGAGGGGAAGCTCGAGGGGTGCATTATGCACCAGGTTCACACTAATTGGTATATAAGACTGGATTTTTACTTTTTATGGCTGGAAAGGCTGATTGTCGGTAAACTGTAAAGCTCCCTACGTAAAAGGTGCGGACGCTAACCCGGTAAACCCATGGGGTAAGTATGAAATTGAGGTCCCCGTCTTGAAAAAGTTGCCGACGCTAACATGGTAAATACATTGGGTAAGTTTGTAAACCAGACTGTAGATAAGAACATACGCTAAACTCCTTTCAGTCTCGAGGACGCTCGACACTCCCTATGCTTTAGCACGCTTTGCATCTTTATCGCTCCCCGCCCCGGCGTCGACTCGAATTGTGTGCGGCAAAAAGATCTTCGCACGTGACGAGGACGAAGAAATTGTGCTTGAGATGTTACTGACAATAAACTACGAAGCTGGCGAACAAAATTGTGGCAATAAAATAAAGCTTCATTAAGGATGATGGCTCATTGGTATAGCCAATTCTGGGACCCTGCCTGCGACCTCAAAAATGGTAGACCTTGGGTTCAAACTTCGAACCCACCCAGTGGTGTGCAGGTGAAACTTCCTGCCAGCCCTCTCTGCCAATTGCGCTTGAAAAGGCCAACGGCTTTTGAGGTCGAGTCTCCTGTTGTGCTTCCAAAAACAAAAAATTAAAAAAATCAAGTCAAATCTTCGAATTAATATTGAGATCTTACCGACGATGAGCTACGAAGCTGCTGAAGAAAAGGGTGGCGTCCACTGCAAGATAGTCGCAGATCCATTGGAATTCTGATGGTTATAAAATTGCAACTTTTACTTACATCTCTTGTATAAAATTTCGCATGGAGCTCTAGCGGGAGTGGTGGGGGGGGGATTTGCGGGGAAGGGGTTTAGGGTTGAGTGAGGAGGGAAAGGCAGATCAAAATCTGTAAACTTGTCTAGAGTTCTTTGAGAATTGGACAAGAATTAGGTGCTGATCGTTTGAGGTTGAGAGCTTTGAGAGTTGAGTTGATTTCGGGAAATTTAGCTCTAAGAACTGGGTTTTGGGTGACGGGTGGGAAGAGAATCCGAAGCTTCTTGGGAGCTTTACGGAACCATCATCAGAAGACAAGCGTTTTTTTGTTTTGTTTTTCGTTTTCCCTTGAGCTGCTGTTGTTGTAGAGAATTTACTCTGATTCTCAATGGGAGGAATAGAGTTTTGGACTTTGTTGGCAATAATTCCAGGTTTGTTTGCATTTATACACAACATACTTCCCCCCCAGTATACACAGATTCTCGATACTTGGGTCAAATCCCTGTTGAACTTCTTCTCGCCTTACGCTTTCCTTGACGTGCCTGAGTTCTACGGGGCAGGCGGAAATGATGTCTATGATTGCGTGGAGGAGTATTTGAGCTCGTCTACGGCTCTAGCCGCACAGCATGTGAGCTTGTGTCGACCGAAAAACGCGACCCAGAACACTTTTTCGTTGGCGCACAACGAGTCCATTATGAAGCAGTTCATGGGCGTCAACGTCTGGTGGACTCACCGCGTCTTACCACGACAAGGCACCAACTTCAGCTGGCCCGGCGATGTACCGCAAGACGACAAACGCACTTACACGCTCCAGATCCGAAAGAGCCACAAGAGCCGCGTGCTGGAACCTTATGTGGAGCACGTTATCGCCACTGCCAAGAAAGTCAAGGATCAAACACGCGACCGCCGCCTCTACACCAACGTCAAGAACAACGGGTACTACCAGAGCACTGGAGCCAGCCTCTCTGTCTCACTCTCTCTTTTCTGTTGTTTGCTCTGACAAAAGATTGATGTTTCACTGAATTCTTCAGAAGAGCGAGGATAAAAAAATGTACCCATTTCTTTCTCCTTTGCTCTGAGAAAAGGTTGAGATTTGACTGAATTCTTAAGAAGAGAGAGGATAAAAATGTAGCCAATTTTTTGCTCCTCTTTCTCCTTCATACTGGGACACAACCCTCATCCTTTGACTCATAAAATAAGTATTTATTTATCTTTGGCCTGAACTGTTAATTCTGAACATTTTTTAACTTGGTGTGGCTGGAATCAAATTTTCTACTGATTTGGAGGCAAAATATTGTTAACATCTATTTGTTGGATCATTTAATAAGGTAAAACTTTGACCAGTAATCCTCATGCTCCAACTCGCACAACAAGTATTTCATTAATTTAGGATTAACCTGTTAATTCTGGACCTTTTCAAAGTTGATGGTTAAGGCCAATTTTTTTCTACTGAATTTGAATCAAAACATTGCTAATAAATATTTTTTGGATCATCTAATGGGTCAAAACATTATTGATATTTATTGTTAGATCATTGGGTGGTCCCCCAAATCAAGGTTTCTCTTCAATTTTCCAACTTTCAAATAGTCAATTGTAAATTCTGAAAAATTAACCAAATATATGATATAATCTTCATGCTCCAACTCATAATCTTGGTTGCAAAATTATTGATTAGTTCTTATGTGAGCATGATTGGTTGGCACAGGTACCAGCGAAAATTGTGGGAGTCAGTGCTGTTTAAGCATCCTTCAACATTTGACACTTTAGCCATGAATCCAGAGCTGAAAGCAGAGATCAAAGAGGACCTCTTAGACTTCACCAAGGGAGAAGAGTTTTATCGCAGAGCAGGAAAAGCATGGAAAAGAGGCTACTTACTCTATGGGCCACCTGGAACCGGGAAATCCAGCATGATTGCAGCCATTGCAAATTTCTTGCAGTATGATATCTATGATGTGGAGCTCACAGAAGTTGCCTCCAATTCAGAGCTGCGGAAACTGCTTATCCAAACCACTGACCAGTCTGTGATTGTCATTGAAGACATTGATTGCTCTCTTGATCTCTCAGAGCGAGCCAAAGCTCACAAAAAAAAAGAGGCGAAAGAGAAAAAACCAAACGCTGATTTCAGTAGAGAGGATGAGGTAAAAATTAGAACATTTCTGTGTGTCTTCTTATGTTGGTTTTGTGTTTATTTTCTGCGTTCTCCAACTTTATTCTTTTTCTATTTCTCATTTCATGATGCCTTTTTTTGCTCACTGTTCTTGTTCAGTCTTTAGGGTGTGTGTAAGAGTGTATTTTCTAAGGGAACTCACTTCCAATTTTTTTCAAATAACTTGCAAAAAGATATAAGGTGCAAGTAATTGAAAAAAAAGAATTTTATAATTCATTCAAATATAAATAGAGTGCTTAGAATTGATTTTGAGATTATATTTAATTTTAATAGAAATTTTTTAGCATACCAAAATATATCCTTTTATCTCATGTGTTTGATATAATATAGAAAGAGTGACCTCCCTGTCTGAAGAAAGAAGTGTACCTGTGTGAAGAAGACTTGGACACAGTTCCAGTTTAGGAACATTGATGAGCTAAGCTGATTTGAGGACCATTGTGTTGTGGTTTGAACTTTGAACTGAGACAGATAAGCCAAGTTACACTATCAGGGCTGCTGAATTTCACAGATGGGCTATGGTCATGTTGCGGTCGAGAACGCATCATTATATTCACAACCAACCACATTGAGAAACTGGATCCAGCCCTGTTGCGGTCAGGTCGGATGGACATGCACATTCACCTGTCATGGTGCACTTTCACAGCTTTCCAGGTACTGGCATATAATAACTTGGGGCTAGAGAAGCATGATCTGTTCCCTGAAGTGGAGAAAGCAATATTGGACAAGGCCATCACGCCGGCAGATGTTAGCGAGCACCTGCTAAAAAGCAAACGAAATCCTACTGCAGCACTTGAAGGCCTCATTCAGGTTCTCCATAAGACAAAATTGGCATCTGAGATTCCAGTTGTCTCCTTGGAGCAGGATGATAAGGATGATGCAATCTCTGTGACTGCTGAAGAAGATTCAGCACTTGCAGATGATGGTAGCATTGAGGTAAAGACAAATGCAGAAATCAAAGAGCCTGCTGCATCAACAGTATAACAGACAGATTATACAGTTCACAGTCATGATAATTTATCAACATTTCCAGACTAATTGAATATCTACATAGTTTGTCTGAATGCATTACACAAAGATGTCTGGTGAGCCTTTACATGAGAACTCCAAAAATGAAGCATAAATAGACCCCCAAAGGTGGATCTACATAAATCTGTGGGAAAGAAACCAACCCCTAAAACTTGATTGTGGTTTAGATCAAAACATCGAAACATGAGACTGAGCTCCTTCTGCACAGGAAAATCATCACAGAGGACAAGAAACTTATTGCTTTCATATTTTGAGATATTCAGCAACCCAGACACCTGTAGATTTAACCCACAACCCCACACCCAGGGCAAGGGGACTGTTGTAAGAGTCAGAGAGGAAAGCAAGAATCCATCTTTATTGAGAAACAGAACTAATAATCTTTGTTCACCTCTGCAAAATGAACTGAACATGATGGGCAGTGGACAAACTTCTCTTATGAAATGGGCAGAAGGCCACATCTTGACTACCCATTGAAATTCAGCCTGTGTCACTTCCTTACCTTCAGCTATAGACAAGACACCATACCGAAGCCCTCTATTCAAATGCATGGCCCATAAACCATTGCATGGAAGTTGCCCATGCAAACATGGGAATAGAGGTTATGAGCACAAAAAGACTTGAACAATCACTGCAATAAGGGAAAACTCAGCATGAAATCTTTGAAACCACATGTTTGCCCGAGCACATGTCTACACAATTCTGATTTCTGATCTATTTCATGGCTGCCTGATTTTCCAATCTATTTCACTGCAACTGCTGAACACCTGTTCAACACGAACAAAAGAAAACCTGCAGTTACCTTAGAAAGACACATTTCTTCCAAGAATTTGGCTTAAAAACTTGACAGGGAAGGTGAGAAGTCAGACCTTCATCTATGACAACTTGAAAAATGTCATCAATGTCATCAAAATGGTGCAAGAGATCATTTAGCCCCACAAAGTCTTGCAGCTACACAGACTAGCTGATTTCAACACCACTTTGCAGAAACCTACTTTTAATCATGGATGCAATAAGAATATACCCATCATGGTATATTTTCAAGAATAGATCATTCAAAGGTGGATGTCAACCAGATATTTGAGAAATCTCAAGAGACCAAGATATTGCACCTAGACAGACTGTTGGTTAGTCAACAATGAGCTGAAAGTGACATATATCTGAGCAAAGTAAGAGTGCTCAATCTGAACAGAGGCTGCCAACAACCCTGTCACAATTGACAAACAGCCAAACTATGTAAGAGAAGATTTCCACACGCTTGAGAGATCTAAGATGACTAGTATCAAGTTAGCATGTACAAGGAAGAGGTAAGATTATGACACACCTGGCCATGTCATTTACCTGCAATTCTGGGCCATACATGACAGATAAATATAACTCCAGCACTTAGGACTCAATGATGTGGCTGTCACTCCTCCCAAACCCACCAGAGAAGACTTGGATGCTCTTCATACCCAGTCCCCAGTTTCCTTCTTCAAAGAACAGTAATCTGCAGCACTGTTTGACGTTTGACATGAACCATATGTAGTCAGTAAGTTTCCTTCTGAGAGTTCCAAAGGATAATCAATAGCACCCTGTGCAGAGATTGTATAGATGATCGAATGGGAAACCTGAACTGAACTAATGTACCTTGGAAGATTCATGCCAAAGAAACTCACAACGACAGCAGCCCTGTAGATAAAAGTTGTTCAAAAATCAGCATGCATCAGGCAAGCTGTGCCATGTGGAACAAAATGTCATTCAAAATTGTTGAGTCCTGGTATGAAGACGAGCTAGTGTCTCACACAAGCATACAAATGATGCAATATTCTCTATCTGTTGTAAAGGATTCCAACAGGTTTCCACAACCCTTGCAAATGGAGAAACTTTGGGAATGTGAAGCAGCTGGGATCAAACCCAACACAATTTCAATTGCAACCTGTACAAGCCAGATTCTGGAAATGGCTGAATGTGGAATACAACCTCTTGAGCAGCTTCCATGTGATTCCAGAGCTCCTCTAGAGCACCCCCAGAATCATCCACCTAACAGCCCCTATCAAATCCTCATACCTCTGAGGAGATGCATGCAGATCATGTTATATTCACTCTTATCTAATCCCCTACAGAGCTCATCGTGTTTCTACATGATCTTCCAGTATCCAATTAGAACCATGTCATTGTCAAAAGGCATATTCAGCAATCATTGGCCATGTCTCTTTGACCACAATTTTTTACATCTCCATATCAGGAAAACAAAGGACTTAGTAATCCCCCCAGGAAATTTGGAAATTGAGGTTCATCATCACCTCACACTGGTATGTAAGAAGCATATCTGCAATTGCTTGATGCAAATTTAAATTTGAGAGCCCCCCTCTCCAGTCCTGCAATATTTCAGACGAACCTTACATCTGTAATACTTCATCAGCCCAGCCACTGCTTATAGCATTACAGATTTGGAATGCAATCTCTCCGCCCAAAGTAGAAACCTTACTCTCTGCAGGTTGACTTATCAGCTACAGGCCATGCAATCATTCTCAAGACACAGTGCCAAGCAACAAATTTGTCACTGCTAAAAACCTGTACCCACCATCATTGTTCCCAAAAGCTTTCTCAGATTCCTCACAATCTGAAGAAAGAAACAAGAGTTTGAATGCCCAATGGAAGAAGGTACCTGATCCATGGCAACATGGGTGTACTTGAACATCATGCTCTACTTCTGTGTGTGCCCTCTTCAATGGTAGCAGTGTCTGCAGCCTATCCCAATTCCCCCTTTGCAAATCAATCCAATAATCTGATTGCTGAGAAATTTGGGCAACTGGAGTGAACAGCTGCATATCCATATTCTCAGCATACAGTTGCAAATCTCAAAGTTACTCTTGGAGGAAAACAGGATGCTTGCTGCTCCAAGAAGAGATAGAAGGAGAGAGACATACCTGCCCATGTTGACATCTTTGGTCAGCTCCTCCAGCATTCTCTCAACCACCACCTTCAGCCTTGCAATACACCATTTTTTTAGAATTGAAACTGTACCCATCAATGTACAGGCAGTCCCCAAACTGTGTATGAAGTTTCCAGCAAATCCCTGGAACCTAATAGGGCTAACGTCACTGAAACTTGATCTGATCTTGTTTCTACTTCCAACTTATGTAACAAACTTTATATCTGAAAAATCACCTCTTGAGACTTTGATGGAAGAACTTGCTGGTCTCCTTCAGAAGCACTCAATCATCTTGAGGTGAAATGGCATTGAATCAAACACATGCCCCAGTGGCTCCCTTGCTTGATGTGCCATTGATGCTACAAACATCTCCCTTGCCCTGTTCCCAACCCCACCAATTCTCAGCATTTCATGAGACATTCCCATAACCCATTTTTCCCCCTAAAGTGATTTTGTCAGCACATTACCGACCCAACTTTCAACCTACAGTGTTTCTGGCCTCTGAAAGAGCTCTGCCCTGATGAGGACAATTCTTTGTAGAACAGAGGTTCTAATGGTATTGCACTGGCAAACAAGCAATTACCCCATGAACAACATTTTGACTGGCTCTACCATGGTGCAATAGAAGCCAGATGACACCACTGTCTTTGGAAATCAACAATCCTCATTTGATTGAACTGAAATGATGCAAAGGAAATGATCCAGATGTAGGAGAAATTACACTGATTCTGGAGCCTCAAATGAAACCAAACTTGACTTCCTGTGATCATGATAACACTTCTGTCAAACTTACAAAGGCTGAATTTCAATCCAATCTGGATCATTAAGCTTTTTCAGACTTTTGAAGTGTTCTGTTTGACCTTCAAAAAAATAAGCTCTTTGATTGTCTTCTCCCGAATACCCAAGCACCGTGAGAAATGCCCTGGGTTTTGCCCCAGCATAATAAACAGTCCAAAAGGAGCAAGTCAATGCGATCACTACTTTTTCATGACTTCTTCTGGGGTCCTAGAGAAGATGTGCCTCCCCCAAAGACTCCCTTTTTGATGTCTTGCCACCCATTCATGGTCACCATCAAAAAAAATTTGCTTCAAATTGGTATTTGTGCAAACACAGATTCAAGGCTCAAAAAGCTCTACCAAATGTATGATCCTTACCAAGGATAATGAGAAACTATGTTCTGCATGTCCACAGGAGCTCTAAAACCTGACAAGAACCTTGAAAAGAAACCTAAATGGAAGGGGAAAGAACAGGAGGATAAAGCAAGAGTTTAAGGGATGAAAAAGGATACATGAGAGACCTAGGTTTGGGTGCTTCAAATAGGAGGACTAAGTCGTTACACACCAAAATTCTCACATTCTCCATTTGCAACACCACCTGCATTGGCAGACCAGGACCACAGACACACAATTCCAATGTCATTCCATTGTGATGAATTCTTCAAAAGTTCCAAAAGTTAAAATTCAAGCTTCAATCATAGAACTTGAGCACAATAATATGAACCCTGGCAATATGGTTACAAAGACAGTTTGCAGCTCAGGAAGGTCATTACTGCAAAGATATCAGTGCAATGAAAGGCAATTCTAGACTACATACAGACAAGTCTCTACCCATGACCACAATTCAGTGTGTTGGTTACTCTGCCAGTAGCATATGAATGATAGTTTTAAGTTGAATGGCAAATCTTTCTCCACAATTCTTGACAATTAACCAGAGACTACAGGATCCTTCTCTTCAGCCAGTACATGGTACCATGTTTTTCACCCAATAAGATTAGACCCTTTTCATGGGAATGATGATTACAAAAATGCTGGAGATGGACAAAGAGAAAATGAATGAAACTTATTATTGCAGACAGAAACTGCCCAAAATGCTCAAAGTTGGCCCTGACTCTTATTTAGTGTAAAGCGGGCCTAACTTCAAAGTAGTCCATACCTCAGAAATTAGGGTTTCCAAAACCAGGTCTCCTGTTTCCTTTCAGCTGCAAGGACTACGACTGTAAGAGTAGGAAGAGAGGAGGAGACTCTCCGTCTTCTTCTTTTTCTATCAGAATCCTAATTGTGGGCTTCACTGACACTGCATTTCTTCCTCTTCTGTTGTCCGATTCCTGAACACCTTCAGGACCAACCTCATTTCCCACTCTCTCTCACTAGCTTGCAGTCCGTGATCTCTTCTTCTCTATCTCTCTGTTGGTTAACAATTTGTTCTCTCTCTCTCTCTCTCTCTGTCGGTTAACAATTTGTTCCTCTCTCTCTCTCTCTCAGATCTCTCTCTTTGTGCTTTTGCTTGTTCGTAGGAGTTTCATAACCTCAATCAGGAGTAAGAACCACAAGAGTTGGTTAAACATTGATTAAACTACAATTTGGTTAATTTTGACAAAGTCTTTGTTTAAAATTAACCAAACTTCATCTAAACCTTTGTTACACATTAGTTTCATTAGAATTTGGCTAAACTTTGGAAAATTAAAATTCATCAATAAATTAAAAAATTAATAATGAAATATTTAAGACTAATTAGTAATTATCAAATAACTTAAAAATATTAGTGAACTTATTAATCTTATTAAAGTAATTATTTTACTTGTAATTAATAATATTTATTATCTACTAAGTAAATTATATAATTAATAATTGATAAGTTTATTTATTACGTGTGTAATTTGTTCGCAAAACAATTAACCTAACATAATTACATGTGTACAAACTTATTACCTACCTCCCTATTCATGTACCTATTAAATTAACTACTTGCTTAGTCTACCTAGCCCATTTACAATATATTGAAAATGTATACTTAATGTTATGAATGTAATATAATCTATAGATATACCCAAATATATATTTCAAAACATTATAAATATACATGTAATTAAGTATACATCAAAAGTATAGGTACATTATATTGAAGTAACCAAATTACAACTACTTTTGTAACTAATTTGACATATAAGGTTATTTTTGGATGAAAAACTCAAAAAGTTAGTTAACATGGACGGATGGAAAATTTAGTACTTGTAAATTAGTGGCATCATAATTGCAATAATAGTCATAGATTGAAAAGGATGTTGAATAGTTGTAAAAATGACAAAACGTAATTACAAATGACAATAAGTTGCATATAGTCCCAAATTGAATGGTTGCATAATACAATTTTTTTTGTGGAGATAATTTTATTATTATTAATTCAGTAGTTGTAATAAAATTAGTAAGTGGGTCAAAATGACATATAACGAACCAATGTGTTTATTTTGCATTTAGGACTATTGTCTTTTTTGAGTTTTTTTCCCTAAAAAACATGTTTTCTTCAAGAGGAATTTTCAAATGAAATGTTTTGAAACTTTTTATATATTGTATTTATAGTTGTCCCAATATGTCATATGTTTTTTTACAATCAAATTTGAAGAAATATGAATTTTGGAAAGTGCATAAATTTTGCTAGATTTTGTGTTTTGTTTTGAAAATTTGTCATAATTTCAAATCATACAAAAACATGTTAACACTTTCAAGTTTAATTTTTGATGTTATAAATTACAAATTTTCTTTAAACAACATATACATTGTATCACATTTACATGTCGAAAAGGACTCATGAACTTTTTTTAAACCTTAATTTTTGATAAACACAAAATCAAAGAAATATGAAATTTTGATTGTTTTTTAGATGTGTTTAATAGTACACTATTACCATAAAAAATTTAAAGATGAAATAAATTGTATTATGAAAATTAAGGGGCTCTTTATAAAATGTCATTGAATGAAGTTGTTAAACATCCTTTATTCAAACCAAACTTTGATATTGGAATTTTGTTTGATTCATTTTAGATTTTTCAATATCCATATTATTCAATAAGAACAACTTTCCATGATTCACATGCCATTAAAGTGGCACCACATAAACAAATATAATAAGAATTATAGAAAAGTTAACGTTTTAACATCAATTTTGGTTCGTTTGAGTTCATTTGCACCCAAATGATGGTACTTCTTCTTGGAAATAAACAAAGTTGAACTTGTTCCCTTGACACTGCTTTCTTGATGACAATAATGTTTGGGGACCACATTTCCACCCCTTTATAATAAGTTAAACTATAACAAAATTAACATCCCTTTAGGTTTAAGGCAATCCATTATAAGTATAACCACTCTTCATTATAATGGTTTCAAGATTGCATATCCAAATTAGGGTTAAAGTTCACCACAAAGGTGACACAAAATTCATGAACAATACACATGGTTATTATCACCAATGGTTTTACTAAATGTGGGGTGTGTTAAGGGTAGAAATCCCTAAACTAATTAGTACCATGAAGTTTACTTTCTTTTACTTAAAAGATAAAGCTAATGAAATTAGTTAGTTCATGTAGGTGAGCGATTGGTTGTATTCCACCCAGTTGCCTAAACAAATTTCTAAAAAGATTAAAATAAGGACTTATTTTCATGTGAATGAGATGGACCTTGTGTAGTTTTGAGAGAATCAAGAATAGAAGGGGGAGAAGAAGAAAACTTGGAATGAGATTTTATCGTATGCTAGTTAAAAGCTTATGCTATGAAATGACTATTGAATGGAAAAGGTGCGTGTAACATTAAAGAAATGAGGAAAGTATGGAGTCGCATGTACTTAAATTATTGTAATGGAAAATGGTTGAGATGAGAATATCTTGTTGTGTTAGTGTTCTCTCCTACTTAGAATATGTCAAATGGTAAAGTAGGATA
>Ga0116229_10011606_pt1 | contig 12933 bp, 8 predicted proteins | sample S1TSphgellanicum_3_FD_87313 | JGI IMG/M metagenome (GOLD analysis project Ga0116229, IMG submission 87313) | Host-associated microbial communities from peat moss isolated from Minnesota, USA - S1T2_Fc - Sphagnum magellanicum MG | ecosystem: Host-associated > Plants > Peat moss > Unclassified...
GGTCACCTTCAACTTTCCTTTGAAAGTGTTTTAAATGATGCCAAGCGGCACTCTGCAAATTTAGATTGCGTTTTGAGCCTTCAGGCCTACCTCCACTAATAACTAAACTTGGATGTAAAAAAATATTTTTGCAGGGTCACATACTGAGCACCGCTGGAGATGCTCTTAGAGCAGGTCAGTCAACGAGCAAAAGCAGAAAAGCAAGCCTCTAAAACAACCTACACTTTCGATGAAATACAGTTTATGTGTTTAGCCCAGGTTCAATTGAAAATGGTGACAAACAGTTTTGAAAATAGAAAATTTCATGCAGCCAGCCAATGAGAAACCTCAATTGCACTGGGCGGTGGTGGGGGAGGAGAGGGAAGAGGAGAATTTTTTTTTGGTTTGTTTTCTCCTATTTTGGGGGTCTTTTCCCAATCTATTCTTGCTGTGTCCCCCCTCCCCCCCCCCAATCAAGTTCCCATCAGGGTCCCCAATGTGTGCCCTAAGACGTTCCCAATAGCACCTCACTTTTGTACCATACTAGGGCCCTCATTCCCATAACAGCCGCCCTTCTGGATCCTTACCAATGTTTGGTGAAAATCAACTTTTGAACACACCCATTGATACAGGTACCTATATTTATTTTTATTTTATTTTATTTATTATTATTATTATTATTATTATTATTATTATTATTTTGCTAATGGCATGGTAGGGATATCAAGTGTTTTAAAAACTTTCATACCAACCTAGTCTTCAAAGGTGTTAGGCTCAAAGTCTGATTTTGGGTTGGTATGTGCCAGACAGGTTTATACCATAATACCATTACCATTTCGACAATAGATTGTCAAATAATTAATTAAATTTTGAATCTTAACTTTGACACTTGATTTTTTAATTTTGAAAATTTCAACACATAATGATTATACAGAATAATAAACAGAACACATACAGCACTATGGAACAGTGTAGTGTTTTCATACACCACTGCAGCTGTCAAACTCGTGTCCTTGGAGGGTTTGTTGGGGTTTCAATCAAACCCTGACAGTGAAAATTTTGATTTTATTAAAATTTTGGCACAAATAAGAAATAAAATTTCAAAATTTCGAATAAACTAAAAATAATTTAATTTATGCTGGAATGGTAAAGGTACTGCGATATACCAAGGTTACTTGATATTGGGATCAATATAGCCTTGGTGGTATATAAATATATATATTAGTTTGAACCCCGTGCCTAATGCATAGGTGTGTGTGTGTATTTGATGGTACATATTACAAAATTACAATTACAAATTACATTTCCAAAACCTCTTTATATACAACATTCCACATGCATCCATTGGGACCCTGGCCACTGAAAATCTTGATGTTTGCACTGCTTGTGACTCGTGAGATAGCAATATACAACTGACCATGGGATAGACCAGAGACGACAAATATACCCCAACGTTGAGAACAACAATAAAAGATTTTTCAAAATCAATGCATCTCTAGGCAAAGTCCAAAACCCTAAACACTACCTCCAACTTCTGTTTCTTCTTGTTTGCTTCCCCAAACCTTAACCCTAAATTCACCACCTATCACATTTGCAATCCTTCAACGACTTCCCAAATACAATGTGCATGCATACATACTCACTTTGCTGGCTCCAAAATATATCCATTTTCAGACATTGGTTAACCCTGTCTTTTGTTGGTCCCTGCCCCCACAGGGACTATCACATTGGATCCAACTTTTGAAAGCTTTATCTTATTAGAACCAGTTTCAGATTAAACGAACCGATTTCATTGATGAAAGTGTTTGTATTCCACTCTTTCTTCACCTTGTCAATTTTTTCATGTTTATGTACTACAATAATCTCTCCATCTTATGGCCAATTATCCAATTTTTCATGTTTATGAGTGAGGCTGAGGAAACAATTAACATCTATGTTGAATGTGATAAACATTGATTAAAAAAGCTCAAATAAGGGTCATGGGTGAATTGGATCTTATTGCCGGGGCCCATTCAAGAGCATAATTGGTTTTCCACAGCCATGATTCACATCTCAAGCATGTTATTATGTTCTCTAATGTTCATGAAGAGCTTTTTTTTAAAAACCTAGCAATGAGCCTTTTTTTTAAAAGTGCCTGAATATGACACATAAACCAGTGCAGGCAAATTAATTTTTTTGCCTTTGAAAATGAGGGACAACTTGTTAAATGCCTTTCACATGCTGAGTTCATAATTTTTAACTTTTTTCCTCAAGAAAGATAAATATCATAGTAGTAGTATCTTGGGACATGTCCATCAAACAATTAATTAATTAAATTTGAAATTTTAATTTTGATAAATAGAATATTCTTGAAGATTCAATAGTTTCGTTAACAAGTTTTTTTTGTTTGGAATTTTTTTCAAAAAATTCCAAATTTTCTATAAATAATATAATTAGTGTTGAAGTTGCCAATGTAGTATGGTATCATATCATATCATTTCGAGACCCAAAAATATGAAAGAGAAATACTTGCGTTCTATGATTTTTATTTTTTCTGATGTTATATCATTTGCTAGCATCTCAAGAGGGATTTAGCATTAAAAGGCAATTGGCTTTTCGAACCTATCTAAATAGTTTTTAAAATAATTTTTAAAATGTTACCAAACTAAAAATAAAAGTCCAAATGTGCTGATTTGTTTGGTGAAATTTGAATTTTTTCTTCAAAAGAAGGGAATATTTGCAACATTTTGTAGTGAAATTTTGGACCAGAAAAACACAAATTATCAGAATTATCCGTAAAGTAACACAGGCACAGCACTGGAACCCTGAGTTTGGTCATACACAGGGTGAGATTCAAAAAAAACCTGCAAAATAGTACATTAGCATTCAACAAGGGTGAAACTCGGAAAACCATCAAGTTTGGTGATAAACTGAGTTTCATCGTGTCTTTCCTTTTTCCTGAGCGCCTCCGGTGCTGCTACATATACTTTCACTGCTCTTACGTGTACAACTACTATAATTAGTCTCGAACCTTGTGCATTAAATGATGAGTATCAGCATTTCATACTGAGATTTATTAAGATGTCTTTGCTTTGCGCCTGCCACTGAAAGAGGGGATAGGGGTTGAAAGGAGGCTCAAAGACAGGGTGAAGACAGGTTTACTTTACAGATAACTCTATTATGCTAGTCATTTCCCATTTTCCATTAAAATACTAAATAGAAGGAGTTGAATACTTGCTCAATTAGTTCCTTTGGTTTTCTTTGTATGGTTGCTCTAGATTGCCTACTCAAAACCACACTAGAGCTTTTCAGTACCCAATTAGATGATCTTGTAAAATTCATCCTTGAACTTTTTGAAGTCAAATAACAACATGGCAAGCACCTTTAGACACTTGATGAAAACAATCTGAATCAATGTGAGACCTTGTGGATGAAAAGTTGTTAACCCAAAAATGCACAGATGCTCATGACAACACTTTTTCCCAATTAAAACCGATGATAACTGATTATCATCCTTGCAAATGAATGGTATGCGGATGAATGAAAAATATGTCACATCTGGGAAGCAGTGCCAATATCTTATGCTTTCAGAGTTGTGACCTCTTCATGGTCCAAAAATGCATGGATAGAGACATAAATTGAATGTATTATAACAAAATTATTCTTATATTAACATCAATCTTTATGAATGAAATGATTATAGATGAAAAACATACATATGGAATATTGTATGTCTTTATTTTGTAGTGACCATATTGCTCATGGGTCTAATGATCTAACATTCATAGATGGTAACTCAATTTGAGTTTGGTCACCAATATTTTTAAAAACCCAATTGATAATATGATCAATTCAAAATCAAATATGACCCAATTAGCATTAGAACTTGAACCCAAGCCTCCAAAAAAAATTTATGTGGGAATTCAACTTTTTTTCCTATATTAAGTTTTACTTTCATTTTTTAGTTAGCAAAAAAATGAAACCAATGTTACTTTCATAACCTAAGTTTCCATGACATGACATATGTTTCAATTTGTTTTCTAGTGCTTTGTGAATAATGAATCCCATCTTTGTTATTGCTTCAACCCAAGACAAGTTCCATGATATTAAACTATGATTGAAAAAGGGTTTGTGTTTAACAATTTTTAAACACATTAGTAGGCCCTTGTGCCATTGGCCCAAGTAGATTAAGCCTCTTGTGAGGTCACCCATCCCAATGTTTTTCTAGGCTTCATTTAAGAATTCTTATGAAAAATATTTTTTTAAAAACATTTATCTTAATATATAGATATTAAGAAATTTTAAGACAAACTTCTTCAATGCTCTAATAGACATGACTTTCTAAAAAATTCATTCTAAAAAATCATTTGAACATTTTTTAATTGATTTCTAGGCACTAACTTTGATCATTTTTGCTCCATTAGTGCGAAAATTACAAAATGACAAACATGCAAGGCAATGAAAAACGTGCACATTGCCTTTTCAAGGGCATTTTAATGGCATTCAAAGCATCACAAGGGAACCACACAACTTAGGAGCCTTGAAGGATGGTCCCAAAACATAACAAACACCTATCTTAACATATAGATTCACTCATGATTATTGAATATTCTTACATGTAAATTACCTTATGCTTTTATGATATTACTTTCAAGTAGATGGCAACGTTTTCCAAATGCATCAACATGACTCAAAGGCTCATTATCACTAAAATTCTCAGTAATTATGAAAATCCAAACAACCCATTAAAGAACATCATCAATACAAAATTGTGAAAATGTTCCTCATGATGCAAAACTAAAAGTACTCATCTTCATGTAGATGGTTTGGAAGGGTAAATTGAAAATTGGTCAAGAATAAGGCTTGATTGTGGATTTAAATTTGAATTCACATTGAAATAGTTGAATCAAATAAATAAAAAGGTCCATGATCTCGAAATAAAATGTCGATATAACAATTTGATTCGATTATTGAAGAAAATAAGGCTTATTGTGATTTGGGCATATAGTTAAATTGTATACTTAAAGATGGGTTAGAGTGTAACATTTTCAAATAATTTTCATGTTTTTACAATCTTTTGGTTTTTGAGTCATGTCCTTATTTATAGAAGGATGTATGTGAAGAATGGAGGGAGATTGAAGACAATTGCATTTTGTAGGTAATGAGGTAGGTCTATAGTAAGGAAGGATTGAATTATGTTAGCTCACCTACTATGGAGAAAATGAGGTCTATAAGGAAGTAAATATAGACCTCATACATATAAACAAACAAACAAATTGGACATATGGATGGATGATGATCATTTTTGTTCATGAATGTAGTTTCATCCATGTCTAAGTTGAATTTATCGATGAAATACTTCACAATTGATTTTATAAACTTCATCAATGTTATATGATTTTAGCTTTTGATATTAATTTTGATCCATGTGGTAAGGCATCATGAACATAAACTCATCCGTGTAATATGGTTCATTCGTGTCATCAATTTTAATTACGCACATTAATTTTACCGTTGTTGTCAATTTTATTTTCAAAGTTTAATTTTGTCCATGTTATCAATACAATTCATGATAATTTTAATGTCTCATCTCGCTAAAGAAAACATGACTATTTGTATGATCCCAAGCTTGTTCAAGTAAAAAGTAACTTGGCCCATGTTACATTACCAAGTGACATTTATTTAGGCTAATTAATCAACTCCCTAGAAATAACCATATTCATATATTTACTCAATTTGTAGTTTGGAACCTTTAGTGGAACATTCCACATTGTTAACAACCAAAAACATTTTAGTTGGTCCTTTAAAAATCCACAAAAAATGAAATCCCCACTATTGTGTGTTGATAGCCCACCTTAAGTCTACACAAAATTGACCAATGGTTGTTACTTTCCCCCCTACCCACCCACCAAAAAATAACCTTCCAGTGCCATTTTAAAATATTCCCAATATTTGAAACCAACTTGTAATCCACATTTTAAACTTTTAATTCCATATTATTTTAGCAATTTCATTAGTCATTCATTATTTTTGAAATGCATTAGGTTTTAATGTCCATCATGCACACATTCAATTAGCCCTAATTAATAGAAAATTTCCACCATTAACAACACAATAGAGTTATATGTAAAGTCACCTTGTTTTCACCTTGTGCTTGGGCATGCTTTCACCCCCTTTCCCCTCTTTCAATGGTATTCGCAAAATAAGGAAATTTTATTAAATCTTACTATGAAATGTTGAAACTTAGGATCGAGACTAGTCATTATAATTCTACAAATAGAGTAATGAAAATATATGTAATAGTCATGAAGGCGCTCATGAAAAAGGAAAGATAGGATGAAATTCAATTGACCATCAAAATTGGTGAAAAAACTAGTTTGGGTCTTAGTTATTTCACTTTGTATAATTTTTATTCCTAGTTACATGTTCATGACTTCAATCCATTCGTTTCGCATCGCACACTTTACTTTCATCTTGGCATTACATTTTCGTCTCAATTTGATTCAACCTTCGGCATCCAATCTTCTCATGTGAGAGTGTGGACATAGGTTGGATGCATCTAGCACACATTTAATTCATTGCTCGTTTTAGAGGTCATTGGATAGTCACACATGACCTCATTTGATACATCATGTATGCCCTTGCTCGAAAGAATGGGCATGTTGTATGGAGAGAACAGTGGTACGCCCTTATGTTAAGAGTTTCATTACAAACAATTTTCTACATGATTCAAAAGGACCAAGTCTTCGTTGTCAATGTGGTGGTTACTAACACAATGTGAAAGATAGTGGCTTCAAGTGTCATTAGTCGACCAACAAATGTAGCTGTGAAATTTAATGCCATTGTTAAAATCAACAAGTATAAAGAGCTTCATGAAAGGCACCACTTTATTCTGATGGCCATGGAGGTGCATGGTGCATTTAAATGTGATATGGATCGTTTCATCAAGGATTGTGCCCTTTTTTTCCATGTTAAACAATCGAGAGGTCATTTATCCTTGTCTTTTTTTATTCAATTTTTCAAGTTGCATGTTAATATTGTTCTTCAACATGTTTTAATTTCTACTATAGAGAAGAAAATTGTGTTAACAGGTGATGCATGTTATAAACCTCCTATTATTATTAGATCTCACGATTTGCATGCAGGCAACATTAAAAGGGTCGTGGGTGAGATAACTTCTTACCACAAAAGGGACTAACTCTCTCCCTTTTTTTGGTTCCTACGAGATGTTTGTCTTTTGGCCTTTTTTTCGCCTTCTTTTTTTTGTCTTCCTTGTGAAGCTTTTAGCCATCAATATTTTATTCATTTCTTCCTTTCTACAATTACACATTTAATGCCCTATTATGCCGAAATTGGTCATTCTCAGCCCCTAATCACAAAACTTTACAAATAACTTTAATAAATGAAAATATTTAATATTTTGAAATGAAATCCCATATCTTATGTTACCCATGTGGTCAACGAACCCATTTCAAGTGAGTTCACACTTATATTGTCTTTTATTTCATCATTGTATTATAGGACCTTGGCAACACCAACACAAATTATATTATATTAAGAAATTTTGAAGTTTTCAAATTTTAATTTTCCCAAAAAAAAAATTTTGAAAATTAAAAATGAAGAATCTTTTGAATTTTTTTTAATGGAATATTTAAATTTAATTAATTATTTGACAAACATGTGTTGAACTTGTCAAGGTATTATGATATGGGGTTGTTATGCACAAGAAATGTATGAAGAAGAAAGTATGGTCAATCTAAAAGTTTTAGGTACAAGGTTGTTCCTTAATAAATAAAGTATTTTAGATTTTAGGATGTTGGGTCAAATGTAAATGCTAAATTTATTTTGCTTTAGGTATTAGCACATTCCAAAAACATTAATTATTTTTAAGCAAGTCTAATGATATGTTCAAAACCTACAATAAATAAATAAATTTAGGGTATGGTCATCATTGAATCATGAGGATGTTGTTTTCTTGGAGTGTAAAAAAAACATGTTCATGACCAAGCATGAACTCAATAGGAAGACTAAATTATTTCCTTGTTCTTCAATGTGTTTTTTATTAGATCTCTTTGGTCTTCCTTCAGCCCTTTTCAACCTTTCTAGTTTCTAATTTTAGGTTGAAGAAATAGACAATCTCATTCTTACAAAATTAGTTGATCTACACACTTGATTCTTCAACTAGCCTCAAATAAAAAGCAAAAGGATCTACATAATAAAAATTACCCCCAAAAAAAAAACTATTCTCTTTTCCCAAAAAAGATTAAGTACCTCTAAAATGTACAAAATATTATGTTATAACTTTTCTTTTCATCTAACTCTTGTTGTCAACTTGGACATGTTAATCACCAAGTTTTTTATATTGTTCATTCAAGTGAAGAAACTCTAAGGAACACAAGGAATGGATTCATGATCTTCATGTTGTGAACTTTTCTTTGTCTTAAGGGTTTTTGACAAAGAGATCTCACTCATAATTCGGTCATTAAAGGATTTAATCATCATGGAATTTTCTTTGAAAGTTTGAGGCATTGCATGTCAGTCGCAATCAACATTCCCTTGTTTCGATCTATCAATTTTGAGTAGCGAGGGTGTACTAAAACATTGACACAATCCCTTGTGTATGAAGAGGAACTTCACCCATACCACTTATTTGGGTTAATAGTTATGTTTAAAAGGGGTAGTAAAGGCCACTTTAAATGAGGATACAAGCTCCAAGCTCTAGTGAAGTAGAACAATGTTATTGGATGAGATCCATAAATTGAACCCATGGGCCTTGATATGACAATCCAAGACAAAAAGTGGCAAATCACAACTAAATTTATATGGCACCATTTTGGAGGGGAAATCAATTAGTTCAAACTACAAAGATAAGCTAAATAGGAGAGCTCATGATTTAAAGAACCCATATGCAAGCTAAGGTCCAAAGTAAGGTCCAATTCAAGGATTCAATTTGCTTCAAATGAGTCTGAATTGGTTCTACAAATTTGGACCTTGGACCATTCATCTAAGTGGGCTTAATTATTTTCCAAACATGGTAAAATTTAATTTTCAACCTCATCCCATAAATATGAAAGTGAGATAATATGAAGTTGAAAGATAATTTAAGTGCAACATAAGGTTTTTTTTAAGGGTTTTTTGATCTAGTTAAAGTGGCAATCATCCAAAAATTAATTTAATAACATTTGGCTCCATACTAGACATGAAAGCAAGGGGGGAAAATAAAATAAAAACCATTTTATATTCATGGCTATTTATTCAAACTTATCATCAAAATCTAGCAATTTGGGGGGAAAAAAACCCCTTTGAAATTTGGTCAATCTAGATCAATCTTTTCCATGAAAAGTTTTTGGTATAAGTTGAGATCATATTTTCTAGGTCAAAAATTGGCAAAAATTCACCAATAAAAGAAACATGTGTGCAACACTTGACCTAGTCGGTATAGCCAGCAAATGGACAACAATCTTTTTTATTGTGCAAAGATATTTAATGCAACTAAATCCTCTACAAACTTGTTGGCCCAAACAACATTTTTTTATTCAAACTAAATTTATATGATATACTTTATCCAAAATGTAATGTGTAAGACATTATTGGAGTTGTTTTAAGAAATTTAAAAATGTCAAAAATGGTTGTTTAATTTCAAACTAGTGTAGCATGTACTGCCCTTGGCTCAAGTGAAAATTGGTTACCCAATTATTTTTTCCCTTCAAAATCATTTTTTATAATTTAATTGAATTTTCTATGATAAAAAATTACTCAAATTTCAATATCTTTTTCGCACTTGATGTCTAATTTTTTTTCCAAATCACCTTCATTAAATCCTTCTCATCAAAATTTTTGCGACAATACCAATAGCACATCCAAATTCCCTTATAAATTTTAGTTTTGAATCAAATGAAATTTCAATGAAAAAAATAATTCAATATTCAATAACTTTTCTCTCATAGATCAAAACCTTATGAAAGCAACTTAATACACCCTTATCTACTCAGCAAGGGTTTTCCAATGGTACACTATGGTTCGGGAGATCTCAACATGACAAACAAACTAGCTTCCTTCATGTCAACTTGCCAGTGGTACCAAGAGTGCAATAAGAAACGCTATGGTTTGGGAGATCTCAACATGACAAACAAATTAGCTTCCTTCAAAACTAATCTACAAGCAAATTGTGAACCTCCATTTCAATTTGATAAATGAAACATTTGCATAAAAATATAACCAATTCTTTTTCTTTATGATATTGTAAAAGAAATTACATCCAAACATCATGAAACACAATAATAAATTGTGAACACCAAGCTATATTTTCAGTTTCAATTAGATAAATCAAAGAGTTATTGTAACCAAAAAGGAGGATCCAGAAAACCCACAGCAATGACGCGAGTTCCCACAGACCCTTAGCTCTTGTGATCTAACAATCCACTGCAATTGCGCAGACACGTAATCTATCCTGATTCGGACTACCTTCCTGCCATCGCTCATTGACCCACTTGCAACTTCAAGACTGACAGACCCGGCAATGCATTGCTCAACACGACGCACGGCTATGGTCACACACTGTACGCAGATGTTTCTGAGGAAAATGCTTGGATTATCATTCATGGATAGTATGTACAGTCCGAGAGCGCAAACACGGCCCTCGAGCATGAGTTCTTACAAAAACAAGAAACACTGATTGTCCCTCTAATTCCTCTTCTCTCCCTCTCTCTATGTCCTCCTGCAGCAACGAGCTAGACCATCCATCAGACGTAGCGGAAGATCACTCTCGTGGTCAAGACTCTTGCTACTCAGCTACCACACTCTCTTCTTTTTTTTCTATTCTCCATCAGACACCCAATCTCCCTTCCTCAGTTCCCCGTTGGCTTCCTCCAGAAGCTTCCTCCAGTCATCCAACGCCGTTCCATTTTTCCCGCTCCATCCTCAGCTACGTCGCCTTCATGAATCGAGCTCCATCAATGCCAGCCGCCATGCCCAATCTTGCACACACCACACAGCTTAGAAACAAGTCGGCCATGCATTCCCATGCAACAATGATGGGGCGCTGTCACAACAAGACGGTTGATACAATTATGCCAAAAATCCAGGATTAGATCAGATTGCACAATAAGTAGACAGCCCCCCTTTTCACATTACATTATAATCCAAAGAAATTCTTTCACTACTACCAAAGTGGGGTGTAATTTACTAACTTAAATCACTATTGGACTTTAAAAGTGAAATAATTTCATTGCATTTTATTGATTTCACATAGTGAAAATTATTTCATTATAATATCACTATGTAGACATCATGTTTCATTACTAACTAACATAATTCATTATTACAATTTACTATAGCAAATAGGTTTATTTATATGTTTTTAAAAATATTATCTATGTTAGTTTATGATATACCCTATATTATTTTAAGTTATTTTAGTTATTCTAACTTATATTTTATGTTATTACATGCTATTATAAATTATTGTACACTAAATTATTATATGTTATTTCAAGTTATACTTTAAATTATTCAAGGTCATTTTATTTTATGTTATTATAAATTATTTTATTCTAAGCATAAAAACTTTAAAATAATCTAAAACAAAATATAATGACCTAAGGTAAAAATTACTTAAATAAAAAATAATAACCTATGAAAAATAATTTCAAATACCCTATAATATATTAACTACTAATGGCCTATGATATTATAACATAGAATATCAAACAATAATTTATAATACGATAATCAACAATAATTATAATATAACATATAATAACCAACAATAATTTATAATACAATAACCATTAATAAAATAGCCATCAATAACCACCAATAAAATAACCACCAATGGCTTTCAACGGAATAATCACTAATAGGCATTAATAGAATAGCCACCAATAGCCATTAATAAAATAGCCACCAATAGCCATTAATATAATAGCCACCAATAGTCATTAATAAAATAACCACCAATAGCCACCAATAGAATAACCACAATTAATTATTAATAGAATAACCACTAAAAAACATTAATAGCCACAAATAGAATAGATACCAATAGCCATTAATAACCACCAATAGTACTAATAAAAGAACAACTAATAACCATATATTATAATTGCTTAGGATTGCCAGAAATAATTTAAAGTGAAATAATTTATAATAAACAAAAATAACTTAAGGTGAAATAACTTTCAATAACCAAAGGTAACTTATAATAACTACAAATAATCTAAATTGAAATAATTTACATAAGCCAAAAATAAAATAAAATAGACAAAAAACTTACAATAGCTTAAAATAGCCTAAGGTGAAATAAGTTAAAATTGTCAAAAGTAATTTATAATAACTATAATTAGTCTAAATTGAAATAATCTACAATAGCCAAAAATAACATAGAATAGCCAAAAGAACTTACAATAACTGAAAATAACCTAAGGTGAAATAAATTAAAATAGCCAAAAATAATTTATAATAAATGCAAATAGTCTAAATTGAAATAATCTACAATAGCCAAAAATAACATAAAATAACCCAAAAAATTTATAATAGTTGAAAATAGCCTAAGGTGGAATAAGTTAAGATAACAAAAAATAACTTAGAATAACCAAAAGTAATTGAAAATAGCCATAATTAGCCGTAAATAATGTAGGGTGAAATAATTTCAATTAATGAAAAATAGTCATATAATAATTGAAAATAATTTAACATAGGCAATATTATTATATTAACCACAAAAATCCATTTATTAAACTTTTTTTTTCAAAAGAATGGTCATTGAAATGTTATTAAATAATGATATTCAACTTTTTTTTTGTTCAAATAATTTTAAACTTTCAAAAGGAAATAAATGTAACTATGTACATTATTGAATTAAAAAAAAAAAAAAAATGTATTATTTTTTTTTAATAAAATTTTAATAATATATTAATTTTAAAAATTTTTAATTTTTTAAAATTTTAAATAAAATAATTTATAAAAAGAATGATA
>Ga0116229_10011607_pt1 | contig 12931 bp, 4 predicted proteins | sample S1TSphgellanicum_3_FD_87313 | JGI IMG/M metagenome (GOLD analysis project Ga0116229, IMG submission 87313) | Host-associated microbial communities from peat moss isolated from Minnesota, USA - S1T2_Fc - Sphagnum magellanicum MG | ecosystem: Host-associated > Plants > Peat moss > Unclassified...
CTCTGGTTTTATAAGTAGTACCAGAAATCGTAACACCAGAAGTAGTAACGTTCCAGACTTCAACTATCTTATTTTCCAGAGAGTTGGTGGCGTTAGCAATACTTCTTAATCCTAATGGAGTAGCACCCTGTAAATATGAACTACTAACTCCGACTAACCTCTCTCTATAGGCTGAGTCTTTAGAAATAACATCTTCCCAATTATCAATACTTAATTGATCAGTAAATGGATTACTAACCGTACTGTACATTTCTGTTACTAAGCGTCGTGTATTTAATAAAACACCTAAGATATTATCTAGATCAGAAAATTCTAAGTTTTCTTGATTCATCCTAGCTGATGTATAAATCTGGTCTAATTGTCCAGTTCCTGGAGCACCCAGGGCAATACTCATTAATTGAGTTAAATTATCAGTAGGGTTAAAATTATATACATCATCAGGAAAGTTTCTAACTTTCCATGGTAATGTTTGAGGAAGATTTAGGGGGTAAACAACAGACATAGTTATTTAATTATCTTTAGAAATTATTAAGACCAAAAGTAGTTATATTAAAACTAAATAATTGAGCCAATTGGTTATTAGCCAAAAGAATATCTGATGTGTATTGAACTGCATTCGTTAAAGTACCATCAAGAGGGACACTTAAAATTCCGTATTGGTTAGGGTTATCACTTATAGTAGACACTCTTGCCGAAGCAACACCACCAACGCCATATACTACTGCTGCTACATTCGACAAACTAATAACTTGATCATAAGAAATAGATTGTAAGAACTGCACCAAAGCATTTTGTATGGCAGAATTTACAACTGGTATATTGGCATTTTGTACGTAAATCACCGAAAGGTTAATAATAAGGTTCAGATACTGAGCTTGTCGTACTAAAACGTTGGCTCCTACAACTCTAGACTGCTGAATGATATCATTGACTTGTGATACGTCATAGTTATAGTTATATAAAACTGTTCCAACGGCTGTAGTAATACCACTAGTAGTCCAAGGGAAATAACTTTGTGATTGATACCCAACTTGTTCGTTGCTTTCAATAGCAATACCAGTCATATCTAGGACAGACCCTGCATTATTAGTATTATCATAAACTGGATATCCTGCAGTTACGAAAGTACCGGTGCAAGTAGTAACATTTGCTGTCAAAGTATTAGAGAGATAAATACTATTTGGAGTCCCTGGAGAAAGACTAGTAATATAAGTGTTAAAGGGAATCCCACTTAGTGTCGTAGAAGTTGCAATACCAGTTCCAGATATTACTAACCCAACATATAGGTTAGAAATATTTTGATTAGTTGTAAGAACATCTGTTCCAATTGCACCAGAAATTCCTGTTATTTTGGGAGGGTTGGCATTAACGTATTCAACACAAATTGGTATATTAGTTACACCGGCAAAACCCGAAATACTAACAAAACTTATAAAAGAAGGTTGATTACCAGAAACTAATTGAGCTGGCCAGTTAATTGCTGGTTTATTAGGAAAGCCAATGTAATAATCACCTACATTACTAATAGCACCAGATATACAATTTACTCCATTAGCGTAACTAAAGTTATTTGCATTATATAAACCATTGGTAACACCACTAGTAAAGACAATACTAGGAGTCATTATGATTTGTGATGTAGTTGAAGTTGCACTATTACCATTAATAAATACATCAACAAAATTGGAATTAATTGTAGGATTAGTTACTCTAGATGAAACAGGTATGTATTCAGATTGTAATTGAATAAGCTCACCAGTATAAGTTAAAGGGGCATTTAAAGTATTTGGATTTAAAGAAATAACTAATGGTACGCCACTAGATGTAGGATAGTTATAATCTTGCCCATTCGTTAATAAAGTTTGATTTACCGAACCTAGATTTTGGCCCAAACTTTCTCCACCCTCTGGGTAAGTATATTTTGAGTCTGGTATCTGAGAAGTTATAGAATTCCATCCACTAACAGTTCCACTACTAATAACTAGGTTAAAGCCCGTTGGTTGATTAAAGGTAATTTTACCACCACCCGAAACACTCGTTCCAGAATACGTAGCGGTAGTAGTTATACCCAGTATTGATAGACCACTAATTGCAAATGCAGCAATACCAGATATAGTGCTAGATCCACTAAATGTTGTTGTACTCTTATATGAATAATTAACAGCAAATACGGTATTACCAGATACTGTAGTACTTAGTACGTAATTAGAACCATTGTTGGCAATAGAACCAGTCCATCCAGTTGGGTTAGCAACAATCTGTGATCCACTAACTGTTACATTGGTTGGGAAACTACCTGTAGTTAAACTTGCAGTATTAGAACCACTAGTAGCCGTTAATTGTGCTTGGAAATTAAGTGCTGGAATAAAAGCACTATTACCACTGATAATTGTCCAAACTTGATCTTGTTCAGTATAAGTCTGTTGAGCTCCTACAACATTAACTTGAGTAACATTTGGATCTTGAAGAGCCATTTGTACGTATTTGTTAACGATTCCAGAGATATTAGCAAATGCAGTTTGAATAAAACGAGTCTGTAATTGGGTATCAGTTTCAGTATCTGTTCCACCCTGAGCTGGCTCATAGTTAATAACTGATGGACTACCGATTAATGCAGTAGTAATACCAGTAATAGTTTGGGATTGAACATTACTAAAACTACCAGGTATTACAGCTGTAATAGGAACTTGAACTTCAGTTTGCCCAATTCCAATAAATGCAGTCGATGCGGTAGCAAAGAATATGTTATTACCAGTGGTTGACTGAGACCCAGGTACATATACCTGCGTACCAATAGGGATTGTAATAATTTGAGTAGCGGGAGAACTTATAGTAAAAGAAACTGCTCCAACTGCTCTAGTACCGAGTCGTCTATTAATCCCAAATATATTAACAAAAGCATCTAGAGCAATTCCAGATTTACTATTTACATCAAAACTATATGAAGTAAGAGTATTAGTATTAATTGCTGTAGCTAATTCATTAGCAAAAGATTCAAAAATCTTATAGACTGGGGAGCCAACCGAAACGTCCCATGTAGGGTCTTTTGCGGTAAGGCTTGTTAATAACCTCTGTAAAATAGTTATTGCTTGTGCCATTAACTTACCTGGATACCATTAGAAGTAACAAATAGATTGATTGTTAGACTTGTATTAGACAAAGTAGTAATATCTACAGATACATCAATCATTGTTGGCAAGTTAGAATCTGGGTACACATTTATATTGTCAATTGAGTTAATAATTTCTGATTTGTTCCAATTACCTAATTGAGATAAATTTTGAGCATTTTTTAGCGCAGCAATTTGATTCTTTTGGTATAAAGTAAATATTCTTAAAGTTTCAGCTTGTATTTGAGCATTTAAATACGGGGTAAAGGTTTGACCAATTAGGTTGGGAAGGATACTACCAAAGTTAGGAGTAGTGAAACCAGTCCCAATAGGCTCTTCTAACCATAAAGTTAGGTCTTGAACTAGCTTATTAGAGCCAGTCTGAAATGTTAATCTGCCCGAATTGTCGAGTTGCAAATCTCCGTTTTGTACAGTTAAGGTCTTCATGTTCCTTCAATAACTAGGTTGAGTTTAGAAACTAGGTACATTCTCTTAAGCACTCAATGCAGCTGCTAGAGCAGCAGCGGCTTGAGTTAGATTAACCTGTTCACCCATCGTTCCTGCTGTAGAATACGTACTTGCTATGGCATTCCATACGGCTGTAGCGGTGTCAGTAGCCTGAGTAGTACTAAAGATCAAAATATTCCCATTGGCAGAGTTAATAGGTGTACCATCTGTTGAAAGAGGGAATCCTAATACCTGAGCATTTGGAGAAGTAGTATTAAGAGCTTTTAGTCTCCAGTCATGGCTTAGGAACAAGAAGTTACCAGTAGGTGCTAAGAAAATTTGGTTATTAGAAAACCCATTGGCTAGCCAAGCCAACCCACTAGACGTAACCAATGCATTCTCAGAAATGTCGAATACATTTTGTACAGTGACCTGGCCATTACCAATTAGAATATCCGCATAACCTGGATCAGTAGTAAAGGAAACTGTACACAAAGAGTTAGTAGAACCTTGATACATAATTGCACCAGTAGATTGAATTAACTGTGGACAACTTACAGAAATAGATGTTAACCCACCAGCAGATGGAGCATAGGTACCAGCTGCAGAAGTATAACCTACGGCTTTGGTTGACCAAGCCCAGTTACCACTGGAAGCTCCTGGTGCTGTAGAATAGGAATAAGAACTACTTTGTCCACTTGCTATAACTTGTTGTACTCCAGCAGCATTTTGAATATATACATAACTATTCGATGGAAGATTAGTTAATGTCAATACTGCAGAAGTTCCAAGATTAGAAGTATAGATAAATGTTGGTGTAGGCACTGAAACACCAATAAAGTTAACTGTGCCGGTAGTATTAATTTGCGTAAATGTCGTACCACCAGAAATTGTTAGTGGAACTTTAAAAGATAGAGAGTTAGGAGTACCCGGAGTATAGGCATATAGTCCATACGGCCCATATCTAAAAGTAACATTATTACTGCCAAATGAAATTGAATTACCATTTTTAGTGGCTGGACGTGCTACTTGTATTCCGTAAGGTGTTGCACCAATGCCACTAGTCGTTTCCCAATATGCTAAGTAGTCATAAATATTGTCAAGGCTATTAAAAATAGTATAACCAGAAACTGTATTAATATTAGTTTGAGTGATACCAGTGTCTGTTCCAAGAGAAACTGGCGATGTAGGATAAAAGTTAGTCGATGAACCTGCAGTAAATACGCCTGTTTCTGCTATATATCCGTAATTAGCGACTTTCCAGTTCCAAGAAGCCGAACTCGCTAAAACTGGTACATAAATATACTGTGTACCAGAAACACCAGCAAAGTATTGTTGAGTTGCTCCAGAGTTATTAGTAATTAAAACACTTGATCCACTAATTAATGCTGTTAAGGTAAATACAGTAGTTGAACCACTATTACACGTATAAGGGCAAGTCATGGTTGTACCGTAAGACAAACCAGTTAACGCCATCCCTGATGAAGTAACCATACTAGTAAAACTAGTTCCGGGAACGAAACTTGCAGCAGATTTAATTATAGGATTGCCACCACTAATAGTGTAGGTATAAGTAGCCGATGGGTTTAGTGTAACACTAGTAGTACCAAAAGATAACTGAACACCAACATCTGTTGTAACGCGAGTACTGGTAATTCCACTTTGAGTAGTTTCCCAATAAGCTGCATAGTCATAAATACGATCAGGAGAACTTAAGCTAGCGTAACCAGAAACTGTAGCTACAGAAGTCTGGGTAATACCAGTATCAGTACCTAGACTTACAATGGAACTTGGGTAATAACTACCATTAGATCCAACAGTGAATACTCCTGTTTGTGGGAAATAGTCATAACTAGCTACTTTCCAGTTCCAAATAGCTGTAGACGCTTGTAGCCCAACATAAACAGTTTGCGTACCAGAAGCAGGGTTAATATATTGCTGTAATGTCCCAGCTGTATTAGAAATTGCAATAGACGAATTACCAGGAATATTCGTCATGGTAAATACTGTTGTAGACCCACTATTACTCGTATACGGACATGTTAATGATGTACCGTATGTGAGTCCAGTTAATACTACTCCTGAAGTTGTTGCAAAACTTGTGTAACTAATACTTCCTGGGATAAAACTAGCGGCAGACTTAATAGTTGGGTTGCCATTTGTTATAGAGTATGTATAAGTTGCACCAGTATTAAAGGTAACATTGGCACTACCAAAAGAAAGTTGTGTACCAACAGCGCTAGTAGCTCTTGTAGACGTAATTCCACTTAAAGTTGATTCCCAATAGGCAGCGTAATCATAAACTTGGTCTGGTGAATTTAATGTAGTATAACCACTAACTGTAAGTATGTTTGATATAGGTTGTGAAATACCTGTATCAGCTGTTTGCACCGCCGTAATTGATGTTACAGCATTGGAACTAAAAGAACCAGCTAATGGTAAGTATCCATATTGTGCAATCTTATAAGTACCAGCTGTTGCCCCAGTATTTGGTGCTATATAAATAGTCTGTGAAGTTCCATTAACTGTAAAATACTGAGTTGCTTGTCCATTATTTGGTGTGATATAGATACCTGTAGTACCAGTAGCTAGATTAGTAAAAGTTAAAATTCCTGAACTATTACCGCCTACAGTATATTGGCCTGTGAGTGTACCACTATTGACAAGTGTATTAGTAATAAAGTTTGCACTAACTGTTACACCAGCATTAACTGTAGTACTACCAGTAGTAACGAAAGAAGTAAACTTTGTTCCAGCAGCTAAAGTACCAGCATGTACTGTAATAGTAGTACCAGTAACTGAGAAAGCATTACCAGCTGTGGTATTACCCGAAGCAATAACTAAGTTATAAGATCCAAGATTAAGTTGTGTACCATTAGTACTAACAATTGGAGTCCCCAAAGATGGAAGCTGAATATTAGTAGTATTAAGAGTATTCCAGTATCTGGAAGTATCATATAGATTATCTAATGTTGAAACTGCTGTTAATGCTGCTGCACCAGATTGAGTAAGAGTAGTTTGATCAGCTACCATAAGCAGGGTGTCAGTAATACCTGTACCTGCTGGAGTAAATGTTCTACTACCAACTGCACTAACGTAACCGTATAACCATGCTGCTACCTGAACGGTATTCGATGAAGTAGTTAGTGGTACTACATAGTTGTTTGAAGTTGCTGTACCTGCACCCGTTACTGTACTAACATATTGTTCAGTAATCACACCTGAAGCATTTGTAGTAGCAGTCCAAACGAATGCGCCTGAACGATAATCCCCAACACTCACCCCAGAAATTCCTACTGCGCTAGAGTTAACGGCTGTAACATCATGAGTATAACGTTCTGCAAAGTTATAGACTCCACCATTATAAAGAACTGTAATTAAATAACCAGAAAAAGTGGTGGGTTTATTGGGGTTAGTATAATAAGTAGTTCCTACGCCTGTTCCATAGTTAGTAGCCCAGTTGTTAGAACCTGCCCAAGTTAAACTTCTAAGATCAACAGTACCACTGTAAGAAGCAGCACCATTATTAATAGTCATAGTAGTAATACCACTACCAGCAAGAGTTAGACTCTGTGCTATAGTAGTGGTTCCACCATTAGCACCAAGCTCAAAAGCTTCTGTACTGCCTAATCCAGTTACACTAATCCCCTGATAAGTAACATTAGACGCACCATAAAGGTGAATAAAGTCTCCTGTTCCGTTAACAGTTAACTGTACATTATTAAAGTTAAATGTTTCACCATTGTTAGTAAAAAGGTCTGTTCGTCCGGCCCCTTGATTACGATAAACTACTCTAGTCCAGTTATGAATTCCGTAGTTAATTGCGTTATAATACGACTTAGCAGAACCATCGAAGATGATTTCAACATCTGTTAAGTTAGTAGTAGTATTTGTTTCACCAGCAATATTTGGTACTCTGAAAGTATAAGTAGATGGAAAATAGAGTGTGCAGTTAGAAGCTGTAAAGGCAGCTGTTCCACTAATACCATTAGAGGTGATGATAAGAGTAGCATTAAAAGTAATAACATTATTACTTACTGTGCCATAACCAGTATTAGAAGCCAGTGAAGTTTTAAGTGTTGCTAGTGTTTCTGTTAAACCACTGATGTTAATAGTGGAAGTTGATGTTCCTCCACCACCTGAATATACAATTGCCATTAGCTATAAACCACCGATGTTAGTGTCCCTGATGTGTAGAATAGATTCTTATTATAAAATGCAAGAGTAGGTAATCCAATCCCCGAAAGAGTTATTGTTGTGAGTATTCCAGATGTATACACAAAATTTTTATTAATAAGACCAGAAGTTCCAGAATAAACTATTGAAACTAAAGTACTACCGCTATAGTTTAGAGTAAATGGATAAGTACTAAGGTTTTTAGATACTTTTTCAAAAGTTTCGGTCCCTGAAACAGTGGCACCTTGATATCCTTGAGGTCCCTGTAAACCGCTAATACCCTGATAGCCTTGATACCCCTGCGATCCCTGTGTCCCAACAACACCTTGAGGACCTTGTGAACCCTGTGCTCCAGTGGTTCCTTGATATCCTTGACTACCTTGATATCCCTGAGGACCCTGTGTTCCTTGAAAACCTTGATTACCACTAACTCCTACTGCGCCTTGGTAACCTTGGTAACCTTGATTTCCCTGTGGTCCTTGAGTACCACTAGCCCCTTGGTAACCTTGGAATCCTTGATTTCCCTGAAATCCTTGATAACCTTGGTATCCTTGAGGACCTTGTACTCCAGAAGCACCTTGGTAACCTTGATTACCCTGAGCACCAGTTGCTCCGGTAGTTCCTTGATAACCTTGAAAACCTTGTACGCCTTGATTACCTTGAAATCCTTGATTACCTTGCGAACCAGTTGCACCTGTAACACCCTGATAACCTTGATTACCTTGAAACCCTTGAAACCCCTGATTACCTTGTATTCCTTGATAACCTTGATTACCTTGAAAACCCTGATTCCCCTGTGTTCCTTGGTTACCTTGAAATCCCTGATTTCCCTGATAACCTTGATTTCCTTGTACACCCGTAGCACCATTAAGGTTTACTGTCCAACTAGCATAAGTTCCGGCACCAGCTATTGTATTAACATTGACTACTAACGCACCAGTTCCAGAATTATATGAAGTTACTTGGCCTATCATATAAATTGCTGTACCTGAAGCAATTACTACGTCTTGAGCTGGAGTATAAGCTAAATTAGTTCCAATAGTTAGAGACTGTGTACCAGTAGCAACAGTTAATGAAGTTGTCGAAGTAGTGTGATAAACATCACCTACAACACCTTGTACACCTTGATTACCCTGATACCCTTGGTTACCTTGATAACCCTGGTTACCTTGAACACCCTGTGTTCCTTGAGGTCCTTGGAATCCCTGATAGCCTTGGTTACCCTGTGTACCTTGAGGTCCTTGGTTACCCTGAAAACCTTGAGTACCTTGTAATCCACTAGGTCCAATTACTCCTTGATTACCCTGGAATCCTTGATTTCCTTGCGTACCCTGATACCCCTGATATCCTTGAGTTCCACTTGCCCCCTGAAAACCTTGTGTACCTTGATAGCCCTGGTAACCTTGAAAGCCTTGGGGTCCCTGAAGCCCACTAGCACCAATGGCTCCTTGAAACCCTTGATTGCCCTGATAGCCCTGAAATCCTTGATTTCCTTGAGTGCCAGAAGCACCCTGATATCCTTGAAACCCTTGATTACCTTGAGTTCCTTGATATCCTTGTGGACCCTGCGCACCTGGAACTCCCTGAAACCCCTGATTACCTTGGGTACCAGTAGCACCTTGACTACCTTGGTTACCCATAGAACCTTGAGGCCCCTGATAACCTTGGGAACCCATTGTTCCTTGATAGCCTTGAGCACCTTGCGTACCACTAGGTCCTTGAAACCCTTGGTTCCCTTGATAACCTTGAGGGCCAGTAGATCCAGTTAGTCCTTGATATCCTTGATATCCTTGTGGTCCTTGGCTCCCCTGTACACCTTGGTAGCCTTGTGCTCCTGTTGAACCAGTGGAACCTTGGGTACCTTGATTGCCTTGTGCTCCTTGGTAACCCTGATAACCTTGTGGACCCTGAGCACCTGATACTCCGGTATTAGAACCTTGAGCACCTTGATAACCTTGTGGTCCTTGAGGGCCTTGTGAACCACTTCCACCACTAGCTACTATCCAGGCAATACTATTATTTTTAACTCCTAGAACTTCTCCGTTTGAACCAATTGGGACAATATAACCAGAAGCAAGCCCAGCACCAACTAAAAGATCTCCAGAATTTTTAAAATCTACTACAGAAACATCTAACTCTCCAACAATGTGAGAAAGTCGGTTATATGTAGTTGTTCTTTGAATAAACCACTGCTGACCAGCTTTAATAATGTCTCTTGTTACACCAGGTGGCAAAACAGTTAAATCAATTTGCCATTGTTGTTTATCAGCGTCTAAACCGTTAACTAGCCAACTTCCCGTTACATTAGAATAAGTTGGGTCAGTTATAAGAGTAACTCTACGAGTTACGTTGGCCAAATGGCCTAGGGGTGAAGTCTGACTTAAAACCATTTTGTATTAATTATATCATATTTTATTATATAAATCAATTTTTTATAATTTTTGAACTGGATATCCAAAATCAAGAGGAACTACATTATTTACTGTTTTACCATTAACAACTTTTTTACCAATAATTCTGGTAGGGCAAGTAACAACTGCACTCGTGGTAAAACCACCATCTCTAGAGCAACTTTGATTAACTGATTGGACATAAACCTGTAACCCATGTTCAGCTATTTCGATTATCATCCCAGGATATAATTCTGGCAAAAAGGTAAATGTGACATTTGTAGCGTATTGTTGTGACCATAGATATAAGAATTCTTGTAAGGCGTACATAAATTCCATTAATTGTGACCTAATCATTGGTTCAGAATCAACATATGGTCGCATACCATATCTTTGTAAAAATTGTTTAGCAAAATTATTAATATTAATTCCTTGAGATGCTAAACTATTCATATTGGTTGCTAAAGTTGCAGGATCACTACCAAACAATAATCCTAAGATTGCGTTATTTTCAATTGTTATAATCCCATTAGTCATTAACCAGTCAACTAATGAAACATCTCCAACTTCAGTAGGGTCACCGCTAACACCAACATGGGTATAAAGCTGAGTGTCATCATGATAAATACTAAAATCAATTATTTCAATGTCATATATACTTAAAACAGGGGCAGTACCGTATAAACCAAAGTAATCAGGGTACCAAGCTAAGAAACTACCATCAGGTCCACTTTGAAATTCTCTTAGCCCCATTGTAGATAAAGTAGAAATAGTTGAAAGAACTGGTACATCAGTCACGAATGCTCTAGGACTACCAGCCAAAACGGTTGAGTTAACATCAAAACCAACAACACCTTGTGTAGTATTAAAGTTGAAGTTACCACCAACATTACCTAACCCAGGTAAACCTTTTGTTTCTCCAACCCCACCATTAACGCCCGTATTAATTGAATAATTAACAACTTGTTTACCTGGTGCAGGGCGTCTAACGCCCATAATTGGGAAACTTGCAGAACTGTTATAAAATTGTTGTAAAACAATACCATTAGCGGTATCTTCCGCATCTACAACATAACCAGGAGTATTAGAATACATGACAACATGATCTGGGTAAGCTTCAGTACCACCATAAAAGATCAAATCACCAGGTTTTAAAAGGCTTTGATTGATAGTTCCTACACCCGCTATTCTTTGGCCTACATTTGAATTAAGCTGAGTACCAGTAGAACCAATTAGTCCATCAAATTCTGGGCCACATTTACTCCAAGCCCACCCTACTAATCCAGAACAGTCAAAACCAATTTCATTAGGAGCATTGGGATCTTGTGGATCTCCAGAAACTCCAGCTGATGGGCCAGTTGTGTCATGCCCTCCACCCCAAACATATGCACCACCAATTTGACTTTCCGCCCAAGCAGCAGCTTCTTGACCTAATGTGCCTTTTTTTGAATTTGATGATATTTGTGCTGACGCTGATGAACTGCTATCTAACCGCGTTGGATCAAGAGCATTACTTTGTAATGTGGGATAACTTCCATCACGATTTGATACAGTAGATGAATCCCTAGTTGCTGCCTTCGTTTTAAGTGGTTTTGTTGTAGTAACAGGGCCACCAATTAAACTTTGAGCCTTAATAGTAACCCAACCATCAATTGATATATTATTTAATAAATTAGATGTTGATGTTGCACCTGTTGTTGGTGTAAGAGCAGAAAAAGAAGCCTCTGATAAAATAATATCAGCACCATTAATTAAACCTTTTGTGGTTGCATATACAACATGAGCTTGAATTTGTTGTCCAGTTGTGCTATTAGTTATTAAAAGCAACCGGCCAGTTTGAGCACTGGCAGGATAAATATCAGGATCTCCTGTTTTACCACCTCCAGTTAGCCATTCTTTAGCATGAGTTGGGTCACCAACGCTACCGGTTAAATAAGTAAAGGGTGCAGCTACCCAATATTGGTTATCATTGATATTTTTAACTATGTCATCAGCATTGATATTACTAGATTGCGAAGCTATATTATTAAGTTGTTGTACTGTACTGACAGCAGCAGTTATATGTTGCCCGCTGGTAATTCCTTCAATAGCAGTTCCTGCGGGAGCACCTTTATAACCAAGAGAAGCTACGGTGCCATTGTCTACACCTGTTTTACCTTGTACGGTCGTTGTAGTTACAGTTTTATTACTATTACCAGTTACTTCTAGATAATTTATAATATCTTGAAAACTAGTGGCGTTAGTATCTTTTAATTGTATCTCAGTTTGTTTATAAATATTTGTAGCAAAATCTACCCATAATGGAGGAATACCACCAATATGAATATCACTTGCATCCCAGTTGGCTACTTTGGTTAAAAGGTTGGTTATACCAGTTGCTACACCACCATCAGTATTTTGTACATTCCCACCAAAGATTTGTGCATTCTGTAGAATGCCAGGGATAATACCCTCATATTCAATTGCTCCGGCATCCCAAAAACTATTTTGTGCTTTATATAAAGTACAACTACAATTAATTAAAATTGGTTCTGGGATAAGGGTAACAATTGGTGCATACGTAACAAAACCAGTAAAGTATTGGTAATAACTTTCTTTTTTAAGAAAGATTATTACTTGATCCATTGTATTAATTACAGGTGATTTGACCTGTGCCGCTGTAAAACTAGTAGAAGCTGGAGTGTATTTAAAACCATTATTAGCTAAATATATACTAGCTGTACTAACTGCATTAATATTTCGTTCTATATTAAGTGACATAAAATCATCACTTACTTCTATAATTCCACCTTCTGTTATACTATTGATA
>Ga0116229_10011608_pt1 | contig 12931 bp, 13 predicted proteins | sample S1TSphgellanicum_3_FD_87313 | JGI IMG/M metagenome (GOLD analysis project Ga0116229, IMG submission 87313) | Host-associated microbial communities from peat moss isolated from Minnesota, USA - S1T2_Fc - Sphagnum magellanicum MG | ecosystem: Host-associated > Plants > Peat moss > Unclassified...
CAAGGGGAGACGCTCCGCGAACGCAGCAGCGCTTCGCTATCGCGGCGAAAAACCTGTTTTTATTGAGAATCAGGCAATCTAATTGAGAATTAAAACCCGATCCAACAAAATCGCATCGCTCCCGTGGCATTTTATGACTTACTCCTGGGGAGCTTAAACTTTTGGCAATAAAGAAGGAACCTCAGTTCCATGACGTTGGGCACCCACAGCAAGAGCTATAAACTCCAATACATTGCGACGTTGAAACTTGAGGGAAGTGACAACAGTTAACATCCGGGACACACTCATTTCTACCTGCTTTTGTTTGGGAGCCAAAACTGGTACGTCGCCCTTCGGGTGACGCTCGAGTACTCGCTACCGCTGCGCTAACGCCAGTCGCCTAGGTCGGGCTAACCCTCCTGCAGCACTGGCTCACCATATAACAGCAGGACGTATGGCTCTCTCGGCAGCATTATTTGTCGGTTCCACACCTTCAACATCAACAAATAGCCACAAAGCCGGTTCAAATTTTAAAATTTGCCGACAAGTCCGAACTGTTTTGGCAAATGGAGTTTTATGGATATAAAAGCATTTGAACGCCTAATGCTCTTAATTGCAACCCTCCTCAAATACCCAGGAGTAGGTTGTCCTAAAACTTTTGGGTCGCAGTCAGAAAAACATCACGATGCCCTCGAACAAGTGAGATCGCGTCTGCAAGAATTAGCTGCAACCTATGGTATTGAGTTTCCAGAGGGTTATCCAGCGATTCCTACCTTGCGAAAAGACCTGAAAATACTGAGAGAATATGGCATCCTCGAAGACCGGATGTATCGCTGGGGTTACTATCTGGGTACGGGTGCAATGTCTCAAGAGGAATTTAAAGTTGCACTGAATGCTTTGTTTTCTCAAGCTCAATTTCAAGCTGATCCACAAGTACGACGCATTCATGAAACCCTCAGCAAACGCTTGCGAGGGCTAAATTTAGAATTAGATGGTCAATTATTTTATCCAGTTCGCCAACATCTAAATCGGGCGATCATCTACACTGACCCAGAAGAAATGGTGGAAGTGGGTAAAAACAGAGATAACTTATATCATCAATTACCCGTACTAGAAAAAGCTATTAGTCAGGGACAAGTCATCGAGATTTCCCGTCAGACCAACCCCTACAACAAAAATCGGATTGGCATGATTCGGGTTTACCCGTTGCAGCTTATCTACCATGACATCGCTTGGTATCTGCTGTATGAATATTGCGACAATGGACATTTGGCCATTGGGAGAGTGAACCGCTTTGCTAATTACTGCCAAATATCTCATCCAACTGGTAGGGGGATCGCCGTTCAGAGAGAAAACTTGGCCAAAGCTTATCAATTACTGGAAAATGGTTGGGGCTTAAAGTTGGGAGATGTTGAAGAACAGCGCTTGGAATTGTCGGGAGAGTTAAAGTTCATCTTGGTGAAAGTGCGTTTTTACCCTCCTGTGATCACCTTTATACTAGAAGGCGATCGCCGTCATCCCAAACAAAAAATAGTCAAGGGAGTTAAGGATAAAACCACAGGGGAACTCTCCCATGTAGACTATATTGTGGCATTGCCCCGACGTTCTTTAGATGAATTTATGCTGTGGGTACATCGCCACATGGATGCTGCACAAGTCATGTCGCCACCGGAACTGGCAGAAAAACACCACCAAGCCGCAATTAAGTTACTCAATCGATATCAACTACCCTGAAAGGTTCACAACTGAGGAGTGCGGCGACTGTTTCCGATAGGCCGGGTAAGGTTTGCAATAAATTAACAGTGGTAGGGGTGGCGACAGCGCGGTTAGTATTGGCGGAAGTTGTCCACAGTCCCAGACTTTCACATTCATGTTCTCAAGTTAAATGCTGACTTTTCACGGGTTCGTCTTAAAACCCTTGTCGATGCTGGGTGTAGGGTGTAGGGTGTAGGGTGTAGGGGAAATCATTTTTCCACATGACGTGAAAAGTCAGAAGTTAAATGGGGTTGGGATTCCAAAACTCAAGGTCGCTAAAGCTGCCAAAGTCTCGATAATTTATTGTCCACACAGGACATTTACGTTTACGCGCTGCCCAAATAACCGTTGCATCTTCTAAGCTTCCTTGCCAATTAGGAATAGTGGTTAGCAAGAAGCAGATTTCGAGTAATTCTGCTTCCTTAATGGGGATGAGGTGTAAGCTTTCTACTATGATGTTAAGACTAGCTTGGGCTGTCGTGGGGTTGGTTGTGTATAGCAACCATTTATATACTTCAAACAAAATGGGAATGGGAATATAGACTCTGACTTTTGCTTGAGTGAGTTGTTCAAAGCCGCTTGTGCATTCTGCGTGTTGGGGGTCTTTGGCGTATAACAGGGCAATTAAGGGACCAGCGTCAATCACCAGTTGGGAGAGGGAAGTTAGCATGGATTAATGATATCTGCCGAGTCTTCAGGGTTATCGCTGGCATTTGTAGGAGATTCGCTGACAATTCCGGCTAAATTGAGCAGTTTAGATAAGTTTTTGCTAGTCAGTTTTTCTTCTAGTGCTTCTTTAATGAGACTATCTAGGGTTTGGTGGGGATTGTCTTTTAAGTATTGCTCTAGTGGTTGGGATAGGGTATCAGGTAGGTTAATTGTGCATTTCATAGATTTGGGGAATGGGGAACAGGTGATTTTTCTGTGATTCTCTGTGTTGACTTTAAAATTTATTCGCCTTGCTCATCAGTATTCAATTGGTCAATTGTTTCGTAGAGAATGTCAATTTTACCTGGTAGAACTTCTCCCTTGTCCGGTGTGTCCCCCCGTCTCCACGTCAGTCTATACCCAGCAATTTTGGGGAGTGCGAACCACTATAGCAATCCTATTTGAGATATAAACAGAAACAATCTGGAAGGCTTATAAATAAAAGATCCGGGGAATGTGCCGTTTGTAAATCATTTAGGATTGCTATAGTTTCCAACTTTATTCTCATTGTACAGCCCTACACCTGAAACCACGCCGTCAGCGCCACCGCCAGCGCATCTGCTGCATCATCTGGCTTAGGAATCTGATCCAAATTCAACTCTCGCGCCACCGCCAGCTGCACATCATATTTATCAGCATTGCCATGCCCGGTTAAAGCTTGTTTAATTTGGGCAGGGGTAAACTCCACGGTCGGGATTTGACACTGCGCCAACACCAACATTAACACTCCCCGCGCCTGAGCCACTAATATAGTACTAGACATCCGATAGAAGAATAATTTTTCAATTGCTACCAACTCAGGTTTTAATTCCCCCATCAAGGTATGCAAATCGTCATACAAAGTACACAGCCGCTGTCCCATTTCCGTATTTGCTGGTGTACTAATTACACCAAAGTCGAGTAGGGTTACGGAATCATCTTGCACCTTGGGTTGATTCTGGTGGCAAATAATTGCCCCAAATCCCAAAATTGCCAGACCCGGATCTAATCCTAAAATTCGCTTTTCCATGAACTTCTCTTTAACCAAGTCTGGGTGTGGTTTTACTAGGATGCTGGCATCTTTGATTACGCCCCTTAAGTCAAAATTTAATAATTCCACACTTGGCGTTTAAGCCATATAGTGTAGATTTTCTGTTAATCATTGTTTGTACCACTGCTCCAAATAAGGTATGTCAATTGGTTTTCTCAGACAAGCCCTAAACTCACTGCAACAGCAGTCACGCCGTCGCACTCCCCACCGAGTCAACCAATGGTTTAAGTGGTTGTCGCCTGGACTATCGGTAAAACGCTGGTTGCTGATTAGTGTGGGAGGTGTTCTGCTGGCCAGTCTGGGGTTAGCTATTTCGATTAAACTGACACCAATTTTTTGGATGATTCAGTTACTGAGGGACTTTCTGGGATTAATCACAGACATCTTACCCTACTACATTAGTGGGCCCATTGTGCTGTTGGCTGGCTTACTTTTGCTTCTTTGGGGACAAACCCGCACAGTGGGTTCAATTACTAAGGTCCTCAGACAAGAAGGCGATGAAGAACTCATCGATGTCCTACTGGCACATCACCGATTGTATCGAGGACCGAAGATTGTGGTGATTGGGGGTGGCACGGGACTTTCTACATTACTCAGGGGACTAAAAACTTACAGCGCTAATACTACCGCAATTGTGACTGTAGCAGATGATGGCGGTTCTTCAGGGCGGTTACGCCGGGAAATCGGCGTCCTGCCACCAGGCGATATTCGCAATTGTTTGGCAGCCCTGGCAGATGAAGAAAAGTTATTGACAGAACTGTTTCAGTACCGCTTTCGTGCTGGAGATGGTTTGACGGGTCACAGTTTTGGCAATTTATTTTTGACAGCACTCAGTGACATTACTGGCGATTTAGAACGTGCGATCGCCGCCAGTTCCAAAGTCCTCGCTATCCAGGGACAAGTCTTGCCAGCTACCCTGAGTGATGTTCGCCTCTGGGCAGAATTATCCGACGGTCGCCGGATCGAGGGTGAGTCCAACATTACCGCAGCTGGGGGTAATATTGTCAAAATTGGCTGCACTCCTGAGAATCCTCCAGCATTACCAGCAGCTATCAAGGCAATAAAAGAAGCAGACTATATTATTATGGGTCCTGGTAGTCTTTATACTAGCGTCATCCCAAATTTACTCGTATCAGAAATTGCCGATGCGATCGCCGCATCCGTTGTTCCCCGGATCTATGTCTGCAACATTATGACTCAGCCTGGAGAAACTCAGGGTTACACTGTTTCTGACCATATTAGAGCAATTGATGCTGCTTGCGGTCAACCCTTATTTAATGCTGTACTCGTACACAAAAAATCCCCAACCGCCCGCGCACTTATCCGCTACGCCCAACAAAACTCCCATCCCGTATTCCTTGACCGCGAAGCCATAACCCAACTGGGACGGCGCATTGTCCTAGCGAATGTCATGCATGAAGATGAAACAGGTTGCGTACGTCACGATTCCCCAAAATTGGCACGAGTGTTGTTGCGGTGGTACGGTGGAACTCATCGATAATTGTTCGTTGATAGTTGTTGGTTGTTGGTTGTAAAAAATACTACTATCAACAAACCACTAACCACTAACCACTAACGCATGGAAATTCTTCTGACAGATGCAGTAGCGACGCGATCGCTTGGGATCGCCCTCGGTCATTCTTTAACTCCTAGAAGTGTCATTTTACTAGAAGGTGATTTAGGCGCTGGTAAAACGACTCTGGTACAGGGCATTGGCGAAGGGTTGGGCATTACCTTCCCAATTGTTAGTCCCACTTTCACCCTCATTAATGAATACACAGAAGGACGCCTCCCCCTTTATCACCTAGATCTCTATCGTTTAGAACCAAGAGAAGTCGCCGCTTTGAACTTAGAAACCTATTGGGAAGGTGTTGAGGTTACGCCAGGAATTGTGGCAATTGAGTGGGCGGAACGAATGCCTTACAAGCCTGATAGTTATCTCAAAGTGAATTTGACTTGTGGAAATGAGGGCACTCGTCAAGCCGAAATTACAGCATTCAATTGCACGATCAGCGAAGTAGTTGCCGCTAGGGGATAAGGGGAAGGATAAAGGGTAGAGGTGTATTTTAATCCCTTTCCCTCTCGCTTCTTGTACTAGCAAGGAAAGGACAACGCCACAAATTGTTTGCTATTTACATTGCATCCCAAGTAGGCCAAATCTGCCACTACCGCGTTCATCACACCCCATAACTAACATTGTCATCTGAGTTACCAAATTTTTATTGCAAAATTGTTTGACAGCAAATTTTTCCAGCATTGAGATCTGCTGGCTTTTTGACTAATACGTAGGCGACTGTTTACGTATAATCGCTTAACTTTTTACCAAAGCTAGTATCAAATGAAGAAGGTTTCAGCTTCAGTAGTTCTCTTACAAGTGATATACAGATCAGTGCCAAGGTTCTGAAATAGCTGTACTCCAAGTAGATTGCACTTCTATGAGAACCGCACAAACTGTATTGAACAGAAATTTACGCAGACAGCTAAACTGAGACACAGTAGAATTGTTGTTAATCAGCGCAAGTGTTCAGCCATCAATTGTCTAGTACTGGGAGAGGTGTTCCCAAACTAAACTACCCTACAGCTTTCAACATAGCATTTTTCCACTACCACCTCTGCTTGCCAATAACAAAGTCGAGAATTGATCTGCTGCATCTTCATCTTCATCTTCTTCTCTATCTGTTATTGACCGCTTCGCAAAACGAGATCTATAGAAGGCAGTCCAAATGAAAAAATTTTCACAAGCCTTGCATGAAAATGTTTTTCTCCCCCTGCTCCCTGCTAGAAAGCTCCCTCTTTCAAGTCAGAGGGTAAACTCGCTATCGTGAGAATCGATATCCTTGCCTCTGAATTCATTATGAAGAAGGAAAAAAATTTGTTTCGAGATACATAGTAAGCAAGAAACAAGGCGTCGTGATCTCAAACCCCAAGCAGTACATATAGCCATCCGGTTTGATTTGTGAAATACACGTAGTCGTTGCACTGCCAACTATATCCGGGTTTTGGTGGGCAGTGCACCGACTACTACACCACTTAAAATTTTTCACGCCCTTCCGCACGGATTCCTATCCCACAACGAATATATGGTGTGTCAGGAAAATTTTCTGATTAATTTTGTAGTTTCTTCAAAGAATCGAGATTTTTTATATGCTCTCTCTAACAGAAAATATGTTTTCCAAGGCTCATCGAAAACCTTTATTTTTTCTTTAAATTGTGAATGTTTATCTTCTGTCTGCGACGTAAAAAACCTGGATTTTAAGGGTGTACGAATGTATTCCATACAGCTATTTGTCAGTTATGTTTTACAGGAATGTGACATGTTAATTTAACCGGATTTCTCTTTTACTCTTCTTACGTGAGAGCAAAAATCCGGAGAGTTGAGTACTCAAAGGGAACAGATGCAAGTTATCCAAAAATAAATTTCTAATGACTAAATTTTAAAGCTTGACCCCGCACGTCAGTGTATAACTTGCCTTTGTGGTAAACAATCTGACCACCGACAATAGTGATCGCAGGCCATCCGGTGAGGTTCCAGCCTTCAAACGGACTCCAACCACATTTGGTTAACAGTTCCTCGCGCAGAACTGGGTGGTAAGTGTTTAAATCTACCAGAACTAGATCAGCATCGTAACCAGGAGAGATCGCCCCCTTGTTGGGAATACCATAAGCCTGTGCCACAGCCAGTGACATCCAGTTAGCAACTTGGGCAAGGGTACACTGTCCCTGCATTGCAGCTGTTAACATTAAAGGTAGGGAGGTTTCTACCCCAGGCATTCCAGAAGGACTGTTCGGATATTCTTGGGCTTTTTCCTCTAAGGTATGCGGTGCGTGATCTGTGGCAATGAAGTCAATGACGCCGTCGCGCAAAGCTTGCCAAAGGACCTCGTTATCATGGGGCGATCGCAAAGGTGGATTCATTTGCGCCAATGTGCCAATCTTTTCATAAGCACTCGTATTTAACAGCAAATGCTGTGGCGTTACCTCTGCTGTTACCCAACTCGGTTTATCTTGACGCAGCAAATCTGCTTCTTCCGCCGTTGACATATGCAGAATATGTAGACGACGTTGATATTTTTTAGAAAGTTTTAATGCTCTTCTCGTTGCCAAAAGCGCCGCTTGGTTGTCTTGAATCTGGGAGTGAACTGCTGGGTCGTGAATTTCGGCAAATTCCTTTCGCCGTTGGTTGATCCTGGCTTGGTCTTCAGCGTGAACGGCAATTAAGCGATCGCCTTGAGCAAAAATAGTCTCTAGTGCCGCTTCCTCATCAACCAGCAACTGACCATGCATCGACCCCATAAAAATCTTAATCCCTGGTGTTGGGTTAGCCAACAGCAAATCTGGCCGATGATCTGCCGTTCCCCCAACAAAAAAGCCATAATTGACAAGGCACTTTTCTTGGGCACGTTGCAGCTTATCATCGAGAGCTTGTTGGGTAATTGTTGGGGGGCGCGTATTGGGCATTTCTAGAAATGAGGTGACCCCCCCCTTAGCACAGGCACAACTTGCGGTAAACAAGTCTTCCTTGTGTTCCAGTCCTGGTTCTCGAAAGTGTACTTGGGGATCAATCACTCCTGGCAACAAAGTTAACCCTTGTGCGTCAATTTCTGTGGTTGGTGTTACATTGGAGATTTCTGGTGCGACTTCGACTACTAGGCGATCGTGCGTCAGCACATCCCCAATGACTAATTCACCATTGGGTAAAATAATTTGAGCGTGGCGAATTAATAAGCTGGTCGGAGATTGCATGAGTTATCGAGCGTTAAGGCTAGAACGGGGCGTGACAGATGACTATACCTTTAGGGTAGACTTGGTTGGACGCCAGCGCCAAAAATTTGTGTATTTTTTTACAAAAAAGTTTATAGTTTTTAACTATGAGTAACCCGATGAAAAGAAGTCAGAAGTCAGAATCCAGGAGTCAGAATATCCCATGCCTGAAGTCAGGCGTTTCAAGCAAGGAAAAACTTTTCTTGATCTCCAAGGGTGAAAAACGTTCCGCTTTAACCCACGATTCATCAACCCTTCTCCTGTCGGAGACGCTGCGCGAACGGCTTGGTGCAGTCGCTCATGGGGGACTCGGGGCCCCCTCTGGGGATAGGGGGAGAACCCCCAAGACCGCGCTGCTTCACCAGTAAGGCAGAATACCAAGCTGTATTCTTCTTCTGTCAAGAGGAAAACGTAGCTACGAGAATTAATTGGGATAGTTAAGATGAACAAATACATTATCCCTGCTCAGGCAATTGACTTGCCTACATCTAAGGTATTTACTTAAATAATTTCATGCAAAATCAAGTGTCTGATAACAACTCTAGCCAAAAACCTGATAACTCCTGGATTACAGAACTCGGTAGAACCATTGTATTGAGCATCGTGCTAGCCCTAGGAATTCGCACCTTTGTTGCCGAAGCTCGTTGGATTCCCTCCGGTTCAATGGAACCAACCCTGCATGGAACCCCAAATCAGTGGGAGGCAGATAAGATCATTGTCGATAAATTGAGTTATAAATTTTCTGATCCTCAACGGGGAAACATAGTGGTATTTATGCCTACAGAAGAGCTACAAAAGGAACAATACCAAGATGCTTTTATTAAGCGCGTGATTGGCTTACCCGGCGAAAAGGTGGAACTCAGGGCTGGTAAAGTTTATATAAACAACAAACTCCTTCCAGAAAAGTACCTTGCTGCTGGACAGACCACATCAATTGATGTTTGCACATCAGGACAGCAACCACCTTTCCTGTCCCATCCCCAGACTATACCGCCCAATTCCTACTTGGTTTTAGGAGATAACCGCAACAGTAGTTACGATAGCCGTTGTTGGGGTCTTGTCCCTCGCGATAATATCATTGGTCGTGCAGTACTTCGCTTTTGGCCCCTAGATCATATTGGCGCAATTGATAAAGCGCCTCTATATCCACAGTCATAGCTGATTGATTTGGGACTGTGGAGAATTAGTAAGGTAAGGAAAAAAAGTGCTGAAATGTACCAAGGTGGGTTGACACATCTTGGTAAGAATGGTGTAGAGAATTAAGTTTATTGAAATTCGTTGTCTCGATCAGACCGTTGGCGATCGCCCCTAAGTACGAGTGGGTTGAAAAAGGTATCATGTTTGCGGCTCGTCAGCTAAGGAGTTAAACCCGCCTCTACTTGGAACTCAGGTCTTTTTCCCAATTACTAACTACTATTTTCAGTCGCGTAGCATAATAGAGATGTGACTGATCTGTTAGACCCTTTACAATCCTTAAATGAAGGGCACTGGTTCAAGCTAATTTGCGGAGCCAGCTTCCAACATCTGCCTGCGGTCAGAAATCTAACTCTAGCCTATACATTGGCTGGTGCTGACTGCATAGATGTTGCTGCCGATCCATCTGTGATTGCAGCCGCACAAGAAGCGCGACAAGTTGCCACTCATTTGACCAAGGAAGCCAAGCTGCGGGGCTTTGGCAAGAGAGGAACGTCGCCACTATTAATGGTGAGCCTTAATGATGGGGAAGATCCTCATTTTCGCAAAGCGGAATTTAATTCTACTGAGTGCCCCGCCGACTGCTCTAGACCATGCGAAAGGATTTGTCCGGCACAGGCAATTGTTTTCAACACCGCACAAGACAATTTTTCAGGAGTTATATCCGAAAAGTGTTACGGCTGCGGTCGTTGCATACCAATCTGCCCATATGATACAATTTATACAAGGTCATATGTATCGACGCCAGGAGCGATCGCACCATTGATACTGTCGAATGGGGTGGATGCTGTAGAAATTCATACTAATGTTGGGCGGTTGGCAGAATTTCACCGATTGTGGCAAGCAATTTCACCTTGGGTGGAGCGCCTGAAGTTAGTAGCAATCAGCTGCCCTAATGGTGAGGGTATGATTGATTACCTTCGCGCCCTTTACGAGGCGATCGCCCCGTTGAAGAGTGCCTTGATTTGGCAAACCGATGGTCGTCCCATGAGTGGTGATATTGGAGATGGAACCACTCTAGCAGCCGTAAAATTAGGGCAAAAAGTTTTGGCAGCTAAATTACCGGGATACGTACAGCTAGCAGGAGGCACTAACAGCTATACCGTTGCCAAATTAAAGGCAATGGGACTTCTGAAGGGAGATGCCTCCCCCTCCATTGCTGGAGTCGCTTACGGAAGCTACGCCCGTGTACTGCTGTCACCAATTATCGAGCAGTTAGAAGTAAGGGAGGTGAATAAGACCAGTGTCAAGGCAACTATCCGCCTAGAGGAAGAACCAGAATTACTCTGGCAAGCCGTAAAGCTTGCGCATTCTCTCGTTTCCCAGCTCAAGTCACAGCAGTAGGGTCACGATAGTGTTCCCTAAGTTGCGCGTTACAGACACTTTCCCATGGCTCACAGAAGAGTACAGAAGTGTCCTCGCTATCTCTAAAAACGTCACCATAGAAAGCATGACGATTACAGACGATCTCCAAAAGTTATTAGACATTTTGCCCCAAGACCTGCGGCAGACACTAGAGAAGCATCCCCAACGAGATAGTTTAGTAGAAGTGGTCTTGGATCTGGGTCGTCGCCCAGAGGCTCGTTTTCCCCATCTCGCTGAGTATCTGAGCGAAATACCCATTGCTCAGGAACAGATAGATGATTGTATTCAGCGAGTGGGAACCTTTGGCGGAGATAATCGAGCAGGAATTGAGCAAACCCTGCACAGGATCAGTGCTATCCGCAACCGTACAGGCAAGATTATTGGCTTAACCTGCCGCGTCGGTCGAGCGGTATTCGGAACAATTGGCATGATCCGCGATTTGGTAGAAACTGGAAAATCGATTCTCATGCTGGGACGCCCAGGCGTAGGTAAAACTACCGCCCTGCGGGAAATTGCCCGTGTGCTGGCGGATGATCTCAATAAACGAGTAGTAATAATTGATACCTCCAACGAAATTGCCGGAGATGGTGACGTTGCCCACCCCGCTATAGGTCGTGCGCGGCGGATGCAAGTGGCTCATCCCGAACTTCAGCATCAGGTGATGATTGAGGCAGTTGAAAACCATATGCCAGAAGTCATCGTCATTGATGAAATTGGTACAGAATTGGAAGCAATGGCGGCTCGCACTATTGCTGAACGGGGCGTTCAGTTAGTAGGTACTGCCCACGGGAACCAAATTGAAAACCTGATCAAAAACCCTACCCTCTCCGATTTAGTTGGTGGTATCCAGGCTGTGACACTGGGAGATGACGAAGCTAGACGGCGGGGCTCTCAAAAGACCGTTTTGGAACGCAAAGCTCCTCCTACCTTTGAAATTGCCGTAGAAATGTTAGAACGGCAGCGCTGGGTAGTCCATGAAAGCGTTGCTGACATGGTAGATAATCTTCTTCGGGGGCGTCAAGCTAACCCACAGGTGAGAACCGTCGATGACAACGGCAAGGTGACGATGACACGCCAGTTAACCGTAGTCAACGGTCGCGCACATGCGGTCACTGGGGAGGAATCTTTGATGCCAGCGCGACAAACTAACGGCTGGCGTGCATCTGGGCAAATGTTACCACTGCCACCATTGTCTTCAGAGCGAGAAAGGGTTTCTGGGCAAAGTGAGTTTGACCGCTTGCTGGACGAATCCTTAAATCACTCTGACGGCTTTGATTTCACTGCTATTAGACAAGCAGGACCAAACGGTGAAGATTTACCACTGCACGTTTATCCTTATGGCGTCAGCCGCAGTCAGTTAGAACAGGTCACCCAAGTGCTGAATTTACCAGTGGAATTGACAAAGGATATCGATACAGCTGATGCAATTTTGGCACTGCGATCGCACGTCAAAAATCATGCCAAATTACGGCAAATGGCGAAAGCCCGTCAAGTGCCAATCCACATGATTAAAGCCAGCACCATTCCACAGATTACCCGTGGCTTACGGCGGTTGCTAAATCTTGACGACCCAGATATCGCCGATGATCGCGAACTACAATTATTTCTCCACAGCGGGAGCGATGATGAGATGGACGCCCTAGAAGAAGCAAGACTTGCCGTAGAGCAAATCGTCATTCCCAAAGGACAGCCAGTCGAGTTATTACCCCGTTCTGCCTCTGTACGCAAAATGCAACACGAGTTGGTAGAACACTACCGCCTCAAGTCCCATAGTTTTGGGGAAGAACCAAATCGGCGTCTACGGATTTATCCGGCTTAACCGTTGGCTGTTGACTGTCAACTGTTAACAGTTGACAGTCAACAGCCACCAATGATATTTTTCACAACTGAAATAGGATTGCTATATTAAACAGATAGAAAAAAAATGACACAACTATCTTCTAATCAAGCACCGCGTCAAGGAAAAAACTAAAGATTTAGCAATATGCGAATATGTGTGGGGACAGAATTGAGCCCTAATTACTGTGCGTTCGCTTATTTTGAGAATGAAAGGGGAATTAAAGCCTTAATGCAAAAGGAAAACGGCTATTTCTAGGTAAACCGTTATTTAGAAGTCAAATTTATAACCATCACAGAAAG
>Ga0116229_10011609_pt1 | contig 12931 bp, 5 predicted proteins | sample S1TSphgellanicum_3_FD_87313 | JGI IMG/M metagenome (GOLD analysis project Ga0116229, IMG submission 87313) | Host-associated microbial communities from peat moss isolated from Minnesota, USA - S1T2_Fc - Sphagnum magellanicum MG | ecosystem: Host-associated > Plants > Peat moss > Unclassified...
ATGATAGCCATTCTGTTAGACCATCAAGCAGATCCCCGCATTCCAACAACAAGTGGCAGGACAGCAATTGACATCGTTCAGGCTGTGGCAGCAGATGCTCTTGCTGCAGGTGTGTATAACCCGAGCATCAAGGGGGATCATAATCGACTCCGGCTTTGTCTTGAGCTGTTAGAGAGGGCAGGAGCAACGCTGGCTGTGCATGCGGGTCCATTAAAACTTGACAGTGGAAGCTCAGTGTCAATGCTTAGAGAGTGTGGTGGGAGCAGTCCACTGCTGCCAGAGGAGAGTGACAACTTTGTGTCCATGTCAAGAGTAGGCGGTGGGCCCTTGACCCAGGGAGCTCAACTTAGCAATAATGACTTCTATTCAACACTTCCTCAAGGAAAAGGTGAGCTGTGGACACACACAAACCTTTCAGAGTGCGTGCTTCTTGAGCTATGGGTTTCATTTTGCAGGTGGCCGAAGGAGGGGGGTGTTTTTTTAACACTATGAAAGTGCTGCTAAAGGAAACTTCTTTTCTGTGTTGTGTTTTTCTACATGTAGCCTTCAGTCCTGGGCATTAGATGCATACCAGAAGGCTCAATTTCTCTTCGACATGGCTACTTGTGGTGTGCAAGGTTTTTGGAAGAAAGGTAACCACTGTAAATCGTTTGTTTGTTTTGCCCTCATCAATTTCAAAGCTTTCTGTGTTCTTGTGGATATCCAAATATGTCAACTGGGGGGATGGGTTAGATCAGACCCAAGCCTATCTTTTACAATATCCAGGGATTTTGCATCTCTCTTTTCATGTTTGCACCCCTGAGATTGGCAGTTACTTCAAGATGCAAAAAAGGAGATAGATTTGTTAATGGGACTGAAATTTTTTAAGAACAACAATTCCTGACTTACATTTCATGATGTTCAGGGCATGGCAGAGAGCTGGGTAGAAGGGGGAGACGAGTGAGAGAGTCAGTTTCAGGATTTCATACAACGAAGCTCTGTAGCATGGGTGGTGCCAAAACAACAACAACATTGGCAAACTGAGTTCCAGCAACCCAAATTTACAGATTCCTAGTGGACACCCCGAAATTCAAGACTGGAAAAAGGGCAGTCAAGTACTAACACTGTGCACTCTATCTACTCTGAGCCAAATAACTTACCATTACATTACATGAAGTGGTGCTCAAGGAGATATCACAAATGAAGCTGTGGAAAGATTCCAAGAATGGGTACAACTCTCAAAATTTTCCATCTGAGGAGTAGGTCATCAATGCAGCTTTGGTGGTGGTGGTGCTCAAGGATATCACAAATGAAGCTGTCTGTGGAAAATCCAGGTGAGGGTCAATCTGAGTTGGCAGCTCTTTTTCCAACAACAATAGCTTTGATTCATGTGAATCGGGTTCTTGATCATGTGTTTCGGTTTTATTTAGCTAGAGAATGTAGAGGAGATGAGGATTGGGGGGTTTAGGCATCTCAAGATTGCATGTATTGATACCAAAGCAGATATTTAGAAGTTGCAAATTTGAGGATTTATGCCAATTGAATAAGCTTCTGCTTTTCTGCTTTGGGGGGGAGGGGTTTGAGGAAGAGAATGTCCACCAAAAGCCGGGCCAGAATAGATGACAACAATTGGGTTCTGTTGGAAATTGACAAACCTGTTGTTTTTAGGGGGGAGAAGCAAGGTACATTGTGGATTACAACACTACATTAGTTGTTTAGCCCCTCTGCTGAAAGTGCAACTTCTCACTCCACAGTTTTTCTCTCTTCTCTTATTTCTCATCTAATAAATGATAGCCTGACTCATTTCTGTGATGCTTGTCAAATGCTCAATTTTGAACAATAGATATGCAATTTTCTTAAAGTGTATGGATCACTGGCCTATTGCTCATTGAAGTTTTGTGCATGATGTACAAAATGGTGATGAAGGTGACAATGGAAATAATATCCAGCAATAAAGATCAGTCTTAAAGAGATTACATGACAAGTTTTCTGTTTTGTACCTCTTTCTCTCTCTTCAGATCAGCTTCTTCATCAGTTTAGGAATGATATGCACCCATTGTATTTTCAGTGTTTCAGGTCTAGTATCAGACTTGTACTGCAATGTGGCCTTCCTTACCCATGTTCAGGAAGGGCACATTGCGTTCAGAAGAATGTGGACAAGCATGAGATCAACAAAATATTGGTGTCCTATCTGCCCATCTTTCCAAAGTGTCTTTGATGGTTCTCTGCCATAGTGAACACCATCACTGTGATTGAGATCATAGTGCCATGGGAATGTGAGGTCCATGGCATCCACGACTTTGAAACTTGGAAGCTTGAGCTCCTGCAACCTTTCGACAAAGACACGGTTGAAAACTTCCATTTTATGAGGATTGGGAATTCCGTTCCTTGCATGCCCAAATTTTTCTCTTGCATGACCTGCTCCAGCAACTGTTGTCCTGTAGATCACAGCAGGTCTTGGAGCTCCTGGGTTTGCATGCCTCCAAATTGCATGCCAGAATCTGGTAGCATGCTCTACTCCTTCCTCTGCAAAGTCCTTGACTGTCTTGAAGTAGTGTGCATCATGCAGCCCAGAGTTCATAACTACTGTGTCAGGTGCACTGCTGCCATTGAAAAAAGACTGTATCATCTCTTGGTAAGCTTTGTCTTGCAGACAGAAGAGGCCATGTAAGTTCCCATATTGCTCAGCATGACCATTGAAGATTTTTGAGATCCTCACTGAAAGTGATTTGTCTTTTGGATAAGTGAATGTTCCATCAAACCATCTGTGAATGTGGTCAAGTTTCCTCACTGGATATCCCAACACAAAGTTGAGAAGATTTCTGACAGTGTCTTCATGATTTGAGTCACCCCAGAAGAACAGCCAGCGACCATCCAGGCAGTTCCAAGCTTCACTCTCCTCAAAGATCTTGAATTTGCAATGTGCAGAATAAACCCACCCATTGCTGTCCAACATGCCAACAGGGCCCTCACACCATGGGCTCAAGCAGGGCTCCCTTGGATCTATGCAAATGAATCTGCCATCATCATTGATTTCACAAGATCGATTCCAGGTAGTTCTACTCCACCTTCCACCCCATGCTTTGAGACTAAAATCATCTGCTCTGCATCTCCTCAGATCTGGTAGTAGTTCTGGGTGAGAAAGTTGCGGATCCATATGATTCCAGGTGAACTCGATTTCAACTGCTGTCATGACCTCTTCACGAGCCCATGAAGGACACCCAATTTCCAGAGAGTGCAGATTTCCAAAGAGGAGAATTACTGTGAACACATAGAGACCTGCAAAGCGAGGATCAACATGGATCTTCAGTGAATAGGAGCCATCTAGGTTGTCAATTATGGGTGGGCGGGATTTCCAGTTAATGCTTGTCAGATCTGTCTCAAAGAAATCCCCTCCTGCACACCTTCTTTTGCCACTCTCCTCAAAAGATACAAGCAGCAAGTCATACACAACTCCAGCACTCAGCTGAATGGGTTGGTCTTTCTCAGGTTTTGGAAGCCCAAAGATGTGGGTTGTGTGGGTTCTCTTTTCATAGCATGGCATGGTTCCATTCTCTATAACTTGCTGAAGAATCACATCTGTCTCATTTGAGTGGGTTGGGAACAAGGGCCACTGAAAATCTCCATAAGATTTCTGTCTTGTTGTATCTTCTGATTCAAATTGCAAAGCTGCATCCTTCTGCCACATAATAAACATCCTTGAGAAATTTCAGGAATAGGCATTTGGTTGTCTAATAAGATTGGAACTGAAATCTGCCCATGGCAGATGCTGAGGCTCACTTATGAAGAGAGAGATGATGAGAGACTGGATGATGGAGTGTGTAGAAATGCAATCAGAAAGGTAAAACAATAGCAATAGCATAAAACTCACATACTCAGCCTGATATCTGGACTTCTTGTCTTGATGTGAGATCTTAGCTTCTCTTTGTTGAACATCAGTTATCATCCCGGACTTGAAGCTTGCAATCATGTATTCTTGCAGGTAAGCTGATTTGCTGCAAGCAACCATCAACTTATACACAATTACAAGCATGATAGTACCAAACAACAGATATCGGCCTCCCCCATATCCAGGAATCAAAGTGCTCGTGGCACCCTCCGTTGTTACCCTTGACCTCTTCACGTTTTTCATGTCAGTAGTCATCATTCCTGCACCACCAATAAAGCACAAGGATCAAAATATAAATAAGCTGTAAACAAATTATAATCCTGGAATTTGCGAGCCTTGGAGAATGATAATTATGAGCATCTCTAATAATAAGATACTTAGGCAGCTGCTCTGGTTTCTCATTGTTGACTTTATATGTGTGGCTGGATCAGTGTGATATAGGTACCTCCATACAAAGTGATCACAAAATGCATGCCATGATGAGATCCTCTGCGTGATTGGACAATCTGCAAGCAGGATTTTTCAAAGATCACCTTTGTATAGCCAAGTTACACAAAAACCTCTAGTGTACTGATCTGATCGAGTCCTTGACACAACCAGAAACAAAGAAGTCAGTCTGCTATACATATACCAGATCCAGTAATGAAAGCTATGTTACAAGAAAATTGTGCAAATATTCAGAGACATGCATTCATCCTGAAACAGCTTCAGGTAGTGTGATCCCTGATCAGGTGAGCTACTCCCTCATGACAAGATGCATTGCCACCCATGTGCAGTACTGCCATGAGGAAGTTGTGGACAAACAAAGCCCTCACTTAACCTGCCAGTTCTCACATAAACCAAATAACTATCAAAGGTTGATGGCAAAACCTCAGACTTGTGGAGTGTACTTTTGATTCCCAGGTGAAGTCATGCCAATTGGGTGACTTGCCTGTTGTTCAACATTCAGAAAAGTTGGTGAACGGGCTAGTTTATATGGTCTTTAGATGGACTATTTGTAGTTGTTGTAGCATGCAAAAGCACACAGCATGTGTTTGTTGTTTAGGGCGGTTTAGGGTTTAGGTTTGTTGCCAGGACCAGCTCAGGAGAGCTTAATGTAGTGAAAACAATTTGCAGTGCTGGGCAATAACCACAGGATGGTATACTTGTCTTTGGTGCGGGCTAGCAAGACATTGCTCATGATATGTGATGCTGCTGCTGTGTTCTGTTATCTTGTGGCAAGCAGCTCAAAATATTACATTGCTTGTCTCATTAGCCATCACCCTGACTGGCAAGGAATCAACACATTGCACACCTTGTCACCACCATTGCAAGGGCTGGCACAGGAGCAAGCAGTTAAAAGAAAATTGAACTTCAAACAAAGTCACTTCAACTGTAGAAGCTCAGTCAAATCCAAGGCTAATTTAGTTATGGAAAAAATCTGTGCCATTTCACAAGCTTAACAACTCAATAACATAGACCTTTGTTCCCTTTCCCTGGTCATTAGGATCCACAAGATTGTAATGAGTCAAGGTATATCTTTCTGCTACACAGTTCCAGCAATACCAGTAAGATGAGATGAGCTAGAACTTTGTGGGATCAGATCAGATGGCCTCTGGTTAGCAGTTTCCAACATGTAAAGAAGAATTGCTGACATAATCTCCATGCACAGTCCAGGCTAGCATTTGCATTATCCACTGTTCTGATTTGGGTGTAAGCCAGCCCCAGTGATTTCAAAGACTCAGAGCCAACTGTAGACTACTACTGTGGGTGCAGAATCAGAAGATGCAGCAGAGTCAGTCTTCCATGCTTGCAAGGGAATTCTTTGGAAGTTGTAAACAAAATGAACTTTCCTTGTTCTCAAGGAAGGGAGATCAACTCATCCTTAAGGAGACTGTCGGTAAGCCAGCAAGCAGGAAGTCTCCCTCTGGTGCATTTGGATAAGTGAAATACCCACCCACTTGTTGTGCCCTTATCTTTCTCTTTCACTTCCAACCTGATCTCAGAAACAGAAACAAGTGCTTTGTAATCTCCTCTGCCTTGAACACTCTCCTTCCTGCTCACAATCTTGTAGCCTTGATGGTCAATGAGAAGTGGGTACCTGAAATTCACAAATCCCATCTTGCAAATTGTCAATAGGAAGTCTGCAATGCATTATTCTACAATGCGCCCTGCCCACCATAATATTTAGGTAGAAGAAGAAGACAACTCACCTAGTCTTGAACTTGAGTGCAAAATGGCCAAAATGATACAGATCAGACGCAAATCCAAAATAACAAGAGAGAGAGCCTCCATTCAATGTTCCCTCTGCGTTTGCAAAATGGTACATAACCTGCAATAATATGATCATGGCAGTGGTTCAGGGTTCTGTATTTTTCCATCATGAATGTCAACGAAATCACACCAGAGTCTCAGACATGTATATATGCAAACACATCTGTGCTTGAAAATGACAATGCATTATGCTTCTAAAATTGTGAATTGCTTGATGAAGATGAATCTCAATCCAGAAGACATATGAGAGCAGAGATTGAGATGCACCTCAAGGCCATGGTCAGGGCGGGGCTCATTATTGCATGCCAACGCATCCATCTGCAACTTCACAGCTTCCTCTGCAGTGAGCTGCACCCAACCCCAAACTTCCCCAAACTTCACATCACTCATCTAACAAAAACATCTTGGGTTTATGATGCTACTACTTCAGACCCTGTGGAATTACAAAGTGGTAACAGAGACACAGAACTCACCAAAAAAGTTTAAATCCTTCACAAAATAGAGGACGGAATGTGAAAGACAAAAGAAACATTCTCTCTCTCTCTCTCTCTCTCTCTCTCCTTGAAAGGGGACTAAGGAACTAAGAAAATTTCAGATGCTTACCCCGGGCTGTGGCAGCACCACAGGTCCTGTAGAAGCTGCATCATTCCTTTCCACACTGCAATGCAGCAGAGTATTTCTATCTACTAAGTCCTGACTTTCATAGTCATGGTTTGATGTCACAGTGGGTTTAATCTCTGCATTTTTGGTGTGAACTCTACTGATGTTGCAAAAAACCTGTTCACTATATGCATTATTATTGCAAGTGATGTTCTTGCTCTTCTGAGTCGCAAGAGAGAGAGAATTGAGTGACAAGAACACACCCACTGCCGACAACCTTACTCAGAAACCCTGAACACCACAGTCATAAGAAAGAAAGTAGATATCCATGAGGTTGCAGAAAGAAAAATTCCACACAAAAAACAATTTGAAGGTCGTTGTAAGAAAACCACAGCATATACTTTTCTGATTACAGACAACAAGGTCTAGATTTGTGTGTTCCTCTGTGAAATCCATAAACGACATTTGAGAGTTTGTGAGCAAAGAGATACATACCTCTGGGTTTGTGCTTCGCACAGACATGATTGCAAGAAAAACCCTAAGTGAAAAGCCCTAAGTGCAAAAGACTCCTGACTCCTTTTGTCAAGGGCAACACTACACACAAAAGCTCTTGGTGGAATTCAGGAAGAACATATTTTCCTCAAGTTTCGTGGAGGAAAAGAGAAAGATTTTGAGGAAAACATGAAGACCCATCGTCGAAGATTACCTTGCATCGCTGCTGATATTCTGAGAATGACAAAGCTTGAATGAAGCAGGCTTCTTCACCGTTGTTGCCACAGCGTTGTAATGACCATATCGTGTCAGTTTCGCCGTTCTAGGAGAGCGATCTTTGGGAAAATCTTTTTCTCTGCCGCATGGAACTGCACAGACAGGAAGGATACGACGACGGAGGGAGAAGATTGGCTGAACAGGAGTAAGAAAAAGAAGAAGACATGATGATGCCGCCTTTATTATTATCATTGCTGCAAAAAATTTCTTTCCAAAAGCTCTTCGGAAAATTCTTCTTCTTCTTCTAGAAGACTTGAGCTAGGTAGTTTCTGATCTGCAGAATGATAGACAAACCCTACTCTCTTGACAAATCTTCACAAAAAATCTTTTATCCCAACTCATTGAAACCAAGGTTCAATCCCTTTGTTCAACAAGCATTTAAATAGAACCAAGAAACACTCAAGTCTAGCTACTCAGTTTTGATGTCATGGCACCCACTTTCAGCATCTTTAGTTTCCTCCTCAAGATGATCTGCCCCGGCCACTTCCGCCCCATTTCAACTCAGAAATGGTAACGATTAGAGAATTTTGATTGCGTTGTCGATCACGAAAACCTGGACGCCGCATTGCGCCTCGCCATTCATGGTAATCTCTGTGAGAATCGATTAGTTTCTTGCATTCATGACTTTGCACACGAGAGCTGCAGAGTCTTCGAAATGGGCTGTGATGTTGCGCTCCTCCAACACCTCCTGGACCTTGCACCCTTCGAATTCCTCGTGGACCTTGAGACCGAGGTCATGTCATCTTGCGAAATACCCAAGTCTGATTATCTCATATGACTATTTAGTTGAATTTTACAACCATGATGAAACCATGCAAAAAAAAAAATTCCCTTCCGCATCGTCACATCTTATTCACTCTTGTTGGAATCACACATTATAATGTAAACTTCACCTTGACATTGTTAAACCTGTTTTTTGCTTTGAGCTTCAATCATCAAACCTTGTGAGGAGTATTTTTGAGTGCTTTCTTATCATACCCATAGAAGGCTAAGTTAAGCTCACACTTGTTGTCACACAAATTCAATTGTTTTGTAATGATGTTAAAAAAATGTTAACAAGAGAATGTCTTTCAAGAGTTGGAAAGAATGTTGGTTGCAGAATTATTTGCCCATATGCTTGAAAATGGCACCGGCAGTAGTGATGAAGTTGAAGGATCAAAGGTCCAAAGTCTCAATTCACCATGAAATAATTTATTAATTCACTTGGACAGTGATTTTGGACGGACAGTGGCCACGGACAGTTGTTTGAAAAGAAAAGTTTTTCTAAAACCAAAAACATCAACCAAACATTGTTGAAAGAACACACCTGTGCATTATGCACAGGGTTCACACTAGTAATAATTATGAAAGCAATTCAAGTGATGATGGGCTTATCAATCTTCCTATGCTATACATGGGCATTGGAGCACAAAGGTGTACTTGGGGGATAGAATTAAGATATCAAGAAGCTCAAACATTTTTCAATCAATCATTCCAAAGTTTGTGAGATGAACAATTCAAGCCAAAGATTAGAATGTCTATTCCATGTTTTGAGAGAATCTTATAATCGATCTAGACTTTATCATCACTTCCCTTGGACATGTCTTCAGTTGAAGAGGGGTGCACCAAAGTGGTTTTATAATGTTTTGATTTACAATTAGGAATTATTGAATAACAATTTGAACTATTTTAATGTAGAACATATAAAGTAATGAATAATAAATTTTAAATCTCATTATTTAGTACATTGATAATTGAATGACCGTGTGAATATTGAACAAAACAAAATTTCAATAATATGTTTCAAATTTCATAATTGAATACATTGAACATGTCAACAATTAAATATTGAAAAACTACTCAATAATGAATATTAAATAATTAAATGAATGTTGAAGTACTATTGAAAATTTAATATAATTTTTATTATTGCATTGTGTGGAACAAGATAAAGAGGTTTTACGTTTATTATATATTCAAGTATACATTTCCCTTCACCTAGAAATATCATATTTTATAGTACAAAGGCAAATTCAACGCACATTTGTTGAATAATTAATTAATTTTCGTCAAAGATAGAATATTTTCAGATTATTTTCATTAATTTATTTTGAATTTTTTTGGTTTTTGAATAATTGTTTTGAAAAAAATTCAACATATCTGAAAGTAGTACAATTAGTGTTGAAGCTACCAATGTATTATGGTATCACATTCTTAATTGAAATTTGTGTTATGACGATTTTTTAATTATTTTTTATATCCAGAAATATTATATTTATTTTTATTTAAAAATTTAAATAAGTTATAAAAATTCATTGTGAAAGGGAACATTTAATAAAACCTTTTAGGAAGGGAAAAAAATCTAGATCAATCCAAATATTATGGTCCCACTTGTATTGGCTTTTATTGCTATTATTTATATTTATAATTTCAACATTGTAAAAAAAAGAAGATTGGCTAAAATAATTAATTAATGATTACTATAAATTTTAATTATTACCATTTTATTATTTTCCCCATTTTTCGAGTAGGTGGATTGGTGATCATCCACAAGAGGAAGGAACCAAATTTGGTAAAAAGGTAGATAGTAAAATATAATTTTTTTTGAATCCTCCCTAGTTTTGGCAACTAATAAGAACTCATTGTCTCAATATGGCAACTTATGATTTTTTCCCCTCAAAATATGGTGATTTTTGGATTTTTTTTCCCAAAAACAATTTCTTGAATTTGCATTCAGTTCTGAAAATTTGTAAAAAAAATACATTGATTATTACACACATAAAAAAAAACCACCCTAATTTATTTTTCATAGTTGTAATAAAGTGACATAATATTCAATTATTTCCAATACAACAAGCAAATATTGTAACAATGTTGTTTCATTCACACTAGTTATTCTTATGCCACAAATGACAATAGAAGCTCACCAAAAATGCAAGTATTGCATATGGCACTTAAACCCTTGAATGTAATGGATGCATCCAAAATTTAATAATCATTGTATTGGTAGGCTTAAATCAAATATACTTAACAAAATACAATACCTTAATTTGGATGTAAATTTAATCACAACAAATGAGTATGAAAAACATATTATAGTATCCCCATTTGAATTGCAAATTTTTATTGGTAATGCCACAAACTTCAAAGCAATGTAATACTTGCATAAGAAAAAAAGTTGATTCATTACAATTTTGATTCGCACATAATACCGACTTCATATTAGTGAAAAAGTTTTATAAAAAGATAAAGGTTTTACCAAGAAATAAAGGTTTTGTCAAGGAAAAGAGAGGTTTTGTTGAGAAGTAGAAGTTTAACTAGGTAGAGATATAGAGGTTTTGCTAAGAGGTAAAAGTTTAACTACATAAAGATAAAAGTTTTACCAAAAGGTAAAGATTTAGCAAGAAATATAGAAGTTTTGCTGATATGTAGAGGTTTAGTTAATAATTAGAAAGGTTTTTGTTGAAAAATAAAGGTTTAACAAAAAGAAGATAAAAGTTTTGCTAAAAGGTAGAAGTTTAGCTGAAAAATTAAAAAAATTGTTTAAAAATATAAATTTAACCCAAAAAAAAAATTAATTCGTCAAAAGCCAAAGGTTTAATTAAGAAAAGATAGAAGTTTTGTTAAGAGGTAAACATTGAGTCAAGAAAAGATAGAAGTTTTGTTGAGAAGTAAAAATTTAGCTAAAAAAATATATAAGGTGAATAGGTAGGGCCAATATGTAAGTCAGCATTGTACTTAAGTGAATCAAATAACTAGGTCAATAGGGTAGTTAAGTATAGGGTGTATATTGAACGATCATTAAAAGGCTTCAAGGACACTAATACTACACTAGCCTACACCTCTTTGTTGTTATAACTACATAGTGTGAACACATTGAAAAATAAAGAACAAAAATGAAGCTAACCTTCATAGCTAGTATAATATGAAAAGTGACAAATGAGTTTTCGACCAAAGGATGAAAGAACCACCAATGAAAGTTGTTTTGGGTCATCATTATGTCCTTCCTTGGTTAATTTTTTTTGTTTTCTATCCTTGTTTGTTTGCATCCTTGAATTTAACAAAAATCCATAAAGAACAATTAATGTTGCTTTTACTTTATCAAGAATCATCTTCCTTAGTTGGAGCTTATGCTTTCAAGACACCTTGTGTTTGAAATGATGCACAAACTACAAAACTAACAATCCATTTAAACAAACAACAATAATTTTATTGTTGACAAAAGTCCAATGGAATGATTGATGACATAAGAGGGCATTTAGTTTACCATGTAGCTAATGTTGGGAGGAACATCTTTTAGGACCACCCATCAAATTGTAACAACATTGTATTCTTTCTCAAACACACACACATGCACCATGTGCATGCACAAGGATTTTTTTTTATTTTTTTTTTGTATGTGATATGAGTTATAAATAAATCTTGAAACTAACTTACCTTTAAACCCTAAACTTATTAAGACATGTTTTTAAATAAAAAAGGTTTACAAAACCTATTTTGCTAAAAAGCGAAATCAAGAAATTTTTTTGGTCAAAATGAAGGTGATTTGTGAAAGTTTTAATTGATAGAAAATGAGAAAACAAAATAGTTAATATTGCCTTAAACTTGTTGCAGTTTTATTTTTTAATTAGCAAAATGAAGAATCAAAATTTCAAAAATGAAGATGATTTTTTTATAGTTTCAATCGTCAAAAAGTGAGGAAAATGTAAAAATTTCCCTAAATTCCAAACAAATTACCAACCTTTTTCTTAACACCTTGCCATAGTGTTACTTTGCCACTAAGTTAAAGGGACAAATAATCGAGTAAACTAATGAAAAAATAAAGTTCAATGTGCTCATCGGCACTTGGTTCAAGGATGTTGATCATTCAAGGCGCCTTAGCATGCATGATGTATCCTCCTATTTCAACCAAACTTTGAAACTTCATTTTTTTTAATTGAGAAGACTATTAATGGACAAAGTATACACTTCTAGAAAAACATGTACACAAGAATTTCATTATTCCTATGCACATATGTTCAAACTAGACACAATGTGTAAATTCAAATTTAAAAAATAACAAGACCCATTCTATGAATATCATTGGAAATGAACAAAAATACAAAAAGATTCAAACTCACCTCCTTAAATAGGCTATGTGGTTCTTTTTAATAACTAAAGTAATTACTTAACACTAATTCAAATATATGGAGCACTAACTAGGAACTAAAATAATTACTTAATTAAGTAAAAACTAATATATTAACTAATAATTATATATTAACATTTATAAAAATCAAATATGTGGTTACTATAGGGTTAACACAAATGGACAATTCAAGTGAGATTTAATGAAAATTCAAGTCACCATTCATTTGTGGGATGTGGGTAGTTTAAGGGGCTCTTTCTTCCCTTTTTGAAAAAAATATACAAATATGATTTAACTTATAATTAAAAACTTGGTAAAACATTAAACCATATATA
>Ga0116229_10011611_pt1 | contig 12930 bp, 9 predicted proteins | sample S1TSphgellanicum_3_FD_87313 | JGI IMG/M metagenome (GOLD analysis project Ga0116229, IMG submission 87313) | Host-associated microbial communities from peat moss isolated from Minnesota, USA - S1T2_Fc - Sphagnum magellanicum MG | ecosystem: Host-associated > Plants > Peat moss > Unclassified...
ACATTGTCTAAAACTTCATCCCCATTCAACCCAAACCTCTCCGCAATTTGCAGAAGCCTCTGCGATCCGAACGTCCCTTCATCATCAATGTACAGAGCTTTTCCTTCACTTCCTCTTCGACCGAGCGACAATTCACAAGTTACAAACAAGGTGTGACAAAGCTGGCTCTTCCCCGTCCGAAACTCACCATAGATCTCAGTGATAGAGCCGGTTTCAATACCAACTTCCAGAATCTTGTCCAGCTCCTTGGCGCCCGTGGTAGTTTGGATCACGTCCGCTCGCTGCTCGTGCATCTGCCGCGCGCTGGTGAATCCCGTTGGTACCAACTTGGAAGCAACCTCCGTGATCTTGTCCACTTTCCCATCGCTGAGACCCTTGATCGCCATAAACTCCTTCTTGGTAGCTCGTACCACTGCCTCCACTGTCACGAAGCCCACATCTTTCAATTGCTTTACGTCCATCGCCGCTATCCCACATCCTTGCCACTGCACCACCAATAACGGCCCATACTGCTGCTGGTCAGCCTCCCGCACCTCCGCCTGCTCCTGATCCATTCTCACTCCCCTCCTTCGCCCGAGCTCTGCATTTCTCTACAACGGTATACTTAGCACTGAACTTGCAAATGCTCTGTGCTCGTCGCTAGGATGCAGAGCAACGCACGGTAGTCAAAAATTCGTAAGGTCGCGGATTGGCGAGAACTGACAAACACAATTTGGACGTCAAATTAACAATTTTATATTTTAGTTATTTCTTTATTTATTTATTTATTGGAGTGTATCTATATAGAGTATATAACCGGAATTTGGCACCAGCATTCGAACTTGCGGGGCGGCCGTGTTTATGGGGATATTTAGTTGCGATTGCTTTAGGTTTTTTTTTAGTATTATTCCTTCGCTCGCATGATCGGGTGAACTTTCGTTTTTTGGGATTTTTGGACATTTATTAAGCACCCCCTTACCCCAAATATTGAAATTAGGTATATTCTCAAATGAAATCCCTTACGTGGCCATGAATGCGTAACTAGATAGGCGATGAATCAGATAACTTGAACAACTAGTTAACAAGGGGTGCGTCATACTGTGGCCTTGCGATGTACTCTAAAAAGGCAAAAGAAGAATTACGAAAACTCTAAAATTTCTCTGTGCCTAGGTCTCTTTGGATTCCTTAGGTAGGCCTTAAATAATCCCCTAATTAAGCCTTACATATCCCATAACCAAGCCTAGACTCTTAGATGTCTCCCTGTATAATCCCTAAATAAACCCTAGGTAGCCCCTAAATAATTCCTTCCTATCTCATAACTTAAGAAATCCTTAGCTAACCCTTGAGGTATGCTTTGTTAAATGCCTTATGTCTCCTATGACATAAGTAAATAAGCCCTTAGATTAACTTGCAGACACCCGCAAAACACAAGAAACTCAAATCATCTTGGGCTGAAGAGGAAATTGATTTCCATATTGTGATATCCTCCAACTGTCTTCAATATGACAAGAGTCCAAATACACACTATCAAATCCTTAGCATAACCAGAGTGGAAAAATAAAATGAACCCACCCTAGCGTTTATGAGATCAGAGCCCTGGGGTTAAATAGAAGTCTGAGGGAACAGAAGACCACAAGGAAAACCAGCCAAAGATTTAAATAACACCCAAAGCAGGGAAGGAAAGAAGGAATTGGATCCAATAAAAACAGAAAAAATAGAACTAACAGGAAACTGGCAGGACAAGACATGTAATATATTAAGACTTTGAATTTTATTTTTCTTCCGTGAGCCAAGGACATGGGGGTGTGTTGCTCTAACATCCAAAGAGTACAAACTTGAGACCTTTCTTTCCACCTTCCCACTTCCAACTTCCCAGCTTTTCTCACTAATACAGGATCATACGAAATACTAGGGCAAGACAAATCAGGTGTAATTGAACTAACTATGCTGCACATAGTTATGGTTTAAAGACAAAACCTGTACATGCACCAAAGAATTTTCTCCAAATTGTCTCCTACTCTTCATGCATTAACTCCTAATGGGAATTTTGCTGCAAAATATTACAGCAAACAATGTCCCTAGAAAATCGCCAAATACTCCCTGGATTCTCTTAATTCTTCTTGTTCTCAAAATCCAGGATTGCATCCCATCAATGCCTTGAGAGTGAATTGCCCCCACTTTACAGAAAAGTTAACTTCCTCCAGACTGCTCCCCTTCACATGTCCCCTCCACTTTCCTCTCCAAGGAGAGCATGGGCTCTAGCCAACCCTGATGCAGACACCTGAACAGGCCTACCACCAGAAGTCTCACACAAGGATTGTTCTGAGTCTGGCACTGATCTCCAAGTCCGTAGTTCTCCTACATCCCCAAATCTACTGACTGCAATTCAATCTCTCCCAAGCTTCTGAAATTGTGTTTGTGAGACTCACTTAATGATGTCACAATGTAAACACCAGCCATCAATAAGCTCATTTCCAGACATGAAGTACAGACACGAACTTCGTTGGGGCTCAGCAACCACGATGTTCTATGAATTGACAAAGCACCCCATGGAAATACCTGTCCACCTCATCTCAAAGGAAGAGCCGATGGATCTGGCTTGTTGAACCTGAACTGGCTGTTCAGAGTATTGAACTTGGGAAAAACTATTCATCTGTGGATACCAGACTGTAGACAAATTCATAACCACAGGGGAGCGCACTGGTGGAGATTGTCGTTGCTGCATGTACAGTACAGTAGACGGACGGCAGAAGTTGGCGTACCCACTTCAAGAGGAACTTGGCATTTCAGGGGAATGCTGTTGCTGGGTATATCACACCATAGAGGAACTGGGTACATTGCAGTACCCCACTGTAGAAGAACTTGGCACAGTATAGGAGTGTTGTTGCTGCATGTATCCGACTGTAGTAGAGCTGGGTACATTGCAGTGCCCCGCTGGAGAGGAACTGACACTTGCGGATAATCAAATGCGGATGAACTATGTACCGGACGGTACCGCACTGTGGAGGAACTGGCTGTCGACGGGTGCCGCCATGCCTGACCGCTCCCCACTTCAGCGGAAGTGGAGAACAATGCATTCCTGTTTAAGGGAACACCAAACTGGCTATGTTTCAACACAGCCTCATCGGCACCTGATGCCACCCTCTGCCCTCCATCCCAAGACGGCACACATGCAGCGTTACTTCCTGCTCGGTCCGATTGTTGCGGGACCTCATAGGTCGTGGAGGAGTACCCGATCTACAAACAGCCACGTGACTGTCACTTAGCATATACATTTTGTTCGACGTGGACGTAGCTATTCCTAGGCTTTTCCTCTTCAAACTAATAAATTCCTCCAAAATCAAAGTACTGCGATCAGCACCTACGATTCCCTCTATTACGGAGATAGAGATGACAGCTACATGGAGATTGTCACGAGCGCTGAACACTCTAGGACCACCAGAAGGACAGTGAAATAAGCACTTACTTCTATCAATTCTGGAGTGCACATCTTCGCAGGAACCTCCTCCACAGAATGTTCCAAGCCGAGTTCTTCAAGGTCCTTCGGGGGACTTGCCGCCTGCAGAGGCTTCTCACCGGCAGATCCGCGAGAAAGATACAAGGATAGCGAGCAGCTAATAAGAGGTGGGGAAAAGAAACAAAACCCTAAGATCTATCTTCCAAAGAGACAACAACTTTGAAGCGGGGCTCTAATATTCCCTAAACTACGCGATATTGTTCAACTAAAAGCCCCAGCAGAAAGAATAACAGAGTTACGAAGCTCTATATGCAAGCATCCAAATCCCGACCGTTCAAGTCAAAACTCTGGAACACAAGAATGCTCTCCAACAGAGATAGGGATCTTACTCGGCAGCATCTGCGTCGGTGGACGAAAGGGAAGATTGTGCTTAGCAATCGGCTCTGCTGAGCTTAGAGGCACACGCATGCCATAGCTCCAAGTGCCGGTCGGGGTAATCCCGTTCGGTCTTCCTTCTGCTTCGTTCGATTCTGCTTCTCCTTTCTTGACGGTCCACAAAGACAGCGGTTGCAAATTCACCGTCTCGCCTTCTGTCGCAACCTGGCTGGCAAGCTCTAGTGCGAAAATCTCGGGTAAGGGAGCAAATGTAGCAAGCTCCACTGCGAAACGCTCGACAAAGTTTGAGGGAGTAAACGTCGCAAACTCTACTGCAAAGCGTTCGTCTATAGCCTCAAGAGAAGCGAACGTCGCAACAGAATTGCAATAGAAAGATGGAGCGACAGGTTGGAACGCCCTTCAGTTTATTTACGTAGCTCTACGTTCGGCAAAGCTCGAAGAGAAGCTGCAAATGTCCCCGTCACAATTGCGCTACTAAATTTCGACAACGGGCGGGAACGCCCTTCAGCTGATTTGCCCGTGCTGGAGTAAGGGAAAGCTGTACTTGGAGATGATGATCGTCACTGGCTCAGTATCGCCAGTGTGTTGTAATGTATGTGAAGTGCACCTTACATCCATCAATTTCCCTCCTAGAAATTGGGAGGGAAAATATGTCTACTTGTAGGTGTAAGAACCGTCCCACTCATGAGGACTAGGCATAAGAACCCTCCCATTCATAAGCCTCCTGATCTACAGAAGTTTGGTTCATGAGAAATTTGCCTAGTGCTTTACCTGGGGGCTTTACTGTGTGTAAAGTATAGCTATTGAACATTCTATATCGGAAAAGTTCCTCCGCTGAGAAAAGTTCCTCCTCTCAGGAAAGGAACTTTCATGCTTATAAGGTTCCTCTGACTACACTCTGGAAATGATAGCAGTACTTTACAAGCTTCCAAAAGAGATAACCCAGTGGCAAAAACCACCTTGGTGGTATCGATGCCCAAAAGGTCTCATCTTTTTTTAAGAAATCTAGGATATCACACAAACAATTCCAAATTGGTAATTCATCTTCAATTACCAACCACAATATGGCCACAGTAAGTTATTTCTACAACCAGCTGAAAACTTGGGTGAATTTTTAGATTTTTTCATGTTCAATGCTCGTGTTAAAACCCTTGAAATTGATGGATATTCTTATAAAAACTGAAATTTGATACTATTATGACAACTACAAATGTTTAGGACCTTCTTTGTCAAATACGCAAATGCAGATAATGTTTGAAAAGTCAAATCCCATTACTTAAATTGGTGACCTTGGGGAGTGTTGTTAAATTCCTTATCAAGCTTTGAGTGGCAGTTGAGGAAAGCTTCAATACTATCAATTTTCCAGGCAAGGATAAATGTGTTCACCATACCAAATAGTAAAACTACAAAACAAACTACATGCACTAGATATAAAACATTATGTTCAAAAAACTCTTAAACAAGTGATACAGCCAAACTCAGCTAGCCCTGCACCCCTTATTTTGAGAATTCAGCAACCTCGCACTTTACCCTACACAGATAAATTATGCCTACTCTAGGTAAGTAAGGTTTCAGGTGCATCTAGGCAAAGAGGATGCATAAGGCGCCACCACAAATGCATGGGTGAATTTTCTCCTGATTTATACATCCATCATACCTCTCCGTCTAAGGATGTATAATTGAGGATTTACCTTGTACTTTATGTAGTAGAGAGCCATCACCTGGTGCCGGTTATGGCTCTCATTGAGCCAAAAGGCGAGCCCAGTAAGGCGGGCGAGTAAAGGAACTGAGAACCATAGTAGCACCCAGTGCTCACTCACTGGCGTAAAGGTCTGAACCTGCCACTTAGGCAGGTCTTAAAGTATAGGACAAGGGCATGAGCCCTTCCGTGATTTGAGATCTGTGCCCCAGGCCTATATGCTGAGGGAACTGGTCGAAAAGCACGGAAGGGCCTGTACTCAAGTCATCTTCCTAAGTGAAGCATAGGTGGGATTTTTTCACTTTTTAGAAATAGTGACCGGCTGGTTGGTACCTTCCGCTGGTCAGAAGATCACATTACAGCCTGGCTGTTACCTTCCACCGCAGAAGATCCCGCTTGCTCTAAAGAGGTTTCTTGAGGCAGGCAAGGGAGTTGAAAATACAAAGGAAAAATCCGGGGAGTGCTTTAGATAGTTAGTTAGGTACAAAAATAATCTTCGTATGTAGGAAACAACTGAATCTGCCGCTGTAGCAGTTCATGGAAAACATTAAAGCCTGATAACATCAGGTTAATACCCATATGGGCGTTACTCCAGGGATGGTGCGTAGGCTCAGCCATGCCTCACCTAAGCCCCTTTTTCCAGGAATGCCACCCTGGGCATTACCTAGGTAGAAAATTTCTGCCCAGTGATGATAGGATGGGAATGATAGAATTATGGTCCAAGTTTCCACCTCTTTCAATCTGTTGGCCATTTCTTACAAAAATATTCATGCATCCACAAGTGCCCATGTGTTCTAAGTTAACAAAAGCAGCAACAAGGTTGACAACTGGGCTGGCAAGTGGGAAAATAATACCGACAAATGTGCACTTCAAACATTTTAAAAATATGACCCAAAGCCTACACCCTTGAATAGATTTTATTTTTTTAAAATGTATTGAAAATTAGCTTATCTCCAGAAAAAAAAAAGAAGAAGAACATGTTAAACTCTTGAAAGAATTTTTAACATATTCAAATGAAATAACACATGTTCACATTTGTATAAAATTACATGTAAACAAGTGTATGAAATTGGAAAGACACAAATATTCAAATTTTGGTTTGAAACGACAAAAAAATTCCAAAAGACATTGGGAAAAAAAAAAGATTTGTTTCTCTTCCAATATCTTAGAATCCACAAGGACATTTTGAAACATTACAACATGTGAAATGTTTATTTTTAAAAATTCCAATTTGAAATCAATCTCTAATAAATTTGAAATTATCTTTTTGTATGACCTATGACTATAGCCCATCCCACCTAAACCAAGTCCAATGAAATCATCATCCCCCCACCCCCTAACAAAAACCAAAAGAAAAATACTAAGCCCCTTGAGTGCATGTTAAGCCTCCTCATTGGCCACTTAATATTTTATTTCCAAACCTTTTTCAACTTGGTTAATACCGTCATTATACAATAGGGGTTCTCATTGAAAGGAAAAATTATTTCGCCATTATGCACTCTGAATGCACCATCAGAGATATTCTGAGGACCCATCCATGGTAGTGAAAACCAATATCATTTCACTACCTTTTGTTTGACCTTGAGCCTCTCATGTGGTGATGTTTTTTTAATAAATAATTTCCAATGGGTTGTTGTGGGAGGGTGTCCTGACTAATATTGGAGAAGGGGCAATAATGATCACCCAAACTACGTTTCCCCTCAGGAAGTAACTTCTTTGAACTTTATATTAGTATTTTACATTTTGATAAATATCTTAATATCATTATGTAACGCTAGCTTTAGCACATTTTTGTTGAATATTTAATTAATTTTGATGATTTCATGTATAAAATTGAATATTTCAAAATATTTTATATTTTCCTTCACAAAATCTGGTAGCCTCATTGATCGAGCCATTTTCAAACGCTTAAACTTGGAACCGGATTAAAACACAAGCCGATAGTTATAACTAGGAATTGGTGATAAATGTTTTTTGACTTGGACCCAAAACTAGTTTTTTGAAAAACTAAACACATTTAAATAAATAATTTTTTATGTTTATGAAAAATTTAGGAATTGGAACTAATGATTCTTTTTTAAATATACTCCTCCCACATATAATTGCACATGATCAATAGTGCATTTTCTTACAACAATGTAGCAAAACAACTATGAAAACCTACCAAGTCCTTAGTCAATGAGTTCAAAATTCACATGGAACATGATTTTAAAATTGGGAATGTGTTTTAAGGAATTGTCCCACAAAAAAAAGAAAACGATCAATTTGAATGAATCCGAAGCGTTCAACTTTGAAATTTACATGGTTAAACATTATAACTTGTAATTTTCATGGCACCTAAAGGTCAAGAAATTTGGGTTTCATTTAGCAATGATTTGATTGTATTTATGTCAGATTAAAGTGCTTTTAAAAGTTTAAAATGTGTGACCTTAACAATGGTGTTTTTTTCAAAAGATCACAAAATTTTGCATTAGTTTCCTCAAGTTAAAATATGCTCTTATGCAATTAACAATTGTGAATATGAATGACAAACTCATATATACCTTTTTCATTCAAATGTGTGGATGGTGTACTTTGAGCATACATTATTTATAGGTATTATCAAACACATATATTGTGACCTAATAAAAATTTGTACTAGGCACATAATTTGTACTAGGGTGGAACCCAAAAATTCACTTATTTCAAGGTTGGAAAACATATTTTTCTCAAGAACACCTAGCTCCAAACTTCATCCCTCCCTCATTTCCTAGACAGGTTCAATAGAGCCTCTAGGGTCGAAAGGCATTTTGTTAGTGAGAGGAGGAGGCCTACAATTGACACTAACTCCCACCCAATTTTGGGTTTCTTCTGGGTAGGGCAGTAGTAAAAAATTGTGCTTGTTCAGAGGTGGTTCAATGGCAAACCTTGCCCCCATTTACCTTGCCTTCAAAAATTGGGCACAAGCACCCTTATCTTACAAGGCATAGCTTTTGAGGGTGCCCTGCCTAACAAAAACCCAAGATTAGGTGTGAGTTAGTCCCAAGGGAGGCCTACTAATGACAATGTCAACTTTTGGTGTCAATTAGAAATGAATTTTATTGCAATCCTAATTAACTAAAAAATTACTTAGTAAACTTTAACACAATTTAGTTACTCAAGTGAAAATGAATTAACATGAGTAAACTCCAAGACTTGCACTATCTAGAGAAGTAGTGCCCCCATGTAATGGGCCCAAGAATAATAAGGTCACCCATCTCAATACTATTCCAATCAATATTGGCTTAAACTAAAAACTTCTTATAGAGCCTTGCAAATTTTTTTGTGGGGGTGGGGGGGTATATGGTGGGGTCACATTGAAACAGGGCATTTTGCCTATTCAAATAATATGAATTGGATTTAAATGTAAAATGGTTGGAAATATTTGGGTTTCTAGATTGCATTCGCAATTTATTATTTTTTTCAATTCGAAAATCTTGTAAATTTTCTAAGTATGTTGAATTGAAATAATGTAATCTTTAACCATTTCAAATATAAAGAACTTGTTGCTGATTATTATTATTATTATTTTCCCTTTTTGGATTTTTGGGGTGATTTATTGTTATAAAATGACCATAAAATCCAATTTGTTGGGCTTTTATTGTCATTGTTTTGTTTTTATTGGTTGGTGAGAAATTGATTGTTTTTTTTAAAAGGTCAAAGAACTTGTGATTAGTATGAAATAATTTGAAATGTTATGTTTGTTAGCAATGCATGTTTCAATTTTCTTTTTCTTTTTATTGAGGATTGGAAAACAATTTAGGAAAATTCAAATATACCTTGATTATGTGGTTGTTTAGGGCAATATCCATTTGACTTCTTTGATTTCATTTTAAAGGTTTTAAGAAATTAGAGAATTTTGCAAAATGGTAAATTTTCATTTATGATTGTAAAATTCATGTAAATATGTTTTTTTAATAATTTTCTAATTCCCTTAATTATATATTTTTAATTATATCTTAAATTTGAATGTCTTTTTAAGCATTAAAACTCAACAACAATGTTTACTAAAGCTTTTAACAACAATTTTGATTGCAATATAATGGTGATTAGTAATTACCTGAATAACATTGCAAGTTTTTCTAGGGTCTAGAGAAAAGTGACATTAAAATGTGTTATTATTATTATTATTATTATTTGGTGGAAATGTCCCTTGTTTATATCTTTAAATTACATTGATTTAAAAAAATAGATTGCATGATAAGAAACCCTCACCAATGTATCCAATAATTCTAACAAATTTTAAGTGTCCTAATGATTAGCTTTATTTTATAAACTCTTTAAGTTTAGTGTTTTTTGTGCAAAATTTCAACAAAATTCGAAAAATCAAATTAGAAAGGGAATATGCTATCACAATTTCTTTCTTTCTGTAAAAACATGTGTCAAATTTCAAAAGAAAGAAATTTATATATATATATATGAAAGACAACCTTTGATCAAAATCAGAGTTTTACAAGAGGAAAGACCCTCATGCTAATGAGTAATAACCAAAGTAGTATGTGAAGGAAAAAACCAAAAAGTAAGAAAATCTCAAATAATACACCTAAAGGGAATTTAACAATGAACAAGGGGTGTGTCACACTGCGGCCTTGCCATTTAGGGTAAAACGTATCTTAAAGCAAAAAGACGAATTATGGAAACTCAAATATTTCTCCATGTCAAAATATAATCTTCAAGAAATCCTCTAAAAGAAACCAACATCCTTTAAGATATTATAACTCTATAACTCTCTAATCTCAAGTTTTAACACTAGCCAAAATATCATTTTTCAAAAACCCTCATATAAAAATAGACCTATTATTACCTAGGGGCAAAAATCCCTTAAGCTACTATACTCTATAATGAATCTAAACACAATATCCTTGCCTTGGTAGACAAGCCCAACAAATGTATTCAATAAAAAGCTTTTTGGCTTGGGTTAGATTTGAAGCATTACAAGGAGCACTAGGAATTACCCAAATGTAAAATACCTTGTACAAATGAAAAACCTTGATGCAAGAATTGATCTAGTTGTATGCCATTCTTCTATAGTCTTATATTCCTTAGTTTTAACACCACATTGCATGTAGTTGCACTGCAGGTTTTGTTATCATGGATAATATCTAGCAACTTTTACATGTTACCTCTCAACCCAAAGACACTAGTGCAAAAGAAAACAAAATTGAAAACTAAAGAAAAATAAAAGGACAATCAAACTTGTATTTAATTGGTCTCTTTGAGATACAAGTACTAAAACATCACCAGCTAGCATCGACTTGTTCAACCAAAGTTTAAAGACAAAGACATTTAAAGCCCAAGACACAGGGTCTAAGTACAGTTGGTGCAACAACAATTTTGCATATGGTGATGGAGAGCAAATCATGTCAAACTAATTGAGGAAAGAAAGACCCACTCAAAGTCCGTAAGGTAGTATGGTAATGGAGAGCAAAGATGGAAAGCAAATCATGTCAAACTAATTGAGAAGAAAAAGACCCACTCAAAGCTGATAAGGTAGTACATCCCATTGAGCTCTGTAAATGCATAATTCTACAATCTAGTTTATAATGCAACATGATTTTAGTGATGTTCAAGCTAAGCTAGTCCCAGTTAGGGTTAGGGCTCTTATTTTTTTGGCAATCATGATTTTTAACCACCAAGCTGCATCGTAACAGACATTTAAAGCTATCATTCTGCTTGTTATCTTTACTAGCTAAACTGTAAATGCACTTTTAGAAGCAAAATCTTCAACAAGTTCTTCAAAGAAGTCCAAGAGAATTCGTATTTATGTCCATCTCCATGGATGTAAGAAATTATTGTTTTACATGCTCGGTGGATGATGCAAAGGATCTCGATTGTTGATTCCATCATAAAATATGGATATGCTAGCTATTGGTGGTAGAAAATCTTGACATGAGTTTCTGGGTACAGTTGCATAGATCCTAATCACTTAACAGTCTTTTGTAGTGGCTTCACCCTAATGGGATGTCGTTCCCTCAACCTTGGAAATGGGAAGAAGGAAGGAATGTCCTTTACTATGATTTCCCAATAACTGCAAAAACAAACAAACAAACAAAAATCTTGATCTTAATGGAAAATATACAAAAACACAAAGCACTTGAAGAGATCCCCAAGTTTTTAAAAAATTTACTCCCATAGTATTGAATAATGAAGTTCCATTCAAATCACCAACCCCTTAAGTTTTTGATCTATGAAGAAGTATGAGAACCTAGGGACTCATGAATGAGCCTGTGAATGGGTTACAAATAAATCTATTAAAAGTATCAAAACCTAGGAACTCCCAAGAGTGTCTCTCAACGGGTTCAAAACAGATTTATCCCAAGTGTGGAAACCTAGGGACTTACTCCCAAGTGTCTGTCAAGGGATTAAAAACAGATTTATTTGGAGTATGAAAACCTAGGGATTTCCCAGGGAGAAACAGAAAAAGAACACCTAAAGTATAATGAACACCCAGAAAAAACAACACAAAATCAACCCTTCACCTACCATTAGGGTTTAGGATGGTGATGATCAAGGATGAATTTGTTGGTGTGTTTTGTGGTGTTTTTGCAACCTGAATAGACCTACTTGCTATGGAACTTGGGAGGGAGGGGGGAAGATTGATGAAAGACAAGAGTAAAATTGTAGCACTAGAGACTGAGCTTACTCAAATTTGGTGACAAGATGGTGAAGGATGCAGATTTCAGTGGGGGCAAGCTTAGAACCAGGGCATAACCTGGCTCCTCCTCCAAATCCAGAGAAGGGTAATTTGGTCCCTACTTCCTGTCATGCACATGATGTATACAGTGTCCATCATCACCACCATCAAGAACTTGTTCACAAGAAGAATCATAATCATCATCATCTTCAAGAAGAAGAAAGAAGGGGAAAAAAAATGCTCTCAAAGAAATTTGGATTCAAACATAATATACAGCAGTTGCACAATTGATCTTAAGCTCGAGCTTCAATGAAGCCTACTACTAGATCATGGATGAATGAATAACTCGGGAGAAGATGTCAAATTGATTGCTGCTGACAGATACAACAAGAGTTGAAGCTGCTGGAGGGACTTTAATTTTCTTTCAAGATTGGAGCAGTAGGAGGAGAGATTCCTGACAATAATGCAGTGGATGAGAGGCAAGAAGAAGAAGAAGAAGAAGCAAGAGATTCCTGAAGATTATGCTATCGTTTCAACCAGGACTTGAAAGGCAAGACTTAGAAGTTCAGGACAACCTTGTAGTGCCAAGGATTGAACTTATAAGGCTTCAGATAGAATGTGGGATCGTAATGCACCGAGCGGAAGTAAGGGAGTACCATCCACCCTTGGTTATTACCAATTTCCCTGTCAATCAGCAAGCTGGATCAGCACCAGCAGTAGGAGCATGTCCTCCAGGCTCAAACAAAT
>Ga0116229_10011612_pt1 | contig 12929 bp, 9 predicted proteins | sample S1TSphgellanicum_3_FD_87313 | JGI IMG/M metagenome (GOLD analysis project Ga0116229, IMG submission 87313) | Host-associated microbial communities from peat moss isolated from Minnesota, USA - S1T2_Fc - Sphagnum magellanicum MG | ecosystem: Host-associated > Plants > Peat moss > Unclassified...
ACCCCAGTTCCGAAGCAAGATAGATGCCTGAACCCACCGCATCGCTGATTTGGTTGTTGTAGATCCGCACCGCCGAGCCCCCGACCACCGTGATTCCGCGTCCGTTGGTCTGATGCTCCACCGTGTTGTTGTGGATCAGCATGTTGGTCGAGAGCGCCTCGTCGGCCAGGTAGGACACGACCGAGATAAAATCGTCGCCGGTGTCGTGCACGTAGTTGCCCTGCACTTCGATGTTGCTGCTTCCTTGGGTCAGGTTGATTCCGTCGGCTTGCGTACTCCCGACCTCACAGCCCTCGATCTCGGAATACGCACCGGCGGATGCACTTGTCGATTGGCGCACTATGATGCCTGCCGAGGCGACGTGGAGGATCATGACGTTAGCGATCGTAAACCCTTTGGCTTGAAGGACTTGGATACCGGTGCCTTGGGGGTTTGAATCGCGTACTGTTGGCGCGACGGATGGACGTAGGGTGAAGTTGGACGCCGCCGGCTGGTTGCCGGTAAGCGTAAGGCTGGAATTCTGGTTGTCCGCTGCCAACAAAATGGTCGACTTCTCCGACTGCCCCTGAACCGCGATCCCGTTGACCTTCAGGGTGGTGGAATAGCGGTAGGTGCCGTTCGGCAGGTAGACAATGGAGCCGGGACCCGCGTTGGTCGCGGCCGTAATCGTCCGCTCAATCGCCGCAGTGTCGTCGGTGACGCCATTGCCGGTCGCCCCATACGTCATAACATTGAAGGTCGTTCCGAACGCGGACGCGGATAGGAGAATGGCCAACAACGCGATGGATGAACTTCGCTTGAAAGCGGTGGCGGACGAAAATCGGGACGGGAAAAGTTCTTGTGGAGTGCATGCGGTCATTGATGCCGCAGTAAACGCCGCGATTTTCGCGGAATTCAAAACGAATCACCTGAGGTTCCCCATTCATCGGTTGTTTTACGAAATTTTCCGAAACGGGCGCGGCGAAAGCCCGACCCTCGACTGGATTCTACGCTATTTTGGCCGCGCCGCAGCTAATCGCTTGAGCCGCCGGTTGGCGGAGAGCGCCGCACCGGTCTTGAGCATCTTTGCAATCGCCTGCCGCTTGCCCTCCGCTTCACACTGCTGCAATGCCGATACGGAGCCCGGATTGGACGCGACCGGCCGGGCCAAACGGCGGCCCAGGCGTCGCATTTCCAGCAGCAGGTGGGCGAGGACGCCCGGCGCCGTGCGACGAAGCGCCGCCCGTCCTCCCGTGACTAGCCAGGGCCGGTAGAGCTCCAGGGTCGCATTAGCCTCTCCGTACGCTCGAAACAGGCGGCGGCAATAGTCCCAGGTGAGCCGCGACTCCGGCATGAGATGACCAAACTCGAGCCTGGGGCTGTACATAACCTCCCAACCCAGAAGCCTAAGAGCCAGGCAGATCTCAACATCGCCCCCCGACCCGAGTGATCCGCCTTCCCGGTCGAGAAGGAGGGAGCTGAAACCAGCCACCTTGAGCTGCTCCCACGCTTTCCTTCTGATCACCATGCCCGCACCGTAGACAAAGCCGCGTTCGGGGCTCACGAGGCCCTCAGCGGTACCCTGCGGGCCCACCGCGTGAGACTGCCATCCTTGCCACATCCAAGGCGGTGCACCCCCGGCGATCACCGGCTTTCCTTGGCCGCCCAGAACTGCAGCCTGCGGGTGCTGCGCCAGCAACTCCTCGGCCGTGGCGAGGTAATTCGGGCAAAGGTGGTTGTCGTCGTCGACAAAGCAGATAAATTCAGAGGATGAGGAGGCAATTCCCCGTTCCCGGGCGTGGCTGAGCCCCGGCCGGGGTTCAGCCACGATGCGCAACTCAACGTCCTCGCGGCGCCAGCTGCGTAAGGCCACTTCACGGGTCTCATCCGTACTATTGTTGTCAACCAGGATGACCTCCCAGCCCTGCGAGGGTGATTCTTGGCGGTCCAAATGGGCGACTGTGTCCGGTAGCCGGGAAGCGCTGTTGTAAGCGCATATCACGACCGCCATCGAGCAATGTGCCGGGTGCGCCGGGCGCAGGCGCGCAGAGGTTACGCTGGGGGACCTAGTTGGCAATGGCGGAGACTTGGGCCGTGGTACCGACCCATTTGTTGCGAGCGATGGCCACGGCCCAGATACCGGTCGCGAGCCACAGAAAGCTGTAAACGTACAACGAGCCCTGGATGCCGAAGAACTTTGTCACCGATGGCAGGAGGACGGCGGTGACCGCCCCTTGAACAATCGAAAGCGTGACAAAGGGTTCAGCATTCAAGGAGCGCGCAAAGGTGCTGCTGACTGTGAAAATGGCGTTGCCCAAAACGCCTAGCAGGGCGATCGCAAGAAGATACGGCGAAATCAGACGGTTGGCGAAACGCGAATGCGTGCTGCCCAAAAAGAGCGCAACCCCGAGTAGCCCCGCGGAAAGAAGAATGAAGCCCAGCAAGGTTAGTAAGGTCATGTTCCGCAGCTCATGCCGCATCTCGCCGAATCGGCGCTGACCGAAGAACATCGCCAACTTTGGCGACTTGGCTCCTGTCAGCATTGTCGTGGTCATAAAGATGAAATTAAGGATGCTCATGCTCAGCCCAAACCGCCCTCCTTCGGCTGGACCCAGGTAGTTGAATACTACCGGCACATACAGAGCGTTGATCAGAATACCGGCCGACCAGCTCAGCGCGTAGCGCCACTGCAGGGGCCAAATGTCTCGAGTCCAGCTCACGATTTTCCTCGCTGTCCGCCATCCATCAAGCGAGCCCAACAAATCTCGATGTTGAAGACCTATCATCGCCGCACCTACAGCAAACGGCACCAAGCGCGATCCGGCAAATCCGAGCAGTTTACCATTCAAAATGAACACGGTAGCCGAACCGGCAAGGCCCGCCCACGACATCACAAAGCGACGCACGTTTACCGTCGCGACAAATTGGCAGCCTTCGAAGAAGCTGTTGACCATCGAAAGAGCTATCAGAAGAGGACCGGCGATCGCGCTCAGCCACCACGCCAGCTGCCAGTCGACGGTTGCCTGTTGAACCGAAGGCCGGGTAACAATCCACCAATAGCCAACGGTCCCGGTGACCAACCCTGTCACCAATCCGAAAATCAGTCCAAAACCCAGGGCCACCTTAAAGAGGTTGCGCAACCGGATGTCGCTTGCGACATCGCCCTGTAGCCGCTTTCCCCACTCAATCGCGGTGAGGCGGGACAGGATCTGTCCGAACCCGAGCTCCGCATAGCCCGCCATAACCAAAATGCTACTAAAGAGATACCAGTACCCTTGCTGCTCCAACGTGAGGTACCGCACCACAATTAGCACACTGATGAACGGAACAACCGAGGTGGAAACGCGCAGCAGAAAGGTCGTAAGAACAGCGGGATCGGCACCCTCCTTCTGGACGATTGCGCGGATGTGGGCAATAGAAGCTTGCATTAGCTGGACGGCCAGGGTCGCGTCATAGCCCGATGACTAGGCTCCTGGATGGCCCGGAAATAGAACTGAAGTAGGAACCTAAACCGCATCGTCCTTGGACAGAGCCACATTCGACATTAGAGTGGCGATCACCATAACGCCGACGATCGAGAGAAATGCCCGCTCATTGGTCCAGTAGGACAGCCGCGGGCTTTCGGCCATGCCGATAAGAAAGATAGGGAATCCCAGCACTCCTAGGGTCATTCCGCGCTTTGCCCCTGCCAACAGTGCACCACCAACTAAACCGATAGGAACTGCCACGAGGCAGCCCAGATATCCCCAATCAAGAAACATCACGCCATAGAACCCAAACAGGTTGTACTCCGGGTTCAGTCCGTATTGGGGATCTAGCAAGAACACCCACACGCTAGAGCCCCGCGTCACCATATCGCCACAGATCGGCACCGAATCCTGTAGCGCCTTGCCCACCAGCGGGGAGTTCAAAATAAAGCGGAAGGTATAATACCCCTCGGTCGTTCGGTCGAAATGCTCCCGAGCCATCATGCAAAGGTGGTTGACCGGGGTCATGTAGTAGCCAGCTAAGCGGTAGAAGATGAACGCCGCATAGTTCCCCGGCGTGTTCTCATAGAGGCCGTTCGCGACGTAGGTTTTCCAGCTGCGGAAATATTCGGCGACGGAGAAAAGACCAATGAAACCAATAAACCCGGCTACAGCTAAGATCAAAACTGTTCGGGTTTTCAGGCGGCGGAAAAGGAACCACGCAAGGGGAACGCCCAGCTCAAAAAGGGGCAGCCGTTCGAAATACATGAAGCGAATGCCTACACACACCACGACGGCAGCGCCGACCAACAGCCCGTACAGCAGGAGCCTTAACGAAGACTGGCCGAATAGCGAAAGGCCCAAAAGGCCAGCAAACAAGGGCGTCAGGGCCATCAGAAACAACGGTGCACCGGTACCAGTGAGGACTGCCTCCTGCTTTGCCGCAGTCGCATCAGCCAAGCTCTTCATGATCGAGCGCCCCTCGTAGAACAATGAGACATAGCCGACAACCACCGCAACAGCGCACCCAAGCAGAAGCACCTGCAGCTTGGCTGGAGTCAGCAGGCCGCGTAGAGATCCAAAGGCGATGGCAACCGCAGGTGCGCCAAAGGAAGCCCCGATCCAGAAGCTTCCAGCGAATACTAAGGCGAAGGTGATGTAGTAAATTATGCCTGCATTCGAAACGAACTTCTGGGCACCGTAGAGCTTGCCGAAATCGCCGGGGCTAATTGAAAGAAAGGCGACCAGCAAAGCCGCGTAGGCGGCCAAGAGCATACCGGTGTAAAGCCACTTGTTTTCAACCAATGACTTGCGCGACACCATGGTCCTAGGCGCGTACTAGCTCCCGGGCTGGCGAGGAGGGTACCATTCCCCTGAGAATCGACTCAAATTTGCTAGCCGCCTCCTGCCAAGAATACTCCTCGCTCGTTTCCGCAGCCCACACTGGAGGCCGCGGTTCCGTTGCATCCGCGGCCAAGAGCGCGAGCGCCAGCGCTTCGATTGAGCGGGCGGAGAAGTAGCTCACTCGGTTCTTGCCGATCTCCCGGAAAACAGGGATGTCGGAACAAACAACCGAGGCTCCGCATGCCAGCGCTTCGATGAGAGGAATTCCAAACCCCTCGTAAACGGATGGGAAAACGAACGCCCGACAGCCGCTATAAAGGGCCGGCAGGTCGCCATCTTCGACATAGCCGAGATGGCGCACGCCGGGTCGGCGCAGAAGAGCACTGAGGTCCGGATCCTGGGCAAAGGACGAAAAGCGGCCGCCTCCAATGACCAGAGCGGTTCCAGAGCGCTCGAAAAGACCCGCCTGAGCAAATGCCGCGATAAGCGTCTTCAAATTCTTGCGCGGGTCCATCGACCCAAGACAGAAGAAGAACCGATCCGGCAGATTGTGCTTCTGCCGAACGCGCATGATCGCTTGAGATGTTGCCGGGCGGAATTCATCCGAAACGCCGTTGGGAACCACTCCGACTCGACCGCGCAGAAATGGGAATTTGCTTTCGATTTCCTGCCGAACGCTCTGGGAAACGGTAGTGACCGCCCGCACGCGAGGAAGAGTGATAGCGCAGGCCGCTCGGTGCTTGGCTCGGAATGACCAGCTGAAGTAATCCGGATAGTGGTAAAAGCTAAGGTCGTGCAGCGTCAGGATCTGATTGGGAACGTGCGGAGCACCAATGTTTGATGGATTCCAAACCAGGGCTCCCTTTGTACCGCGAAGCCGTAACTCAAGCGGCGCGTCCAAGAATGCCCAGCCAGGCACCCGTACTATGGCACCGGGAAGGCAGCTGCCGTATAGGAGCGGCACCCCCAGTAGGCGTTCTGGTATCGTCACCCTGGGCGGCGCCATGAGCGCTACTGACCCAGGATTGCGGGTTGAGAGTGCTCGCGTCAGCTCGATCGCATATCGCTGCACCCCAGTAGGCTGCTGAGTGAGGAAATTACCCAGTACGATCAGCTTGGGAATCGGCATAGGTCCAAGATCTGCGCGACTTTGCTCTCCCACCCCTCCGACCGTGCACGCGCGCGCATTGCGCCTTGCAAGTCCGCTCTCGTCCCGAGTCCGGCCTGCAGCCATTCATTTTGAGCGCCGCGAAGGGTCAGTGCGAGCGGACCAGAGCCGAAGCCAGGGCTAAGATGCAGGCCCGGTACTGGCCCGCAGGCCACAAGCGACCCGAGCGGCGGAGCCACTACTTGAACGCCGCAACCCAGCAGTTCGAATAGCTTCATGGGAAAACGGGAATGGTTGGACGCCAGATTGGAGAAAGGCAGCAACGCGAACGCATAGTGACCCAAGACCGAAGCAAGCGCGTCGTATGCGACCGGCGGACAGAAGTGGACGTTGTTGGACCACGACTCCGCCTGGTGAGCGATTGCGCTAGGGGTGAAAATATCGAAGTGCATTTCCGGCAAAGTCCGCGCGACTTCGCGGAGCGCTAGCGCATCGATCCGTTTATCGAATGCGCCGTAATAAATCACCCGGTTCGCTTTTGTGGGCCCGGGCTTCACAGCTTGCGTCAGGAGACGATCGTCTACCCCGTTAGTGATGACGTGGGCCTGCTTTCCTGAAAGCAGTTGGACATAACGAGCAAGCGGCCGGCTGGTGACGATGATCCGATCTGCAGCAGCCAGCGCCCGCCTAAGCATGCGGAAGTTCGTCTCTCGATCTGGGGATGGGATTTGACCCGGCATCCAATCGGTGACCCGCGTGATCAGCCGAAACCCCTGGGTTTGCAGCCACAGCGCCACATCCACAGAATAGGGGTTGTCGAGAATAACGCACCGCGCAGCGGGAAAGTCTCGGACGACCTGCCGTAGGCTGAAGCGGAGCAGCTGGCTATTGACCGCTAGGATCCGCTCTCGCAGCGCCGGCGCTGACGCGCGCAGTGGCAGCCACAATTTGGGACGGAGCAACCCGCGCTCCGATCCCTTCCGAGGGACCCTCCATCCCGAGAAGGGCTCGATCGCCAGCAATTGGATCCCAGGGGTCGCACCAAGGATGCGACGAAGGTGGTGACTCCCGACGACGAATGGCGAATCAAAGTTGGTATGAGCCAGTAGGACGATTCCAAGGGCCGCAGGGAGGCGCATTCCCTGGCGGCAGTCCCGAGCATCGCTGATCGACTGCGTCGTTAGGAGCATGGTTTGATCAGGCCCTTACCTTGCGCTATCCATAGTCTGCACTAACGAATGCTCGAACTGATAGTGTACCCACAGCTTCGCCCCGTCACGTCTACCAACGTAACTTATGCACAGAAGGTCTGAACCTCCGGATCCCGAAAGAATCCAGTTCAGCAGTGAAAACTATCTCCTGAAAACTGTTAGGCTTCGGCCGTAACCTTTTCCGGCGTGGTCTTGCCACCGGAAGATGACTTCGAAGAACCGCCCTTCCCGCCCTTCTTTCCCTCGTCTTTACCGTAGCCGTATCCGTAGCCGTACTTGTCGGCGAGGTGGCGATAGGCCATGTGGGGATGGGTCGCTCCAGGAGCAAAGGCGTTGAGCACCACACCAATCACGGGCGCGAGGGTCTTTTGTAGTTCACCGATAACTCGCTGCACCTGAGCAGTCTCGGCCTTCCCGTCACGGGCAATAAGGATCGTCTCGTGGCAATATTTTGCGAGAATGAGAGCGTCCTGGAAAACACCGGCTGGCGGGGTGTCCACGATGACCACATCGAATTCGAGGCTCAGCTGCTCGAACAGATTGGCCATGCTCGCTGTAATGAGGTGGCGTGTCGGCTGCGAATCGGTTGCGCCTGCCGGCAGGAACAACGTCCCGTCGGGCATTGTGACGATACCGAGTGCGCCCCCTGGTTGGAACATATCTTGCGTCGGCACGCATCCAGCCGTGGCCCAGGTTAGTAGGCCCTTGCCCTCTCCCGTCTGCTGCAGAACGCTTTGGGTAGGCCGGCGGAAATCGCAATCGACTAGTAGGGTGCGCCGTCCCAGGCGAGTGTAAGTTGATGCCAGGTTCGAAGCGGCCATTGACTTACCTTCTCCCGGCAGCGTACTGGTCACGATGATACGTTTGGGCAGAGGCTTCTTGGAAATGAGATCCAATTGGCCAGCAATACTGAGGAATGCCTCCACGGAGGCGAAATCAACATTGTCACGCACCAGGTGAGGTCGATCCTCCTCGCGCGTCTTGGCTAGGCGCGGAACCGCGCCGATCAGGTCCTTGCCCAGGATCGTTTCGAGGTCCGCGCTGGCGGAGAGCCGTTCGTCAAAGAGATGCAGCAGCACTGGGGTTCCCACGAAGGTGCCGCCGGCAAGTATCGTCAGAAGCGCCGCAATGAGGATGAACTTCTTAATACTCGGCTGCTTCTGGTAAGCTGGATCCACCACCCGCATGACATAGGAGGGCATTTGGCCGCTGATGGCGGTGTCCGCGATGCGTTTCAGCAGTTCCGTCTGCGTCTTCTGTTTCGCATCCAGTTCGTCGCCCAAGGTGTTGAAGCTGCTCGCCAACTTGTCGATATCGAGGGACTGGTTGAAGGCGGAAGTCAGCTCCTCGTTCAGTTGCTTTTCTTGAGCTTGGGCCAATTCGTACTTACCCCGCAAATCCGCCAGTGCGGTCTGGAAGTTGTCTTCAATGGTTTTCTCGGTTCCGGCGATCTGACCATTCTCATCGATCATCTTCGGATGATTGGGGCCATAGACGGTGGCCAGGACGTCGCGCTCAGCCTTCAGCTCGTCGAGCTTCGTCCGGAGGTCCGGGGTATTACCGAACGTAGCCAGCAGAGAATTGTTATAGGGCGTCGGGCTAGCCCGCATGTCCGCTTCCGCTTGCTTGAGCTGGCTCTCGTACCCAACTCGCAGCACCCGGACGTCCGAGAGGGCGGCGTTGATGCGCCGAAGCCGCTCCGATATGATGCTTTGGTTTTCCTCAACGGAGATGAGGTTGTACTTCTTTCGGTAATCCCGGCGTTTGTCCTCAATTTCCCTCATTGAGGCACTGAGATCATCAGCCTGCTGCTGCAAGATCTTGGCGGCTGCGAGGCTAGCTACCCGGTACTCCGACTGGACAAGATCCAAATATTGGCTGGTGAACCGCTCCGCTAGCATAACGGCCACTTCCGGCGTACGGTGGCGCACATCAATCGTGAAGAAGTCCCGTCCGCGCTCGCGTTCAATGTCGATCTTGTGGTCGAGGAAACTGATGAGGTATTCCTCTTCGGTTACACCGGGCTTGCGCGGTGGATAGGGCGCCAGCACGGCGGCCCGCTCTTCCGGTGTCAGGCTGTCAACCAGCCGCTTCTCGAAAGTTCGGCTGGTCATTACCGAAAGATGGTTTCGCAGCGTATTCTCTTCACTGCTCTGACTGGCGTCGCCGGTGGGACTGTTGCCCGCGAGGGAGAAGTCACCCTGGTTAAGGATTTTGTCGAGCGGGCTCTGGGCGAGCATGGTCGTCTCGGCTACATATTCGGGCGGGCTATGGAACAGCAGCCAAGATGCACCTCCTGTGATTAGGATCGTCATTAACAAGGCGGAAAGCCACCGCGCGCGGATCTGCACGAGCAGTTGGCGGATGAGCGGACCCACATCGCTCAGGGTAAGCTCGTCATTGCTCCCGGAACCGTTGGCCGATGCGCCGATCGGAGCTGACGTCGAACTAAACGGTGCTGAGGTCTGACCAAAGGGTACCGCTGTCTGACCAAAAGGCGTCGCGGTCTGCCCAAAGGGGACGGCCGTATGGCCAAATGGGACGTTGGATTGACCTGAGGGGGCACCATTTTGCCCGGTGGATGAGGAAGGGGTCGTAGAGTTGGGCAACATGGTTGGATTGGTTTGAAGATTCTAGAAAACGCGCTCCGGCACAAAAACGGTGTCGCCGGGCTTCAACTTAAACTCCGGGGTGTGAGTGGACCCGGTCGGATGCAAGATCTCATCGGCATTAACGGTGATGCGCTGTTCCTCCCCGTCCGGTCCCGTGCGGATGACTTGGATTGCTTCGGTCTTGGCCACCCGGGTAAACCCACCCACCTCGGTGACCGCTTGGATCAGGCCGATCGAATTCGTCTCTGAGGCCAGGGCGATTCGAGCCGGATCCTTCACTTGACCAAGCACGGCGACAAATCGGTCGCCGTACAGTTGGATCGACAGGATCACCTGGGGATTAATGAAGAAGCCACGATCCCGATAGAGCTTCTCGAGGGACTCTTCGGCGTCGCGCAGGGTCATGCCCGCGATCTTAACCGTACCGACCAAAGGCAGTCGGATTTCACCGCTGCCTGACACTCGCTCGACCATGGTCATGTCGATCTGGTTGTAGATCTGGAATTGCACGGTGTCTCGGACCGAAATCTTGTAGTCGGGCTCCGTGGCCTGATCGGGCACCACAATGTTGTCGGCGCGCATAGCGCATTCGGTGGCCACAAACAGGCCCGCAAACATGAGACAAAGAGCTATGATAGAGTGTTTCGCATGCATGGTATCTAGAATTTGTAACTCAAATCGCCGAAAACTGTGCCTCGGTGGTAGTTGGTGATGTACTCCGGGGAGGTTTGCTTGGTGTAAGCCACACTCACGCTGGCGGTAAAGCGGGTGGAGGCGGAATACTTTAGGCCAAGGTGTCCCCCGTAGGAATGATCGAGCCTGGTCGATTCAGTGAACCGATACAGGATCTCCTCGGCGCCCACTCCGGCGGTGAGCGAATATCCGTTTATCAGGTCCTGAGTCCACTCGGGCCCCAAGCTGGTTGGGATAAATGCGTAACCGTCGGGGGAGAAATATACCTCGCGGTCGAAAGCGAGCGCCAGCTGGCCCTTATCCGTAGCCTGCCACGAGATCGTCATGTTGCCCTCGAAATCCACGTTCGTGTTGCTGGTCGGCCCGTGGTAAGCGGTATCCGCCACGCCGAAGAAGAAAGTGCCGGTGACTTTCGAAAGGAACTCGCCCTTGCCCCAGACCATTCCCAGATTCTGCTGAAAGTTAGAGCGAACACCGATATCTCCCCGGGGCAGCGATTCGCTGTAGGTGTAGGTGTAGCCCACCCCGAACTGCAGAAGCTCATTTTCCACATAAGCGAGCTTGAGACCGGCGGCGGCCAGATCGTTGTCGTTGAACCCGGTGGTAAGATAGTCCGTCTGATGCAGGTTAACGCTGCCCTCGAGGATAGTCTTCTCGCTGCCCACGATGTTACCGTTCCAGTTGATCCCCAAATCCTGCCGCCGCAGCCGACCACCCACCTCCACATTCTCCTCCGTCGTCCGCGCAATCACCGCATCAACCTCCTCAGTGGGGAATGTGTCCGGGCCCCCCTGAGGGTACTTGAGCACCATGTTCAGGGAAGGGTTCAACGTGTTCAGATTGGTCAGGTCAAAAAAAGTGTACGACTGGAGGGCGGCGTCGAAGTGTAGGTCGACCGCGGAGCCGAGCTTCTGCAGGGTCAGCGTCGGAACTACCAGGAGGTAGCCGTCGCCCGCACCGCCGTTACGGGTGTAGAGGTTGCTATCGTAGCCAACTCCGACGTCACCCTCGCCCGTCAGCGCCCATTGCGATGAGGACCAGATTTCTCCGAAGGCTGCTGCAGTAGAGGAGAGCACACAAAGTGTGACCAGGCCGATTCGAAGCATGCGGTTCTCGAGCGCAGTCAATGCGCATTCTTGTTCTTAAAGAACGTGGCGGCAATGCAGTAGAGATCGAGCATCACGCTCCAGTTCTCCAAGTAGTAAATATCGGCCTCGATCCGTTTCCTCAGATCGGTATCACCCCGCAAACCGTGGATTTGCGCCCAGCCAGTAAGACCGGCCCGAACTTCCTGGCGCGCATTGTAATTCGGGATTTCACCTTTGAATTTTTCGATCAACTCAGGCCGCTCCGGACGAGGCCCGACCAGACTCAGATCTCCGGTGATCACATTCCAGAACTGCGGCAGTTCGTCGATATTGTAGGCGCGCATGAATGAGCCGACCTTGAGGCGCCGGTCATCTTGCTTCTTGCACCATACTGCGCCGGTGCCCGCTTCGGCATTCATCCGCATACTCCGAATCTTGCAGATCATGAAATGTCGGCCGCCGCGGGTGGTGCGCCGCTGCCAATAAAAGACCGGTCCCGGCGATTCGATGAAGACTAAGAGCGAGAAAAGGGCGATTATAGGCGACGCCAGAATCAGACCCAGAATTCCGCCAAAGATGTCCATCCCCCGTTTGAGGATGCGGTTGACCGTCCGTTCCAATGGCAGATGACTCACTCCTAACAGCGGGACCCCGCTGACGGTCTGTACCTGCAGCGCAGAATTGAGCGCTGGAAAATACTCCGGCACCATTTGGAACTCGACCATCTCCCGCTGGCAAAACTTGGCGAGCATCTGGATCTCGCCCGAACCACTTGAGCAGTCGGCTAGGAGGATCGAATTGGCACCACAGTGCGCCACTAGCTGCGGAAGTGAGCTGTAATCGCCCAGGACGGCCAAGTCGCGGGGGGGCTGGCTGCTGAAGGAACCGGTGGGCCCGGGAACGCAGCCGATAATCTCGCGGAGCTGGGCAAAATCCTGGCGCATGGCCTCGCGGAGGTGGCTCACCTTCTCGTTCCAACCCACCACGATGACTCGGCTGTTCGCCTTGCCCTTTACGCTCGGCTGAATCAGGAACACAAAGGACACTAGGCGCCAGAGGACGATAAAAGAGACCAAGGTTACGACACAGTAAACCACTCCGATGCGAGGGGTGAATGTCCGCACATCGAAGAGACCGATGTAGGCCCAGATCGCGATCGACCACAAAGCCACCGAACGCACAAGGTTATTCAACCATTTCTGCATGCGGTAGATGTTCGAAACGTCGTAAGTCTTGGTCATTACCATGAACCAAGTGAATACGCCACCGCCCACCACGCTCCACGGCACTAGGTTCGTGAGAAAGTGAAGGTGATGCGCCGTGTCGAATGCTGTCCCAAGGCGCTGCCATTCGCGAATTTGGACGCCCGCAAAGATGGCGGCGGACGCGACCGCCCAGTCGCCGGTAAGCAACAGCGCACTTAACTG
>Ga0116229_10011614_pt1 | contig 12927 bp, 12 predicted proteins | sample S1TSphgellanicum_3_FD_87313 | JGI IMG/M metagenome (GOLD analysis project Ga0116229, IMG submission 87313) | Host-associated microbial communities from peat moss isolated from Minnesota, USA - S1T2_Fc - Sphagnum magellanicum MG | ecosystem: Host-associated > Plants > Peat moss > Unclassified...
AGTATAAGTGTTGGTAATTGTTTACTCAATGGCGATGTATTAATTTTGTATTTCTCTGCAACTTCGGGACTTCGCGAGAGATCGATTTTACCAAATTTAAGATTTTGGAGTGTATTTCAAAATGGTTTGATAAATTATTCATATTCCGAGATGATGGCACCAGACCCAAATCGTCATATGATTTACCGATGTAATTTATTGGAAGGTATAGCAAGGGAAAATTTCGGTGGATTGGGAAAATCAATATTATGGTGGACAATCATGGCACAAATGGGTGCTGATGTATTTCTTCGTTGTCTTCAAAAATATGGATTACCATTAATCATAGCTAAAGTGGATATGAGCCAGAAGGATACAGTCGAGGAAATAATGGAAGCTTTTGGTAATCTTAATATTCTAAATGCTATGGCGGTTAACAAAGATGCGGTAATAGAATTGACTGAGATGAATTATAGCGGCGCGTCATCGGCCCATGAAAAGTTTTTACAATTCTGCCACGACCAGATTAGTTTATTAATTAACGGAGTAACTTTGGTATCACATGCTAAATCAACCGGATTGGGAAGTGGTGTTGCTAGTCTTCAAGGTAATGTAAGACAGGATATTATAAATTATGACCAACAATCACTTAATAATTTTCTAAAACATTCCTTGTTTAAACAATTATTGGATATAAATGGTATCAACGGTGCTGTACCAGACATAGTTTGGGGTGGTGATTCAGAACAAGATATATCAACTTTAAGTAATGCTTTGAATGAATTAAAACTTGCTGGATTACAGCCTAATGATGATTCTCTTGAAAAATTATCTGAAAAGTTTGGTTTTGTAATTGAAAGAGTTCCATCATCATCACCATCATCATCATCATCAGCAAATAATATTGCTATTGATAAAGATAAAAATAATAAACCAAAAGAAGAAAATGACGGCGCCGCTGGAGATAATGATGATAATAATAATACCAAAGAAATAGAATCAAAAGAAGAAGAAGAAGAAAAAGATAATAATGATTAATTTCTCAATAACTAAAACTAGAGATTCTGTTACACCAAGCCTGAAAAATATAATAAAAGCACTTGACGAGCCTGGTCGTAGAAAATTATTAACACAAACAGGTGAAAAATTCATAGAAATAACCAAGCAAAACTTCGGTAACTCTGGAAGATACAGGGGAAATGTGTGGCCAAGATTAAGTGATAAGTATTCAAAAAGAGTAGGAAGAAAAAATGCTACGTTATATAGAAGTGGTGATCTGTATAATAGTATAAAATTATCATCACCACGAGGAAATTTCATAATTGCTTACACAAAATCACCATATGCCGCTGCTCAAGCATTTGGTTCAAAAAGAACTAATTTGCCAGCCAGAAACTATTGGCCTATGGAAAATGTTACTCCAACTTATTCGAGATTAATATTTGGAGCAGAAAGAGAATTGGTATTAACAATCGGAAGAAATTTAACTATTTTATCAAATGGGCAATTACCTTCACTTTCGAGTAATATTCAACGTTCTAGTTTTACATCAGGCAATCCTTTTACTTCTCAATCTTAATATGATAAAAAGTGGTATTTATTCAATAACCAACAAAATAAACGGTTGGGTATTAAATTAATAAAATTATGATGATGATGATATCCAATTTAGAAGAAGATTTAAGAATATATTGCCAATCATTTGACAATGATTTATATGAACAAAGAATACATAAAGCATTGGTTAAAATGGCCACAGAAATTTTATTCAAGTTAAAAGTAAGTAAAAAAGAATTGAACGACGGTATAGTAAATGACTTGGTATCACAAGGAATTACAAAATTACCTGAATTATTTAAACCTGAAAAAGGTGGAAGCTGTAAAGTACTTTGCTATATTATAATGAAACAGTATTTCCTCGAATGTAGAAGATTTAATTCAAAGAAAAAAAGAGATTATACCAAAACAATTTTTATTGAAGATTTGGCAAATAACGGACATTTGATAGAAATAGAAGTTCAAAAAGATGATTATGAATTAGATGATTTATTAAAATCAAATAAAGAAATCTTGGTTAATAATAAACATTTATTTGAAAAATTACAGGATAAATATCAAAAGAAAATAAGTCTAAAAATAATTGATGCTATAGAATTCCCAGAATTATACAATGAAAACAATAATTCATTTGTAAAGGACATAGCAAATAAATGCAGAGTAGAAGTAAATGATGTATACTCGGTTATCAAGCAAATGAGGGAATTTGTTGTGGACGAGTTATGATACAATCCATTTAAGATAAGATTTTTTTGTACCTTTTATCAATTCACAAACTTTATCATTCCTTAAATTATATTTTTTATAAAAATCATATTGATAGCCTACAAATATTTCATTGGTTACAATATTTTTGAATGTATGAATAGTTTTATCAAAGTTAGGATTATTTTCCCTATTACCAAAAATAGAATGAAGTTTTATTTTTTCTTTATGTTGTTTGGATAGTTTCTTTCCCAAATGTGCCAATCTATTCTTTTCATTAGATTCTTCTGAATGGCGTCTATCATAAAAAGCAGCTTTATTATTTTCATAATATTTTTTAATACTATTTTTTTGTTTTAATAATGTTTCTTCTGATTTTGGTTTCCCATATGAAGGATGATTTTTACCACTCATTCTTTTGGACATCATTTGTTTAAATTCATTGGATTGTTTAAGACCACGCATAGGAGAAAAAGCATCTTTTGATAAATTATAAAACAATGTTTTTCTTATTGATGGATTTATGGAAAATATCCAATCAAGATAGTATTGCTCTATATCTCTTAGATTTTCAGGTAAAGCAATTTCTTCCATTTTAAATTCAAAATTATCAATACCATAAAAATTATAAGAACTTTGTAGATGCTCATTATCATGAATGTTTTTTCTTAATTTTAAGAAATGGTCTTTCATTCTATTATGACAATTAACACTGCTTCCATAATAAACTTTACCATTTATTTTGTTGGTTATACTATAAATTCCAGAAATTCTTTCCATATCTTATATAAATATCCTACCACAAATCCTTCAAATGGTAAAGATTTCATATATTGATGGTCAATTAGTTACAAACAATCTTTATAAATATCACAAAAGAAATCATATATTTTATATTGAAGGAATTTGATTTAATTTCTTTAAAATTTTAACAAATAAGGAAAAACAAAATGAGTTGGCCACAAAGTTTTAATTTAGCATCTGGTGTCGGGAAGGCCGGGACATTGCCTTCATTGCTCGCGTGGGGCACTAACCAAATTTACAATACTGGAGACAGTGCAATTGTTAAAACAGTTAGAGCTTCCCAGATGATCGAAGAGGTGAAGATAGAAAATGGCAGTGGCAATACAGTTACTGATATCCTCATATATGATGGTGATGAGATGGAACTTACATTGGTAGATGATAGAGCAATTACATGGCCGCTTGCTGGTGGTACAGTAGCTTTATTAAATCCACAACCAAATGGTACTAGTGCTACAGCAGAAACATTTCAAGTAATCAATAATAATTACACGGTTGCTCGAAAAGTCGAGGGTGAACGAACTATGTTAGCCAAGAAATATTTACTTGTGACACCTACACAAATGTGATACGCTTTTGAGCCTAAAACATATAATGAATAAAACATTACAATATATTGAAAATGGTAAGGTGCTTTTTGAAACATCCGTATATTTATAAAATATGACAGAATTAGAACTACGTTCATTTAATGTAACAATCAATAATCATGGTCTTGATGGTAAATCATTACCAAAAAGATTGAAATTACTTCAATGGGGAAAAAATGCAACTGCCAATGGTGATGTTTATTTAAATGAAAAAACATTAGCAGTTTTTGATGCAATACAGAAAGAAACAGGTAGAGATGAGGATGTAGCATTGGATTTTGACCATTGCACAGTTCCAGGAAGTAAAGAATATGTTCCTGGTAAACCAAAAAATATTGCTGCTTATGGTAATCCTAAATTGATAAAAGGCGACGGTCTTTATCTTGAAGATTTAAAATGGACACCATTGGGTAAAGAAAAAGCCAGTAACTATAAGGATTTGTCTCCAGCTTGTTCTGTTACAAAAGATGGAGTAGTAACAGGATTACATTCAGCAGCACTGACTCCAAATGGTGCCGTTTACGGTTTAAAATTTTATTCAGCTAAAGGATTTGACGATATGATAAATAAAATGTCAGTAAGTGATAAAGGCTCTTCTTCACCAAAAGAAACCGCGATTGGTTTTGATGCTAACGATGAAGTTGATGATTATAATAAGGACGGAGCCAATGCAGGAGTTAAAAAAGTCGGCGACAAATATGAAATCAATGATGACATTGATTGTAATGATGTCGATGACATGGGCACGTTTGACTCAAATGATGAGTGGGGTAAATCATCTGGATTTATAAAAGATTATGATGCAGATGACCATTATTCCAAATATGGAGATGTGGAATATGCTGACAAGGAAAATCATAAATATCCAATCAATACAAAAGAACATGTAAAAGCAGCTTGGGCGTATATTAATATGCCAAAGAATGCTGCTAAATATAATTCTTCAAAACTTTCCACTATCAAAGGACATATCAAAACCGCAGCTAAAAAATACGGTATTGAGATTTCAGAAAATAGTGCGGATAATAAACAAACAACAACAAAAACAAAAACAATGAGCGCAACAAATCCATCTTTTCCAGATGCATACAAGGCGCAGGACTGGCAATATAATATTATGAATAATCAAAACATAAAGAAGTTGTCCATAAGCGATGCCATTAAAAAGATGGCTGCAGAAGTTGGAACAGAAAACGAATCTGATTCGGCTAGAGTTCTATTTGCATTCCTCGCTGAATATCTTGGTTTGAAACCTGAGATTGATGGACAATTGACAACTAAAGAAAATAGTGAAGACTATGGGTTACTACAATTTTCAGCTAAATTTGATGCTTTAAAAGAAGAAATCAATCAGTTGAAGAATGAAAAATCAGAAGAATTAAAACGTCATGAAAAATTTGAACGTGATAGTTTGATAAAACAAGCTACGAAAGAAGGTAAAATGATTACTCTTTCAGCGGACTCAATTAATAAGATTGACATCAGTATTCTTCGTGAATTGGTAGCAACCGCTCCAAAAACCATACCTTTAACATCCAACATGAGAGTTTTCAGCAGTGTTCATCATGATGGTGTTAATGGAAAAGTCAATAATAAACCAAGCCGTGAAATGGCTGTGTCGGCATTTGATTCAATGATATCAGCTGCTAAATAATAAACAAATAAATCATATATAAAAAAGGAAAATAAAATATTATGGCAAATTTAACATTATACGATATCATAACTCGAAACGGTAACGATGCTTTGACCGGATTGGTGGAAGATGTAACAATCTATGCACCAGAATTTAGTCAAATCCCTGTCATCGTTCGTGCTGGTACTACATACAAAACATTGACTAGAGTGGCACTTCCATCTTCTCAATTCCGTTCATTAAATCAAACAATAACTGGTTCAAAATCAATTTATAAACAAACTATTCATGAAATGTTTCCGATTGATACCCAAATCGTTGTCGATGAATTGGCTTATAAAGCTGATGACGGAATTACGGGTGATGTTCTTTATCAAGAAGGACAAGGAGCACTTCAATCAACAATCAACCTTATAGGTTCACAAACTTATTATGGTCAAGCTTTTGACGGTTCCAACGGATTTGTTGGTGTGAGAGCACAGTTGCTTTCTTCACTTCAATCTAATCCTACAGCGACTCCAGTGAGCGCTTCAAATAGTACCACAAGTTCTACTTGTTACGGTTTGTGGCTGAATGCACAAGGTGTTTCTTACAGTGTTGGTAAATATGGTGAAATAGCATTTCCTCCATTCCAACGTCAATATGTAGGAGGTTTGTCTAGTGGTGGATTATTCGCATGGGTGAGTAACATCAGTTGCTTCATTGGTTTGTCAGTAGCATCTTCCGAGGCAGTATTCGGTATTACTGGTGTTACTCAAGCAAATCCATTGACAGATAAATTGGGAGCACAACTTTTGACCACTGTGCCTTTGGTTCGTAGAAATGGGTTCAAATGGTTTATGAATCGTTTGGTACATACTTCGCTTCAAAGTTCACGTAGCTCAATAGCTAATCAGCCAGCCGGTCCTTATGGTGGACCTGCTTGGTCATCTTCTCCATTACAGATGGAAGGATATGACATAGTCTTAACTGATAGTATCACAAATACTGAAAACAACAGTTAATAAACAAACAATTATATAAAAAAGGAAAATAAAATAATATGTCAACAAATTCAATAACAGCATCAAATAGTTCAGCACCATATAATTCACTGTTGTTAACAGATTCAAATTATACAGTATCATCGTCTTCATATGCAGCTACTGCGGCCACTGCTAGCACTCCAAGTGTTAACTTTCAGGTAGTAACTCCATATCCAACGATTGCAAACACATTATGGTATGTTTCTTGTACAAATTCAACTACTACAACTGGTAGTGTTCAACTTGTATTACAAGAAGCTTCAGATAATGCTACGTGGACAGCATGTGCTGGATTAGCAAATCCTATCCTTACTTCATCTGGTAGTGTTGCGACTTCATCTATCACAGTGGGTCCTCAACCAGAAGCTAAACAATACTTGAGATTGTCTGCTATCTCGACTGTTGGGACGGTTCCAACTGGAAGTTTCAGTTTGTCAATACTTATGTGATTATAAATCACAAATTTATTGTATACAAAATATCAATAAAAACTCTGGGTAGGTGGTGAAAAATCTGCCTATCCAGTTTTTCTTTTAAAAGAAGAAGAATAATAATAATAATAATAATAAAATGTCTTATATCACTATTGCCGATCTTACGAATAAAATTGATTCGATCAACCTGCAATCAATGTTTGATGATTTTGCTCAAGGTACATTGAATTCAACTATTTTGAATAATATTCTTCAATTGGCTAGTGATACAGCAGATTCATTAGTTTCATCGATTTATAAAGTACCATTTGCAACACCACCGGGTAAAATTAAAATTGCCGCTTTAGCATTTGCTTGTGAAATGTGTTATGCCCGGCGCCTTACACCAATTGAGGAAAATCCGTTTAGAAATGAAGCAGAATATTGGAGAAAACAATTGATGATGGTAAATTCTGGAGAATTATCACTCGATGAAAGTTTCAATAGGGGATTCGTTCCTGTTGCATTTAATATTTCAATTAATAGGGTAGATACAAACATGTATTGATTATTTTTTTGGCTATGACAACAATACTTTTTAATATAGATAATTTTGCTGGTCAACCATTAACAAACAATAATTGTTATAACTATTTTATCAATCCATCATTATGGTATTTTTTAAATGATGAGAATAATAATAATAATTGTTGCAATAATAATAACATCAATCCATACATTTATTCCTATCCATATGATAATTTTTATTTTAATTATTATGGTGGTGGTGGAAACGGATTAAACAATGGATATAGCAATTTTTACAATAATACCACACCTGATGTAGCATTTAATAATGTGACAAAAGTTACATTTACCATGATAACTGGTTCACAAAGTAGTGGTTCAGTTACATTTGATTCAGATACCATACCATTTTATACTGGAAGTTTTACAGCAAGTATATTACCAGCAATTTATAAAATATTTATTTATGGAAATAATTCAAAATTAAAATTGTATGCTAATGTACCTGATAATACTGGAAGTATTGTTAACATAAATACTTGTTTAATACCGTCATCAGCAGTGCCGTATACATATCAACAATAAAAAAAATTATGTCATTGTCTAACGAGGAACAATTGGGGATTTCAATCAGTAACCAATGTAATTTTATAAAGAGCGTATTGGCTGATTGGGCTGCTACACAACAAGGTATCTGTATAGTTGGAGAACACGTTACTGAAAAATTATTAACTGGATTTAATAATGTAATTGGACCAAAATTAATTATAACATTTGTATCAGAAGAAGCTTATGGTTCTGAGGATGTACAGGAATTATTGGGAATGACAAGGCGTTATTTTGATATTCTTATTCAAAGAGGAAAAATATTATCAGATCCAAGAAATTCAGCATTGACTACTGTTACTGGTCCTAGTCGTCCATTTTATGATTTGGTTGAAGAATGCAGGGATAAACTTAGATGTTTGGAATTTCCAACTCCTATGGTATTAAATCCACCTGAATATCATGGAATAAGACCATTACAAAGTGAAAATTGGTTATTGGATAGTTATGTTATTTCAATCAGTACATTGACTCAAATCGGTAGACCAGCATTTAATCCTGGTGCATTGTCAAATAATGATGCAGGTGGTGCTCCATTTATTCAATTGGATTCAACCCAGGCTCAATTTAACCAATCTTATTAACCTTTTATTTACTATTTATAAAATATTATGGCTGCTGCGAACATTTTCTTTAATCTTATTGATTCTCAAAACAATCCTTTAACGGGAAGTAAAGTATCGATACGTCCATATTCACCACCTTATTTAACTGGTTCTGGTAATAATATCGCAGGTACTTACGGAGGACCATGTATATCTTACACTGATTCTGTTTCTGGTTCAGTTCAATTTAATAACATTATTGCTGGATTATATAAAGTGGAATACAGTAATGTAAATGCTAATAATACTACAACGTTTAATCCATTAACAAATTATACCAATACCGTATTTTATATAAATGTACCTAATTCATTGTCTGGCTCAACTGTTGATGGATTTTCTTTAATTGTAAATCAAGTACCGTCTGGCTCTTCTGGCCCATTTAATGTAATTTCTGCTAGTTATGCTCAATTTGCTCAAACAACTATCAGTTGTAGTTATTTTAGTGGAAGTATAAGTAATGCTATAACTGCTAATACAGCGAGTTATGCTGTTACTTCTTCTTATGCTTATTCATCTTCAGTAGCAACTACTCTGATACCAAGTCCAATAATTTTGGGAGGTAATTTAACCATAACCAGTTCAACAAATCAAGTAACAATTGACCTTAATGGTAATCCCAATGTTGGTGGTAATAATCAGCAAATACAATCAACTCCAGCAGGTATAAATTTGGGAGGGTGTGCATTTGAAAGTGGTGTCATTTTTGGTACTACATTTACAGGACAATCATATACATCTATTACTGCAACAAGCAGTTTAAATTCAACTAGTTCAATTTCATCTAGTTATTTAAGTGGAAGTGCAACTGGTTCACTATTCGGTACTGCTTCTTGGTCAAACAATTCTATTACCGCTTCTTGGGCACCAGTTCCAATAAGTGCAAGCTGGGCATCTCAATCTATCTGGTCTACATCTTCTTCATTTGCTAGTAATACAATTTGGAGTATTTTATCTTCATTTGCTAGTCAATCAATAAGTGCTTCATACGCTCAAAATGGACCGTTTACAACTTTAACAACTGCTTCAATTTATCCAATAACAAGTAGTTGGAGTAATAATTCATCGGTAAGTATTTCATCTTCATTTGCTAGTCAATCAATAAGTGCTAGTTATGCTATTACTTCATCTTACGCTTTTAGTTCCAGTATTTCGAATAAAAGTATATCAGCAAGTTATTTGAGTTCTGTAAATTCATTAACCGCTTCATTATTATTTGGTACAGCCTCAAATGCAGTTAGTGCTTCTTATGCTCAAAGTGCTTCTACTGCTTTATTTTCAAATAATAGCAACAGCGCTTCATTTTCCAAAATGTCAAATACTTCAAGTTACGTGACCGATAATTCTGGTGATTATATTTCATTAAGTAATTTCAGTGGTATCACATTAAACGATGTTTCAGGGGATGAAATTAATTTATATAATGGAGAAATTTATTTGATGGATGCCAATGATGATATCATCAGTATGAATGGTAATCTGATAGCCATTCAAGCAGGTAATATAAAATTAAACGGAGCAACAACGAACCAGGGTTATTCAGCAAATCTGACTGGTTCTTTATTTGGTACATCATCATGGAGTAAAACTTCTGTAAATTCATTAAGTGCAAGTTATTTGAGTGGTTCATTGATTGCTTTAAGTTCTTCTTATGCTCAAACAGCTTCTATTGCTTTATTTTCAAATAATAGTAATAATTCAAATTATGCTACTTTTGCTAATACAGCAAATAATGCTTCAACTGCTTCTTATATTTCTGGAAGTATAACCAATGTATTGACTGCTTCTTATGCTAATACAGCTTCATTTATATTGTCAAGTGGTGGAGTATTTTATTCTGTATCATCAAGTTTTGCTTCGTCTTCAATCTATTCAGTAAGCGCATCTTGGGCAAATAATTCTAATTATTCCAATACCTCCAATACATCAAATTATGCTACTGATGCCGGATTAGCAATAACTTCATCGTATGCTTTGACGGGTGGAAGTAATGGTGGCGGCAGCATTTATCCAAAAACATTATCAATTCCCAGTGGAAGTTATTCCGCTTCTTTTACCAATATTAGTCCGGTATTCCCATCAATACCATCAAATATTACAGTTAATGTTGGAATACCCAATGCTTCTGCTTTATTAATATTTGGTAATGTTGATTTAAGTAGTATCACCACAAGTAGTTTCACCGTTTATTTTAATACTTATATAAACTCAAGTAGTTATAAATTGAGTTATTCACCGTCTTATTAATTAATTTTATGAAAAAATATATCAAAACAATAATATCAATATTTTTAATATCATTTATTTCAATATTTATTTCCAATGCTCAACCACCTGTTTTTCAAATAAATAATGGACAATTAATAAGCAGTTTAAATGCTAATAATCAATTGATTTATAATGTTGGTAATATCACTGGCAATGGAGCTGGTATGACTAATTTGCAGACTTATAATATTATAAGCAGTAATATTGTTACTGCTACTCATTATACAATACCAGACCCTCTTTATAGCGGTTATTATGATATTTCTATAAATGTCAATCCAAATCAATTATATCTCATAACTTATACAAATGGTAACGCAAATGAATTGGCTGTGGTATGGCCAACGAATACTTATAATAATTCTTTCAATAACGGTTCTTCAACAAATTATATAACCACATTCGGTACATCAGTTATAAATGCTTTAGCTACCGTATCTAATACTTCAGTAGGATTACAAATATTTCCAATAAATGGAGGACCAGTATATATGAATGCTTCTGGGTTTTTCAATGGTACTATTAATGCTGATAATTTTGTATCATCCATAAGTTCGGTAAATAAAGGTTACAGTCTTTTCCCAGGTGGTATAGGTAATATAGGTACTCTTGGCACAGCAGGAGATAGTGTATTTTTACCCGTAGGTAGTTTTTCGTGGATTTTAAATGGTTACGGAGCTGGTTCATTTAGACAAGACCAGAATAATGGTATTAATTTGATTGACCAATATCCAAATGATTCTGGTCCTACATGGTGTGCATGGTTTGCTGGTACAAATACTAATGGCATTACTTCTGTACCTTATTATTCATATACTGGCAGTGATGGTATAAAAGTTTATCAATGGCCAGGAGTATTCTACGGCATGTCTCCACAAGAAGCTTCTCAACAATATACCCCTGGATACGCTTTTATTGGTCCTAATGGCACTCCAGTTCAAGGATTAATTATTTGTGATTCGACCAGTGTTTCTGGTGATAGTATCGGTGGTAATCACTCTTTCATGTTGTTTGATAGTATTCACCATAAAACCTATGTAATGCAATATACGGGTAATGCTTGGAATCCATCCAGTAATAACTGGTCACCTATTGTAATGTTTGATAATCTGGCTGGTACTGCTAATTTTGAAAATACCAATGGTGTGACTTTCAATGGTAATGTTGCTTTGACAAATTCTTCATATCATTTTTCAGGTAACGCAAGTGGTATATTAAATTATATATCTTATACCCCTAATTCATCTGCTACAAATGTATCTTTAACTTTTCAAGGTAATTTGCAACAAGTATCTTTAACCAATACTGGGACACTAAACTTTACAAATATTACTGGAACTAATGGAAGTATGTCTTTCTATATCAACCATACAAATACGGTGGTTTACACCAATACGATTCTTTGGCTCACCGTGCACCCAACAACAGTAACCAATGGGATTATTTCATTCTCGCAATTTGGCAGTTCGACTCTCGCGTCATACAAGGAAACTCAATAATAATAATGAAAACCATCACACTATTTATCTTCCGTATTTTCGTTTTTCTACCGCTACTATTACTACTACTACTACTACTACTATCATCATCATCATCATTTATTCATGCTCAGATTATTACCCAGTTGACGGCGGATGGACTGTCGGGATTGGTGAGCACGACTACAAACAACAACCTCATCACCAACGGCCTCGTCGGACTATGGTATCTCAACGAAGGAACCGGCTCAACAGCGATTGATTCGAGCAGTATCGCAAACAATGGCTCTTTGATTAGTTCTCCTTCGTACAGTTCACAAAATGTCAATGGCAACACCACGGAAACGCTTGCGCTCAATGGAAGCTCACAATATGTTTCTATTCCCTTCAACAGTGTATATCAGACGGGAAACAATTTTAGTTATGTAGCGTGGATAAATACGTCAACAAGCGACGGGAATGCCCATTTTATAATCGGGCAAATGAACGAAACAGATGCAAACGATTACAACTCTGGCGCAAAACTTTATCTCGGCCCAGGTGGTAATAATTTGTCGGTTTATAACCCCACTACCAGCGCCAATGTAATTGTTGGAAACACGTCCATAAGCACATCAGTGTGGCACCTTGTTGCGTTTACGTACAATGGCACGAATGCCATTACTTATGTGGACGGTGCGCTGGACACAAGTGTCTCGTATTCACCCGGCAACTTTCCCAACAAAACCGACGG
>Ga0116229_10011618_pt1 | contig 12924 bp, 16 predicted proteins | sample S1TSphgellanicum_3_FD_87313 | JGI IMG/M metagenome (GOLD analysis project Ga0116229, IMG submission 87313) | Host-associated microbial communities from peat moss isolated from Minnesota, USA - S1T2_Fc - Sphagnum magellanicum MG | ecosystem: Host-associated > Plants > Peat moss > Unclassified...
CAGGTGGTATCCTGGGGATTCTGATCGCGGCCACCGTTCGGCGCCGCGTTCCTGCCGCACGGACTTCGCGCGCACCGCTCGCCCGACGCGACCTGCGCTTGCCGAAGATAGCCGCGATCGGAGCAGGGCTCGGGTATTTCGGAACGCTTTTCAGCGCCGCACTGTGTGCACTGTTCGCGGAGGTGCTGGGAAACCAAGCTCATGGATCCGCGACGTTTCTCGCCTTTCTGGGGTGCTACGGACCGCTCGTCAATGCCGCGACCGGAGCGCTGGCTGCGGCCGCCGCGTACTTCTCTTTGCTCTGGTGGATGAGCCTCGGTGCCGCCGCCGGTAGGATAGCAGCCGGCTATATCGCCGGGACGCTTCTGGCTTGGACTCTGCAACTGACGCCGCCGGCATTCGCGCGGTTCGTCGACTGGCTCGTCTTTGCCGGCGGCATCGCGGGCGTCTTCGGCGTCGCCTTCGCGCAGCGTCGCACGACCGTCACGGGCGAACGGCGCTCGTAACCGCAGGTCCAGCCCGCGGCCGAGCCGCATCTGGTCGCGTGACGCAACTCTCCGATTTCGCCCTGCTGGTCCTGCGCCTCGCCCTGGGTGCCGCCTTCATCGTGCACGGCTACCCGAAGATCTTGCATCCGGCAAGCTGGGCCGCCCACGTCATGCCGGGACTGCCGCCGTGGCTCGCGGCGATCGCCGCGTTCGTCGAATTCGGCGGCGGCATCGCGGTGGCCGCAGGTTTCCTCACGCCGCTCTTCGCGTTCCTGATCGCGTGCAACATGGTGGTCGCGATCCTCTTCGTGCTCGTGCCGCACGGCGCGGTCTACGTGAGCAGCGCGCCGGGCGCGCCTTCCTATGAATTACCGCTCGCGTACCTCGCGATCTCGCTCGCGCTGATCTTGCTCGGCCCCGGCGCGTTCGCGATCGACGCGCGGACCGGCGGCGGCGGCCGCAAACGCTCTCGGCGCAACAAACACTGACGGTGACCGTCGTCGAACTCGCGATCGAGCTCAAATCCGGCCGGCAATTTGCGTTGCACTACGCCGACCGCGAAGCCGCGGACGTAGCGCTGATGCACATCGCGCTGACCGGTAACGCCGAAACCTGCGAGCTCACCGACAGCTTCGAACGCCGCGAGGTCTTCGCGAAAGCCGACTTCGTAAACGTCGAGGTTCGCTCCGCACCCTTCGACTAGTCGCGAAGGTACCGCCGTCACCCGGAGCTTGTCGAAGGGTGAGCTTGTAGCAGGGCGGGGATGGCGCGTTTGGCGGCCAGGCGGGCTTCGAGTAACGCGAACCACGCGTCCATGCCCGCGCCCGTGCGGCAGGCTACTTCGAGTATCTCGATCCCCGGGTGCACGCGCCGGATCGCGTCGTGAGAGGCGGCGCGATCGAAGCCGACGGCCTCGGCGATATCGGTCTTGGTGATCAACGCAACGTGCGACGTATTGAAGGCCAGCGGATATTTCAGCGGCTTATCTTCGCCTTCGGTCACGGCCGTCAGCACGACGCGCAGATCTTCGCCCAGGTCGTACTCGGCGGGACAAATCAGGTTACCGACGTTCTCGATGAAGAGCACGTCGAGCGGCAGCGCGTCCCAGCCGGCGAGCGCCTTGCCGAGCATGTCGGCGTCGAGCCGGCACTCCGCGGCCGTCGTGATCTGGCGCACCGGCGCGCCGCTGCGCTCGAGCCGGTCGGCATCGTTGCGCGTTGCTTGGTCGCCGACCAGGGCGCCGACCCGATGCTTTACCACTAGCGCGCGCAAGGTCGCCTCCAGCAGCGTCGTCTTTCCCGAACCGGGGCTCGAGAGAAGGTTCACGACTAACGTACCGCTTCTTGAGAAGCGTTCTCGCAAAGTCGCCGCTAAGCCGTCGTTCTTACGAAGAATGCTGGCTTGAATTTCGACCACGCGCAACTTCATCACACCACCTCCATAGCGACGAGCTCGAGCTCGCGCCCGCGAACGATCTGCGGTGCGACGGCGCCGCACGTCGAACAGATAAGCCCCTCGCCCGGCGGAACGCCGCGTTCGCCGTCGCAGCGCGGACACCAGACGGCGACCGGAACGTCGTCGATCACGAGGTCGGCCTCGCTCGCGATCGTACCGGCCCGCGCGAGATCCCACGAGAAAAGCAACGCATCGCGCACGATTCCGCTCATCGCACCTAGCCGCAGGCGCACGGCCGCCACGCGCGTCGCGCCTTCGCGTTCCGCAGCCTCACCCACCTCGTCGAGCAGAGACAGCACCACCGATAGTTCGTGCATCGCGCCTTCCTTACGCAAGCCGCTCAGAAAAGCTTCTTAGCAATAACCATATATTGCGCCTTATTCTCATTTGCGCTACCATCCAGCCCTGTAGTGCCTGCGGCGCCGTCGATGTGCCGCATCGATCACCACTCGCGCGACTCCCCGATGCGAGAGGAGTGTACCTCGACATGGCCACCGAGTCACCGGTTGAGACGGTCGTTAACGTCCTTTGGATTCCGGCGGGTTTGAGCTGCGACGGCGACTCTGTCGCACTTACCAACGCATCGCAGCCGGCGATCGAGGAGATCGCGCTCGGGGCGCTGCCGGGCTTACCGAAGGTGAAGTTCCACTGGCCGCTGATCGAGTACAGCCTCGGCGGTGCGGAATTCCTCGAAGCGTTCTTCAAAGCGGGGCGCGGAGAACTCGACCCGTTCGTGCTCGTCGTCGAAGGTTCGATCGCGAACGAGTCGATTAAGAAAGAAGGCTACTGGACCGGCTTCGGCAACAAGCCGAATTCCGACCAGCCGATGACGTTCAGCGACTGGATCGATCTGCTCGCGCCCAAAGCTTGGGCGGTGCTTGCGGTCGGCACCTGCGCAACCTATGGCGGCATCCACGCGATGGCCGGCAATCCAACGGGCGCGATGGGTATCCTCGACTATCTCGGCTGGGAATGGAAATCTAGCGCGGGTCTGCCGATCGTCTGCGTCCCGGGTTGCCCGATCCAACCCGATAACTTGTCGGAAACGATCCTCTACCTGCTCTGGCAGGCCGCGGGCGTCGCGCCGATGATCCCGCTCGACGAGGCGGGCCGGCCGACGTGGCTCTTCGGAAGCACCGTGCACGAAGGCTGCGACCGCGGCGGTTATTACGAACAGGGTGAGTTCGCGACCGAGTACGATTCGCCAAAATGCTTGGTCAAACTCGGCTGCTGGGGGCCGGTCGTCAAGTGCAACGTGCCCAAGCGCGGTTGGACCGGCGGCGTGGGCGGCTGCCCGAACGTCGGCGGAATCTGCATCGGCTGCACGATGCCGGGCTTCCCGGATAAATTCATGCCCTTCATGGACGAGCCGCCCGGCGGCAAGCTATCGTCGACGCTCGTCACGGCGTACGGCACCATGATCCGAACCTTGCGCGGCTTCACGATCGCCACCGTCGACAAGGAACCGAAGTGGCGACATAAGGGAACGCAACTGACGACCGGATACCATCCCCGCTAACTCCGCCCAGCCGCTCGCGTTCTCAGAAGCGCACGAGGAAACGGACATGGCAATTCAAGACCTGCCCGGCCAGTCGACCGGCACCGAGAAGTCACGGCTCGTCGAGATGTCGTGGGACCCGATCACCCGGATCGTCGGCAGCCTCGGCATCTACACGAAGATCGATTTCCAAGCGAAGAAAGTCGCCGAGTGTCACGCGACCTCGTCGATCTTCCGCGGCTACAGCATCTTCATGAAGGGCAAGGATCCGCGCGACGCCCACTTCATCACCTCGCGCATTTGCGGGATCTGCGGCGACAATCACGCCGTCTGCAGCGTGTACGCGCAGAACATGGCCTACGGCGTGCGTCCGCCCGCGATGGGCGAGTGGATCATGAACCTCGGCGAAGCCGCCGAGTACATGTTCGATCACAACATCTTCCAGGAGAACCTGGTCGGCGTCGACTTCTGCGAGCAGATGGTCCGCGAGACCAACCCCTCCGTGTGGGAGAAAGCCAAGTCGACCCCGGCGCCCAGCGCCCACATCCACGGCTACAAGACGATCGCCGACATCATGACGTCGCTCAACCCGTTCACGGGCGACTTCTATCGTCAGGCGCTGGTGATCAGCCGCTACACGCGCGAGATGTTCTGCCTGATGGAAGGCAAGCACGTCCATCCCTCGACGCTCTACCCGGGCGGCGTCGGCACCGTCGCGACGACGCAGCTGTTCACCGACTACTACTCGCGCCTCATGCGCTACATCGAATACATGAAGGTCTGCGTGCCGCTGCACGACGATCTCTTCGATTTCTTCTACGAGGCCTTGCCCGGCTACGAGCACGTCGGCGAGCGGCGCATTCTGCTGGGCTGTTGGGGCGCGTTCCAGGATCCCGCGTACTGCGACTTCACCTATAAGAACATGACGAACTGGGGCCGCAAGATGTTCGTCACGCCGGGCATCGTCGTCGACGGCAAGCTCGTGACGACCGACCTGGTCGAGATCAACCTCGGCATGCGCATTCTGCTCGGCCACTCGTACTACGACGGCTGGGACAGCGAGCGGATGTTCGTCGAGAAGGACCCGCTCGGCAACGCCGTCGACCGCAAGCACCCGTGGAACATGCACACCAAGCCGACGCCGAAGAAGCGCGATTTCGCGGGCCAATACAGTTGGGTCATGTCGCCGCGCTGGTTCGACGGCAAAGACCACCTCGCGCTCGACACGGGCGGCGGCGCGCTCGCGCGCATGTGGACGACGGCACTCGCCGGTCTGGTCGACATCGGCTACGTTCAAGCGACGGGCAGCAGCGTCAAGATCAACCTGCCCAAGAGCGTGCTCTCCGGTCCGGTCAGCTTCGAGTGGAAGACGCCCAAGTGGTCCAACGCGATCGAGCGCAACCGCGCGCGGACGTATTTCCAAGCCTACGCGGCCGCGGCGGCGCTGCACTTCCTCGATAAGGCCTTCGAGGAACTGCGCGGCGGACGGACGCGGTCGTGGGAACCGTTCACCGTGCCGAAGGAAGGCATCGGCGTCGGCTTCACCGAGGCCGTGCGCGGCGTGCTCTCGCACCATCTCGTGATCGAAGACGGCAAGATCGCCAACTACCATCCCTGGCCGCCGACGCCGTGGAACGGAAATCCGCGCGACGAGTACGGAACGCCCGGCCCCTACGAGGACGCGGTTCAAGACTGCCCGATCTTCGAAGAGAACGGTCCCGACAGTTTCAAAGGCATCGACATCATGCGCAGCGTGCGCAGCTTCGACCCCTGTCTGCCGTGCGGCGTGCACATGTACGTGGGCAACGGCAAGACGATCGAAACCGTCCATTCGCCCCTCGCCCCGTTCGGCTGAACGCAAAGCAGGTTCGCCTTGGTCTCCGCCGATTCCGAACTCTCCGTATCGCAGATGGCGGAGCGCGTCGCGACCTTGGTCGCGGGCTTCGAGCGCGTCTCGACTCCGCGCCAAGCGCGCGAAGGCGCCGAGGAACTGGTCTCGACGATCGTCGGCCTGTACGGTCGCGGCATCGAACGGATGCTGGAGATCGTGTACGAGTCCGCGGGCGAGCGTTCGTCCGAAATTTTCGAACGGCTCGCGGCGGACCGGTTCGTCGAGAGCCTTCTCTGCCTCCACGGGCTGCATCCGGTCGCACTGGAAGATCGCGTGCAAGCCGCGCTCGATTCGGTACGGCCATATCTCGAGTCGCACGAAGGCGGCGTCGAAATCGCCGGCATCGAGGACGGCGTCGTCCTGCTGCGCTTGGAAGGCAGTTGCGACGGCTGTCCGTCGTCGGCCGCGACCGTGAAGCTGGCCGTCGAGAAGGCGATCCTCGAGCGCGTTCCGGAAATTCACGAAGTGCGCGCGGTCGGCGCGCCGGAACCGTCGCCGGCAACCGACGGCCGCGCGAGCTTGAAACTCGAGAGCGATTGGATCGCGGTCGACGAGTTGCCGGGGCTCGCGGCCGAGCCGGACTCGGGCATCGCCGCGCACGAGGTCGGCGGTTCGGCGGTTCTCTTCGTGCGCTTCGGCAAGACGATCTACGCGTATCGCAACGCCTGTCCGGGCTGTTCGATGCCGCTCGAGACCGGACGGCTGTCGCAGCCGTTTCTCACGTGTCGCGCCTGCGACACCGCCTTCGACGTCATCCATGCCGGCCGCGCCGCGCTTCCGGGCGCTCCCGCGGCCGAACCGTTTCCGCTCGCGTACGAAAACGGACGCGTGCGGGTCGCAATCCCGGTCGGAGCCTGAACGTGGACCCATCACCCGGCGCAAGCTTCGCCGAACTTCAGAAGCTGCTGCGCAAACGCCCCGCGGCGCCGTCCGGCGAACGCTGCGATTACTGCGCGGTGCCGCTGGCGCCCGAGCACGGTCACCTCGTCGACCTCAAGGCGCGCCGCATTTTGTGCAGCTGCCGCCCGTGTTATCTGGTGTTCGAACCCGAAGGCGCGGCGCAGGGACGCTACAAGACCGTGCCCACGCGTTACGAACGCGTCTCCGGCTTCGCGGTCGACGACGCGCAGTGGGACGCGTTCCAAATTCCGATCGCGCTCGCGTTCTTCTTCTTCAACTCGATCGAAGGCAAGCTGAGCGCGTTCTACCCGGGCCCGGCCGGCGCGACCGAGTCGCAGCTGCCGCTGGAAACGTGGGATACGATCGCCGCGCAGTATCCGGTGCTCGCGACCTTGCAAGCCGACGTCGAGGCGATCCTGATCCACCGGCGCACCGGCGCACCGGCACGCTGCGCGATCGTACCGATCGATGCGGCGTACGAGTTGGTCGGCGTGATGCGTACGAACTGGCGCGGGTTCGACGGCGGCCAAGACGTCTGGAACCGGATCGACGCGTTCTTCGCGAAGGTCGACGAGCGCTGCGACGGACGCGCGCTCGTGAGGCCCTGGTGAGCAGCCTATCGTTCGCGGTGCTGGGAGCGCGGGCCGAACCGTTCGCCATCGCACCGCAACTGACGCTGCGCATCCTGGTCGAAGAGACGAGCGGCGCCGACATCTATGCGATCGCGCTACGCGCGCAGGTGATGATCGAACCGCAGAAACGCCGCTACGACGGCGCCGAAGCGGAGCGCCTGGTCGATCTCTTCGGAACCCAGGATCGCTACGGCGACACGTTGCGTCCGCTGCTGTGGACCCATGCGAGCCAGATGGTCCTGGCGTTCCGCGGCTCGACGGAGATCGAGTTGCCGATTCCGTGCAGCTACGATACCGAGGTCGCCGGACATAAGTACGCGGCAGCTCTGGAAACCGGCGAGATTCCGGTCAACGTCCTCTTCAGCGGCACGGTGATCGAACGGGGCCAAACGGGCGTCGCCTCCGGTTTCGTGCCGTGGTCGTGCGAAGCGGCCTTCGCGCTGCCGGTGGCCGTGTGGCGCGAAACGATGGACGCGCATTTTCCGAACGCCGCTTGGCTGCGCGTCAGCCGGGAGACGCTCGCGGAGTTGCGGCGCTACCGTTCGGCGTGCCAGGCGCCCTCCTGGGACGCGACGCTCACCACCTTGATCGACGCGGCGGCCGCCAAATCGTGAAGGACTTCGGGCCCGCGTTCGGCATCGCCAACGCCGTCTTGTACGAAGGGTATCTGCTCTTTCCGTACACCGCTTCGACGGGCAAGAATCGCGTGCGCTGGCAATTCGGCGTCCTCGTGCCTGAGGCATATCTGGCCGCGGAAACCGGCGAGCATGCGGAAATGCAAACCGAGATTCTCTTCGAACACGACGGCGCGGCCGACATCGACGTGTTGCTGCGTTTCCTGCAAGTCGAGGCGCGCACCGTCGAGGTCGCGTGCGGCGAGGTGTTCGAACCGCTCGACGTGCTCGGACCCGTCGATGTTTCCAAACCCCCCGACGTATTCGAACCGGTCGACGCGTTCGAGCTCGAAGGGACGCGGTACCTGACCTTCGACGAAGCGGTCGAACGCGAATTGCTCGTCAACGTCCCGTGTCACCGCCCCGCGGGAGTACGGCGAGCGACCACGCCGCTTGTCGTCGAGGGCGGCCGCGACGTCGAACTCCTGCGCGATGCGGACGGCTTCGTTCGCGCGCGGATCGTGCGCGAGCGCTGGCCGCTGCACGGCACGCTCGAGGTGACGGTCGAGCCGCTCGCCGATTGCAACGATGCCCGCATCGCGCGCTTGCGCGTGCGCGTCGTCAACCACTCGGAAGTCGTGCCGGGCGAGCGCAGCGCGGCGCTGCGCACCTCGCTCGTCTCCACGCATACCTTACTGGCAATCGGTGGCGGGGCGTTTCTCTCCGTGCTCGACCCGCCCGCCTATGCCGCGGAGTCAAACGCCGCGCTCGAAAATCGGCAGACGTTCCCCGTGCTCGTCGGCGACGGGCCGGCCGACCCGCAGCGCTCGCCGCTCGTGCTCTCCTCGCCGATCATCCTGTACGATTTCCCGGCGCTCGGAGCGCAAACGGAAGCCGATGCCTTCGACGCGACGGAGATCGACGAATTGCTGACGCTTTCGGTGCTGAGCCTTTCCGATCGGGAACGGGCCGAAGCGCGCGCCACCGATCCACGGGCTCGTGCGATCGTCGAGCGCGCGGAACGCTTCGGCCCTGAAGCGATCGCACGCCTGCACGCAGGCGCCCTGCACCGTGGCGCCCTTCACGCCAGCGATCAGCCGCCCGCCGGGGATCGTCGCTTGGCCGACCCGTTTGCCGACGGTAGTCCGGGCATTGCATCGTTCGGAGATCCGCTGTCGGCGATCGACCTGCCGGCGATCGACTGCGTGTTCGTGGCCGGCACCAAGGTCGCGCGCGGTTCCCGTGTGCGGCTGCATCCCAAAGGCCGCGCCGACATTTGGGATTCGATGCTCGACGGGAAGATCGCCACCGTGCGGGCGATCCACCAGGATTTCGAGGAACGGATGTACGTCGCGGTGACGGTCGACGACGACCCCGCGAGCGAGTTGCACGATTGGTATGGCCGCGCGTTCTTCTTCTCGCCCGAAGAAGTCGAGCCGGTGGCGTCGGAGGAACGCGTCCGATGAGCGCGCGAGTGCTGGTTGCGGGCGTCGGCAACATCTTCTTTAGCGATGACGGCTTCGGATCCGAGGTCGCGCGCGCGCTGGCCGGCGCGCACATCGAGGGCGTCCGCATCGAGGACTTCGGCATCGCGGGTCTGCATCTGGCGTACGAGATGCTCGCCGGCTACGAGCGTGCGATCCTGATCGATCTGGCCCGCCGGGGCGGCGCGCCCGGCACGCTCTACGTCATCGAACCGGATCCCAGCGCCGCAGGACCGCCGCCCGACGCGCATCGGATGGACGTGCAGAACGTGTTCGCCTTCGTGCGCACGCTCGGCGGAAGCGCGCCGCCGGTCGAGATCGTCGGTTGCGAACCGTTCGACACGGGCGAAGGCATCGGTCTTTCGGAGCCGGTCGCCGCGGCGATCGAACCGGCGGTCGAGCTGGTCCGCCGCCGAATCGCCCACGCGCTTTCGGTGCTCCCGCATTCTCAAGGAGAAACCACATGTATCGAGGCCTGATCTTCGGCGCGCTCGCCTTCGCCGCCGCATTCGCGGTCGAACGTCAATTCGACGCGATGAGCGGCGACATCAAGCGCTACGACAAGATACGCGCGATGTCGGGTGACCGGCCGCTGGTGCAACAACTCTTCTCCAGCTTGGTGACGATGGCGACCGATTTCGCCGGCAGCAAGGCCGATGAAGCCGGCGACCTCTTCACCGGCCTGACGCGCGACCTCGTGCGTTACGCGGCGATGAGGAACATGTAAGATCGCTCGCTATGCGGTTTCGCCCTCCGATTCGGCGCTCGATTTCACGGCTAAGTCGAGCCTGCACGCCGTGCACGGCTCCGCCAAGAACGTGACCGGTTTCGTGGAGGCCGATTTCAGCAGCGAGGCGCTGGCCACCGAGCCGTCGCCGAAGATGCACGTTGAAGTTCCCGTCGAACAGTTTCGCTCGGGCAACGCGCTGCAGGATCGTGAGATGTGGAAGCTGATCGACTCCCGCCGCTTCCCGACGATTTTCGCGGACCTGCGCAGCCTCGAGGTAGGCGGCGCGCCCGGCAGCTACAAGGCGGGCGGCGACGTCACCCTGGCGGGGCGCCAACGCCGCTACGACGGGACGTTAACCGTGACGCGCGAGGGCGACAATCTCAAAGTCGAAGGCGACCTGGTCGTCGACATTCGCGACTTCGGTCTCCAGCCGCCCCGGTTGCTGATGATCAAGGTCGAACCCGAAGTAAAAGTGCACTTGCGGCTCGTCGCCGCGGCGCAGAAGTGAGAGCGCAGCATGTGTCTTGCGATTCCAGGCCAAGTCGTTGAACTCTGCGAGCAGCCGATGCTCGCCAAGGTCGAGGTCAGCGGGGTCCGGCGTAACGTCAACGTCGGTCTGCTCGAGGAGCCGGTCGTTCCCGGGGACTGGATCCTGATCCACGTGGGGTTCGCGCTGAGCAAGATCGGCGAGGAAGCCGCGCGCGATCAATTGCGCATGCTGCAGGCCATGGGCGAAGACGAACTCGCGATGGACGAGGTGCGGGGGTACACCTTCGCCGACGAGGTACGGGACCGTACCTCCGAAGACGTGGTGCGGGACCGTACCTTCGAAGACGTGGTGCGGGACCGTACCTTCGCAGACGAGGCGATGTCGACATGAAATACGTTGACGAATACCGCGACCCGGTCCTGATCGCGAACGTCGCCCGCGAGATCTCGCGCGCGGTCGCGCCCGGGCGGCACTATCGGATCATGGAGGTATGCGGCGGCCACACCCATTCGATCTACCGGCACGGCTTGCTCGACGTACTTCCGCCGAACGTGGAACTGGTGCACGGCCCGGGCTGTCCCGTCTGCGTGCTGCCGACCGGCCGGGTCGACGACGGCCTCTCGATCGCCGAGCGCGACGGCGTGATCCTGACCTGCTTCGGTGACGTGCTGCGCGTGCCGGGCACGCGCGGAACGCCGCTGGAATACAAAGCCCGCGGCGCCGACATCCGGATGGTCTACTCGCCGCTGGACGCCCTGCGGCTGGCGCAAGAGAATACCGAGAAACACGTGTGCTTCTTCGCGATCGGTTTCGAGACGACGGCCCCCTCGACGGCCCTGACGATCCTACGCGCGCGCGCGCTCGGCGTTACCAATTTTTCCGTCTTCTCCAACCACGTCACGATCGTGCCCGCGATGCGCGCGATCCTCGATTCGCCGGGCATGCTGCTCGACGGGTTCGTCGGCCCGGGCCACGTGGCGACGATCTCCGGCTGCCGGCCCTACGAGTTCGTCGCGCGCGAGTACGGCAAACCGCTGGTCGTGGCCGGCTTCGAGCCGCTGGACATTCTGCAAGCGATCTTGATGCTCGTGCGCCAGCTCGTCGCGGGCGAAGCGCGGATCGAAAACGAGTACGCACGCTTCGTTTCGTGGGAGGGTAACCGCGCGGCGCAGGCCGCGCTCGAGACGGTATTCGCGCCCCGGCCGACGTTCGAGTGGCGGGGACTCGGGTTCATCCCGGAGTCGGCGCTGGAACTACGGCCCGAGTTCGCGATGTGGGATGCCGAGCGGCGCTTCGCCGTGCCGGGCGTGCGCGTGACTGACCCCAGCGCCGCGCAGTGCGGCGAGGTGCTCAAGGGCGCGCTCAAACCCGCGCAGTGCCGGCTGTTCGGCAAAGTCTGCAATCCCGAACAGCCGGTCGGCGCGCTGATGGTTTCGAGTGAAGGCGCGTGCGCCGCGCACTACCGGTACGCCGAGCGCGCGGCCGAAGCCGAACCGCTGCGCGGCACCGAAGCCGAACCGGTGCGCGCCTAAGTGACGCTCGCCGAACGCAAGCGGCCCCGGGCCGGCTTCAACGACGCGCGCATCGAGATGGCGCACGGCGCGGGCGGCAAAGCCTCGCGCCGGCTCGTCGAAGGCTTGATCGCGCCGGCCTTCGCGAATTCGATCCTCGACTCGCTTTCCGACGCCGCGACCTTTACGCTCGGCGGCACCCGCGTCGCGACTTCGGCCGACGGCTACGTCGTTCACCCGCTGCGGTTTCCCGGCGGATCGATCGGCGAACTCGCGATCAACGGAACCGTCAACGACCTGGCGGTCAGCGGCGCGCGCGCGACCGCGCTGATGGCCACGTTCGTGCTCGAAGCGGGAATGGCGGCCGAGGTCCTGCGGGCCGAGGTCGCCGCGATGGCGGCCGCGGCGCAGCGCGCGGGCGTCGCGATCGTCGGCGGCGATACGAAGGTCGTCGAGCACGGCTTGTGCGACGGCATGTACGTGACGACGTTCGGGATCGGCGAACTCGACCCGCGCTTCGACCTCGACCCGCGCGCGGTGCGCCCCGGGGACCGCGTGCTGCTGAGCGGTCCGATCGGCAGCCACGGCATCACGATTCTCTTGGCGCGCGGCGAGCTCGATCTCGAAGCGGACGTGCGCTCCGATACGCGTTCGGTCTGGCCGCTGGTCGATGCGCTGGGCGACGCCTGCGGCCGCGGCGTGCGCTGGATGCGCGATCCGACGCGCGGCGGCGTCGCTACGGCGCTGAACGAATTGGCTCGCGACGCGCAGGTCGCGATCGCGCTCGACGAGGACGCCGTCCCGCTCGGCGAGTGCGTGCGCGGCGCGTGCGAGATCCTGGGGCTCGATCCGCTGCACATCGCGAACGAAGGCCAATTCCTTGCAATCGTGGCCGCCGAGGATGCCCCGGCGGCGCTCGCGGCACTGCGCGCCGCGCCCGGCGGCGAAGCCGCGGCCGACATCGGCGAAATTCGCGCCGAGCCGGCGCGCCTCGTGTTCGGAGCCACGACGTACGGCGGCACGCGCGCGATCGACATGCTCGTCGGCGATCCGCTGCCGCGGATCTGTTGACGCGGCCGAACGCGATGGCGCTCGAACTGTACGGTACCGCGACCTGTCCCTACACCGCCGAACTGCGCGAAGAGCTCGATTGGCAGGGCCGCGAATACGTGGAGTTCGACGTCGAGACCGACGCCGAAGCGCTGGCCCGCGTGCGCGCGCTGACCGCGGG
>Ga0116229_10011620_pt1 | contig 12923 bp, 8 predicted proteins | sample S1TSphgellanicum_3_FD_87313 | JGI IMG/M metagenome (GOLD analysis project Ga0116229, IMG submission 87313) | Host-associated microbial communities from peat moss isolated from Minnesota, USA - S1T2_Fc - Sphagnum magellanicum MG | ecosystem: Host-associated > Plants > Peat moss > Unclassified...
CGAAAGCTCGGCAAACGATGAAAACTTCCTCGGCTATTGCGCGCAAGACTATCCGTCTTCGCTCATTACGGGAAATGTCGATTGCCAGACGCTGATCGCCGGAACCTCGATGGCGACCCCGCACGTCGCGGGCGCCGTCGCCCTGATCCTGTCGGTCAGCAGCGCCTATAGCACACCCGCACTGATGAAAGGCCTCTTGTGTTCCACCGCCGATCAACTCACGGCGACCGGCTCGACACAAAACCAGGGCTGCGGGCGACTCAACGTCTATCGCGCGATGGCAACCGCCCTCGGCGATAGCGCGCTGCCTTAGCCGGCGACGGACTCCGTCGTCCGGTGCATCCACGCGTCGTCTTCCGCGAGCGGTAAGACGACCGTGGTGCACTTGCCGTCGGGGCGCGGATCGATTCCGAGCCGCTCGCACAGCGCGGCGATCATGAAGAGGCCGCGTCCGCTCTCGGCGTCGTCGGGAACGGCGTCCGTCGGAACGCCTTCGCCGCCGAGTTGGAACATCGGGCCGCGATCGGCGACCGAAAAGACGACGTGTCCGTCTTCGATGGCGAACGACACGCAGGCCGGACCCGGCGTGTGTCGCACGACGTTGCTGAGCAATTCGCCGAAGACCATCTCGGCGACCATCGGTTCCGGGCGCAGCGGCCCGAGCGACGCGAGCGCTTCGAGCAGCTCGCGCTTCACCCGCCGTCCGACCAGTTCGTCGCGGGCATCGAACTGCCACTGCGTTCGCCGCTTCGCATCGTTCGGCATGAGCTCGGTGAGCACCAGCACGAGCACCGCCGAATCGTCGCGTGGCGGACGCTGCGCGAACGCGCGGCGCTGGATGCCTTCCGCGAGATTGTCCGAGCGATCGGCGAACTCCGCAGCGACGACCCATTCGAGATCGCGCATCCCTTTGAGATAATCGCGTTCGACCTCGACGATCCCGTCGGTATACACGACGAGCCCGTCGCCGGGCGAAAGCGTACGCTCGAACGTCGTGTAGCGCGCGCTCGCGTCGATCCCGAGTAAGAGGCCTTCGCCCTCGAGCAAACCGACGTCGCCGGCGGGCGCCACAATCAGCGGCGCGCCGTGTCCGGCGAGTGCATACCGCAGCACGCCGCTCACGCGATCGAAGATCGCAAAGAAAGCCGTTGCGATCCCCGCACCCTCTTCGCACACCACGCGATTGACGCGCTCGAGGACCGTCGCGGGATGATGCCCGTCGAGCCGCGCGACGGTCCGGATCGACTGCCGTAAAAAGCCCATCGTGGCCGCCGCGCGCGAGCCGTGCCCGGTCACGTCGCCGACGCTCAACCCCACGAAGCGATCAGAGAGCGGAAAGACGTCGAACCAATCGCCGCCGATTTGCGCGCCTTCCGCCGGTGTGAGGTACGCGGTGTCGATACGCAGGCCGTCGAGCGCATGGATCTCCGGCAGCAGAGCCTCTTGCAGCAGCGCGGCCGCACGGCGATGCGCGCGCGTGGAGTCGGCGATCCGGTCCGCCATGATGCGGTAGATCGCATCGAGTTCCGCGATTTCGTCGTGGCCGCTGACCGGGACGGCAGGCTCACCGTCCGCGAGCCGGCGCGCGTTTTCACCGAGTTGCTGCAGCCGATCGACGATTCGCTTCCCGTAGCGCAGCGAAACGAGCACGGTGAGCGCAATCCCGGCGATCGAGCCGAGCACGAGCAAGACTTCGATCCGCCGCAGCGACCCGCGCCGGCCCGCAAGCGTGCGCAGCCCGTACAGTTGCGCACCTTGATTGAACGACACCTGATTCTTCTCCAGATCGATCCCGAGCTGACGCGTTGCGGGCGACGCGGCGATCGCATGCATCGTCTTCGTGTCGTTCACGCGCAGGGCGGCCGCGTAGCGCGTAACGATCGCCATCCCGGCATCGATACTCTTCGTGTACGCGACGGCGCGGCGCTGGAGCTCCGCGTCATCGCCCGTCGCCCGGAGAAACTGACGCTCTGCCGGTTTGAGGGCCGCGGCGGTCGCCGCGATCGGCGCCAAATCGCGCGCGCGCTTCGTCTTCATATAGACGCTGATGCTGCGATTGGCCGTCGTCAGCGATTCGATCAGCCCCTCGGAGCGGGTGAGCAAATCGGCGAGATGATCGTTCGCCGCCGCGCCGATCTCCGTCTGTTTGATGGCCAGACCCGCAAGCGCGAGCAAAAGGACGAGCGAAACGAGCGGGACGGCAGCCAGCAGCACGGCCTGCGGGCGTATACCAAAGCGCATATTGCCGGGATTTTTCCCCGGATTTGCAGCGTTCACACGCTTGCTGGCCGCGAATAAACGAACGGGGGAGCGACCGCGATCGCTCCCCCGCCGTTCTCGAACCCGGCTCGGCGGCTACCAGTATTTCTGGCAGCTCGCTCCGGTGCTCGTGCAGACCGCGACGTAGCCGACGTGGTCCCACGAACTGCTGGTATCGTCTTCGGTCCAGTCCACGCCCTGACTGCTCGAGCTATCGTAGTAATAGCGCCCTTGCACGTAGACGTAGTCGTTGACGGCGACCCACGGCCAGGTCGACGGCGGCTGATCGGTCGAGGCCTCCGCCATCGCGTCGAGGTTCGAAACGATCTCGATCTGATAACCGGAGGGAAGTTCGACGTAGAAGTAGCCGTGGGTGCCGCTGCTGGTCGTCTTCGAGGGGAGAACCTGCGTCACGCTGCCGCAGATGTCGACGAGCTGATCGGCCGTGATGGTCCCGGCGGCAAACTCGCCCTGGTACGTGGTGAATTGGGCGTTGTTACACGTGAACGGCAGGGCCGAGGCCGATGCAGACGGCGCGGGGGTCGGCGTCGGGGTGGCCGACGGTGATGCGCTCGGCTTGGATGACGGCGACGCGCTCGGCTTGGCGGAGGGCGATGCACTGGGTTTCGCCGTCGGCGTCGCGCTCGGGGCGACCGACGGTGCGGCGGTCGGCGTCGCCGACGGCGCGGGGGTCGGGCTCGCCGCGGTGCCCGTCAGCGAGACGTCGTCGAGATATTCGTAGATGTAGTCCTTCGAATACCCGTTGCCTTTGATCCCGAAGTAGAGCTGGACCGTTTGCCCGGCGTACGCGCTCAAGCTGAACGATTTCTCGACCCAGCCACCCGTCGATTTCGCCTCCGAATAGAGTTGGGCGAGCTGCGTGCCGCTCGTGCTGAGCACGTCGGCTTCCTCATCGACATAACTGATCGTGTCGGTGGTGCCTTCGTAGACCCAGAAGGTCAGGGTGCCGCCCGTTGGGACCGTGACGGTCTGGCAGACGCCGGCGGTTCCGTTCGTTTCCGGCTTCGTGGTCGCGCCAAGTAGCACGCTGTATGAGCCGCTGTGCGCTTGGGCGGTCGTGACGGACACCGCGCTCGTCGAGCCGCATGACGTCCACGGGGAGAGGGATCCGGTTTCGAAGCCCGGGTTCGAAACGACGTTCGTCGCCGCGTCGGCGACGGCGGCCGTGCCGCGGTGCACGGATTGGGTGAGAGCGGCCTGGCCGGCGGGGGTCGACCCCGTGCTCCCACCGCCGCACGCGGCCAAAAACACAACGAGTGACGACGCCGCAACAAGACGTTGGCGCAAAGTGGTCCTCCAGTGACCGTTAAGATCCTGTAATGGTGAAAAAGCCCAGGTTATTGAATCGCGGCAACATTAACGCGTCATTATCCAAATGGATAAATCGCTCCTAATTCTTACGGAGACCAAATGAATGCCGGGTCACGGGGCGTTCTACGGGATGTTTCACACTTGAAGTTTTCTTTGCAACCGAATCCATGGTTTCGCGCAGGAAACCTTTACCAACGCAAAACATTCGCCGGTACGCTCTCCGCAGGCGGCATACGCTTTGTTGACGGGGGCGTAGCTGCGCGCCCTGAGCGGGCGCTGGAGGAAAAGGGCACCTTGTTATTCACTCGATCCTCGCGTGTGATCGCGGCAGTACTCCTGTCGTCGTTCACACTAGCCGCATGCGGCGGGGGCGGTCACTCGACCATCCCGTCGACGATGAATCCCGGTTCTACGAGCCAAGATACCCTGCGCTCGGCAACGGCGGAGGCGCCGTTCATTTCCGTCCCCTCGACGGTTGGCCGTCTCGCGTTCCAAGATGGGGGCCGCCGTTCGGCGAGCGCCCCGACCTCGATTACGGTCACGCTCGCCTATAACAATCAGGCGCAGCTCGACCAATTCGTTGCGGACGTGAACAATCCGAGCTCGGGCAACTACCACCACTTCCTGACGCCGGCGGAATTCAACGCGCAATACGCGCCGACCGAAGCTCAGGAAGGCGCCGTCGTGTCGGCCCTGCAGAAAGCGGGCTTCACCGTGACGCAGCGCTTCCCGAACCGCACGATCGTCGATGCGGTCGCGCCGAGCTCGACCGTCGAGCATTTCTTCAACACCGAGATGCACACGGTCACGCAAGGCAAATACGGCACGCGCTTCGCGAACCTCAAGCCGGCGACCGTGCCGTCGTCGATCGCATCGCTCGTGCGTACCGCTTCGCTGAGCAACGTCGTCGTTGCCGAAACGAAGATCGAACAGGCGCAGGATGTGGCCGAACTTGCTTCGCGCGCCACGACCGCGGTGCACCATTCCGTCCCGGCGGTCGCGCTCAAGCGCAAGCCGATGTCGGTCGGAACGTTCGCGACCAACGTCGTCCAAGATCCGGGCTTCGAATCGGGCGGCTTCACGTACTGGTCGCAGTGCGGCAGCGTGAACGCCAAGATCACGACGACGAACCCGCACTCCGGCAAGTACGCGGAACAAAGCGGTTCGACCGGCACCGAGCCGAAAGGCGACTCCGGCGTGTGCCAAGCGGTCACGGTCCCGGCAAACGGCGTGCTGTCGTTCTACGTGTACCAAGCCACCAACGAAACCAGCACCACGTATGCCTATCAAGAAGCCGACCTGCTCAACTCGAGCGGCGACGTTCTCGAAAACCTCTACAAGTCGGTCGGCAACGGCCAAGCCTACACGCTCAAAACGTACAACATCGCGTCGTACGCGGGCCAAACCGTGTATCTGTACTTCGGCGTCCACGGCGACCCCGGCGGCAGCTACTATATCGAGCAATTCGTCGACGACGTCTCGTTGACCAACGGCTCCTCGTCGCCGACCCCGGCTCCGTCGCCGAGCGCATCGCCGACCGCGACGCCGAAGCCGAGCCCGTCGCCGAGCGCGTCACCGACCCCGACGCCGAAGCCCAGCGTGGCGCCGAGCGCGTCGCCCACCCCGACGCCGAAGCCCAGCACGGCTCCGTCGACGGCTCCGTCGACGGCTCCGTCAACCTCGCCCTCCACGGCCCCCACGGGTTGTAACGGTGCGGCGGCCGACAATGGTCCGCTGACCAACTCCTCCGGTACGCTCGCCACGGGCGTCGCGAAGGCGTTCGACTTCCCGGTTCAGCACGGTTGCAACGGCGCCGGCTACACCGCGGCAGTCGTCATCGATGACGCGGTGAACACCAGCTACGTCAAGAGCTATCTCTCGGCGGCCGGCGTCACGCAGACCGGCACGATCACCAACGAAGCCGTCGATGGCGGCGGCACGGCTGACGATGCCGAAACCGACCTCGACGTTCAGACGATCTCCGGCCTCGCGCCGGGTGCGAACATCATCGTGTACGATAACGGTTCGCTCTCGGATCAGGCGATCGAAGACGCTTACAACAAGGTGCTCAGCGACGGCATCGCGTCCGTTGTGAACTCCTCGTTCGGCGGCTGTGAATCCAGCGACACCTCGTTCGAGTCCGCGACCAACACGATCGCGGAACAAGGCGCCTCGGAAGGCGTCACGTTCGCCGCATCGGCGGGCGACTCGGGCAGCAACGAATGCGGCTCGAACGACAACGCCTTGGGCGTTAGCGCTCCGGCGGGCGACCCGTACTTCACCTCGGTCGGCGGCCTGAACTTCACCGAAACATCGGCGGGCGTTCTCGAAACGGTCACCGAGGGCAGTGAAGACGGCGACTCCGGCGGTGGCGGTGTCTCCACGGTTGTTGAGCTCCCCTCGTGGCAGAGCGGCATCACCGGCGTGATCACCACGGGCCGGAACCAACCCGACATCTCGCTCCCGTTCGACCCGGTTGCGGTCTACACGGGCGGTGCGTTCGGTGACTACCTCGGTACGTCGTGGTCCTCACCGCAATTCGTCGCCCTGATGATCACGGCGGACGAACTGCACGCGAGCAAACTCGGATGGGTCAACCCGACGCTCTATAGCCTGTTCAAGTCGACCGGCTACACCGAGTACTTCACGCCTTGCACCTCGGGCACCAACGGCGCCTACACGTGCAGCGCAACGCAGTACAACGATGCCGCCGGTATCGGCGCACCGAAGGGCTTCGCGCTGGCGCAAGCCCTCTAACCCTCGCGCAAACGGGGTCCGGCAGGTGCCGGACTCCACGACCGGGCCGTGCTCATGCACGGCCCGGTTTTTTTATTCCTCGGCGGCGAGCAGTTGCGCGATCTTACGCCGCGCCAGGAGCGCAAGATCATCGCCGGGCAATGAGAACGTCGGCGCGTCGAACGCCGCGCCGCGGGTGGCGCTTTCGATCGCCTCGACGGCCGCCTGGTCTTCGCGTGCGACGATGAGGTTGCGCGCGTTCATCTCGGCCGAGAACCGTTCGTCGTCGAGGCGGAAGTTGCGCACGAAGGCGGGGAAGTAGTGGGTCGAGGTTTCCGTTTCGGGAGTGAGCGCGTGGATGAACGCCATCGTGCCGCGCGGCTCGGGCGGATGGCCATTCTCGGATGCGCACGTGAAATCGGTGCGAACCGCAACGATCAGCGCAGGACCGCAAAATTCGGCCGCGATCGCAACGTCGATCGCTTCGCTCACATCCGGAAGCAGCGATGCGAAGAGCGCCGCGTCGTTGCCGCACGATTCGCGCGCGACACCGATCCGGTCGAGCGTCGGCCCATACAGCTCCTCGAAACGCAGCGGCGCGCGGCCGAGCGAACCGGCATGGACGAAATCGATGTGCGTGGTGTCGAGCAAATTATCGCACAGCGTTCCGTAGCGCGCCGCGACGTGCACGTAGCTGGTGGGATCGGTGCGCCAGTCGTCGCGTCCCATGCCGATATCCCCCGCAGCGGGAAGCAGCGCGGGATCACAGCGGTCAGGTTCGCCGAGCCAAAGCCACACGAACGGTCCGGCTTCGAGCACCGGAAATTGGCGCAGACGCGCCGCCGCGTTTGTGTTGCCGTCCGAAGCGAGGGCGCGGCAAATCCCGGAATCGTCGGCGAACGTCAAACCGTGATAGCCGCACCGGATGCCGCCCTCGACGACCGTCGCGCGACTCATCGGATACCCGCGATGCGGGCAGACACCGGCCACGGCGACGGCCTGACCGGCGGCCGTGCGATAGAACACGACCGGCACGCCGAGCAGCGTTCTCGCAAGCGGCACGTGGCCGACTTCGGCACTCAGAGCGCCGACGTACCAATGATCGCGGGGGAAACGCATCGTTGAGGTCCTCGCCAAATCGGTCAGACCACTATGTTCGACGTTACTTGGAGGCGTCTGCGTATCCTCGGGTACGAGGCCATCGGGTTGCAGGTGTGGGACATCGTACAATGCAGGATCGTTCACTACCGGGACTGGTCCGTCGCGAACGGGACGAGCCGCTGCCCGGCAGCGCGCTCGTGATCTTCGACGGTGCCTGCGGTTTCTGCACCTGGAGCGTGTGCGTGCTGTATCGTCCGCTCGGCGTGCGCGTACACGCGATTCCGTATCAATGGCTCAGCGTCGCGGAACTCGCCGCATTCGGAACGACCCGGGCGCGCTGCGTGGAGGCGGTACATTTCGTCGATGCGTCCCGAACGCCGACCGCCGGCGCGGATGCGGTGAATGCGCTGCTGCGCAATCATCCGTTCTTCGGGCCTCCGGTGGCGCTGATCGCGCGCGTTCCCGTTCTCCTGCGCGTCGAGCGGCGCGCCTATACGTGGCTGGCGGCGAATCGCGTCTGGATTTCGCGGCTGCTTGGAACTCGACTCTTCGCGCTCATCGCCGGCGATACCGATTCGTAAGTGCGCGTTTCGGCCGGTTAGCTGCGACAGTGCTGCTTCTGATTCCGGAACTCCGCGAGTGCCTTATCCCGCCCCGGCGGGATCCAGTTCCCGTCTGATAGAGCGCCTCCGCCTGGGCAACGGGAGCTCCAGCGCCGAGAGGCGCAGCGCTCGCGGGAACGGCAGCACACATGAGCGCAAGTGCGAAAACCGCGCCGAATCGATAAGTCATGATCGACGATCAGGCACGTCCGTACGGCTTTCCTTTTGCCGTTTGGGAAACGATAAGTCCCCCGCGCTTCACGAGATAACGCGCCGCGGCCACGAGGAAGATGCGGTCGTTCAATTCGCGGTCGAGCGACCAGGCGGTATACGTCGACTTGATCACGTGATCGTCATCGTTCCCGACCGCGACGGCGAGAAGCTCGTCCCAGTCCGGCACCGGATCGGCGCGCAATTCGGCGAGCGTTGCGGGATCGAGTGTCGGAGCAACGCGCGCATCGATCGCTGCCGCCGCATACGCGGTCCAAAAGGCCGGCATGAGGATGGCGGGCTCATCGAGGTGACGCGTGAGAATGCGAGCTGCGGCACTTCCCGTAAGTACGTGCAATGCGGTGAAGTTCTGGTTGAGCGCAAACGCAGCGGCGGCGGCGACGATCATCTCGTCGAGTGCCGACAACGGCGGAGCCGCCGATGCAACGCGAGCGAACCCATCGCTCGACGCAATCTGCTGCATGCGAAGCACGATCAGATGTTCCGGCACGACCGCAATCGATGTCGCGGCAAGCCGTTCGAGCGCCGTTTCAAGCGTTACCGCCGTCGTTGCGAAGGACGGAAGCTCGAGATACTCGCGTTCCCATGACTCGAGCGCAGCAGCGAGTTCATCGTCGTCATGCCACTCGAGCGCATAGGCGGCGCGAATCACCGCATGAAACGCGGCCGCACCGATGCCCCCGGCCAGCGCTGCCACGGCTTCGTTCAGCGTCGAACGTGCGCCGATCCGCGCGATGCGTTCGCGCCAGCGCGCCCGCCCCGCGCGCTCGCGATCATCGGCGGTCCGTAAGCCGAGCCGCGGGACTTGCGCCTGCGCCCACGACGACATCCGTTCGTCAGAGGCGCCCATTGCGGCGAGTGCGGCCAACGCCATCGGCAGATGATTGGACAGCGGAACGCCCGGATCACCGTAGTTCGACGAAAGATCGCGATACGGATCAAGCAGGCCGGCAACGGTTGCTTTCATACACCACATGAACCGCCGCCGGCCAGTGCCGGTTCCAAGCGGAACCTCTTACGGTTGTCCCATTCCGCCGCCCGCTCCATAGATGTTCCCCGTCGTGTACGTTGCATCTTCAGCCGCCAGTTGCACGTAGATCGACGCCAGCTCCGCCGGCTGTCCCGCACGACGAAGTGGATACTCGCTGCCGAACTTCTCGAACTTCTCTCTTGTGGCACCGCCGGAGATCTGCAGCGGCGTGTAGATCGGCCCCGGTGCCACGCCGTTCACCCGAATGCCCTTCGGCCCAAGCGCCTTTGCCAACGACTTCACGAAGTTCATCGTGGCCGCTTTCGTCTGCGCATACGCGTAGAGATCGGGCGACGGATCGTAGGCCTGCTCCGACGCCGTGGCGATGATCGTCGAGCCCGGTTTGAGGTGCGGAATCGCAGCCTTGAAGATGTAGAACGGGGCGTAGATGTTCGTCTTCATGATCCAGTCGAACTCTTCGTCCGGCATGTCGGTGATCTGCGGAAACGTTTGCTGGCGCCCGGCATTGCTCACGATCGCGTCGAGGCCACCCAGGCCGTCGATCGCCTTTCTCACCAATTCGCGGCAGAAATTCGCGTCGCGCAAATCGCCCGGAATCGCTACCGCTTTGCGGCCCGCATCACGTATGAGCGCGACCACTTCCTTCGCATCCGGCTCTTCGGTCGGATAGTAGTTGATCGCTACATCCGCGCCTTCGCGTGCGTATGCGATCGCCGCTGCGCGCCCCATGCCGGAGTCGCCGCCCGTGATGAGCGCCTTGCGCCCCAGTAACCGGCCCGACCCCTTGTACGTCTTCTCGCCGTGATCGGGCGGGGGCTGCATCTTGCTTGCCAAGCCCGGCCACGGCTGCTCGCTGAAGGTGTACGGGGGAGCGGGATATTTCGTCGTCGGATCTTGCACGGGTTGCGCCGTGCTCGGATACATCGTTGCCTGTCCGTTCATGCCTCTCTCCTGTGCAGACGCGGGCGAAATTGTTACCGCATCTCGTTTCGAGCAAAGCCGATACCCGTTCAAGCAATTTTTTACACCGCTCACGCTGCTGGGCGCATTCCCATAGGTTAGCGGCCGCGCCGTCGCTTCATCCCGGCCGACGCCGGAGATTCGATCCGATTCAGCGTACCGATCAAGTATGCGACTCGATGGTGGCTATCGGCGGCTCCTCCGTTTGCCATTTGCTTCGCGTTCGCGTGCACGGACGATCGTCGGCGGCGAGTTCGAAGCGTTCGGCATCGTTGAATCCGCGATACTGCGCTACTACGGCCTCGAGTCGGGCCACGTCTTGGTCGACGTCGGCTGCGGAGCCGGCCGGCTCACGAACGCGCTCCGCGACTGGTTTACTGGCGCGTATGTAGGAACCGACGTCGTGCCCGCGTTCTTGCGCGAGGCGCGAGCGCACGGGAAGCCGGGCTGGCAGTTCATCCGCGTCGATGGTTGCCGAATACCGATGCACGATGCATCCACCGATTTCATCTGCTTCTATTCCGTCTTGACGCACCTGCCACACGAGATTTCGTTCCTTTATCTCGAGGACGCGACTCGGGCACTGCGTGACGGTGGAACGATCGTTTTTTCGTTCTTGGAATATCGCGAACCATCGCACTGGCACGTATTCGAAAAATCCGTCGAAGGCGCGCGCACGAACGCGCAAGGTCAGACGGCGAACGTCTTCATCCCGCGTTCGGCAATCGCGCGATGGGCGGACGCGCTACGGTTGGACGTCTTCGAGATCCGCGCAGGGTCGGATCGCTTCGTGCCGCTGCCGCGTGAAATCACGCTCGACAACGGCACGAAGATGTCCGAGCGCGGATGCTTGGGCCAATCGATCGCGGTGCTGCGGAAGAAATCGCGGTGATGCGCTGTGCTTCAGGCCGTGGTTTGGTCTGAATCCAGGTCTACGGCCGTTTCGAGAGGGTCCGAGCGCTGCTCGGGTAAAGCCGCAATGTGTTCAGCCCCTTCCGAACGGGTGGTCTTCTCATGCGACTTACGCTCATTTTTCCGGCCGCCATGATGGCGGGTTTTCTCGTCGCGTGCGGAGGGGGTGGCGGCGGTACGATTATCGCACCGACGCCCAGTCCGTCTGCTTCTTCAAGCCCGGCAGGCTCCAACACGAGCTCTTCAATTTCGCAAACCATCAGTCTGAGTACGACGGCCGCCGACGTAGCGAATTATGCGATCACGGGCTCCAGCGCTCAGGTCTCCTATCCGGCCGCATCGGCAGCCACCACGCTTACAACGACCTTCTCCTCGACCGCGCCCGCGAACACGCCGACATTACAAGCCATAAAGCGCCGGCCGGCGGCGATCGGCGGAAGCCAGATCGCCGGCTTTGCGTATCTTTGTCTTGCGCCGAGCGCAACGACCACGCTAACCACCCTGCCGTCGTTTACCCTGACGGTGTCGAGTTCGATCGCAAACGCTGGGGCGTTGGCTTACGTAGCGTTGTACGATCCGACAAACGGTGCCGCGGGCTGGACGACGGTCGAAGGGCCGCCCGTGGTGTCGGGAACGACCTTGCTTTTCGCGCCTGCCGCGACGATGCCGATCACGCTGCAAAGCGGACAAACGTACTGCTTCGCGTTCTTCACGGTCGCATCTGCACTAGCGTCGCCGTCGCCGTCGCCATCGCCATCACCATCACCATCACCGCTGCCGTTGACACAGACCGTGAGCGTCGCGGTATCCGCGACGACGACCGCCACCGGCACCTACGCGACGCAGCCCTATGCGGGGACGGTCTCGTTCCATACGGCGAGCAGCGGCAGCGCGACCCTGACGACCGTGATGGCGTCGACGCTCGCCGCTGCGCTCGCGCCGAGCGGCGCCACGGTGGCATCGTCTCCGCCGGCGACGAGCGGCGCGTTTCTCTGCGTCACCGCATCATCAACCGTCACGCTGAGCACCTATCCGCAATTCGAGCTTTCCGTCCCGGCGTGGTACACCACGGCGGATGACGTCGCGATGTCCGTCGCGATCACGAATCCGGTTACCGGCAATTCCTGGGCAAACCTCGGCACTGCCACCCCAACGAACGGAAACTTGCTCTCGTTCTTCTATCGGACGAGAGGCGGACTGACGCTCATCGGCGGCCAGACCTACTGTTTTGCGTTCTCCGGATCCACCGTACCGACGGCGTCACCCAGCCCCGTCGCGACGACTGCCGCCGGCCTCCCAGCGTGGACATCGACGCAGCACACCGACTACGTCGCGATCAGCTACAACGGCAATACGCCGCAGTACATCGGTATTTACGCGCCTGGAGAAACGGCGCCGTCGACGACCCTGACGCTGGCGGGCTGCTGCGTCGAACAACTGCAGTTTGATTCGCATGGCAATCTGCTCGTCGCTACGTCGCAGAGCGGTATTCTCGAGGCTGCACCCGGCGCAACGTCGCTGACCTCGTTTCTCCCGTCGCAAAGCGGCTTCTCGCTTGGAATCAATGCGTCGAACACGCTCGCGATCGGTGGCTATAACACCGGCTCAAACGTGGCCGTCTATCCCGCGGAATCCGCGGTAGGATCGTATTCGCTTCCCGGGCAGCCGGAGTTTGCGAGCCTCGCCGTGAGTCCGAGTGGCGAAGTGGCCGTTCCGCAATCGAACGGCACCGTCAATACCTATCCCAGCGGTTCGACGACGGCGAACCGTTCGTTGAGCATTACAGGTCTGCTACTGAA
>Ga0116229_10011621_pt1 | contig 12922 bp, 10 predicted proteins | sample S1TSphgellanicum_3_FD_87313 | JGI IMG/M metagenome (GOLD analysis project Ga0116229, IMG submission 87313) | Host-associated microbial communities from peat moss isolated from Minnesota, USA - S1T2_Fc - Sphagnum magellanicum MG | ecosystem: Host-associated > Plants > Peat moss > Unclassified...
GAGGGCCACGAAGCCGCATAGCGTCATCCAACCACGAGTTCGCATGCCGGGCATCGTACTGCAGTGCATGACGACTGGCTATGCGCGTGGGTCCCCGGCCGTCTGGGCCACATAGGTCACGAGATTCGAGAGGATCACGAGCGCTCCGCCGAGCACGAAAGCGGGATGCAAGGCGCGATGACGCCGGAAATCCACGGCAAGACAGGCGATCACGCTGGCGCACATCAAGCCCACGACGATGAGCTCGGCATGCTCACGCGTGAAATTGATCACGAGGCGACCGAAGGCCGGCGGCAGCAGGCTGATCATCGCCATCAGCATGAGACGCTTGTGCCACTCGGAGCGCCGACGCTTCACCAAGGCCATGAGCACGAGGCCCGCGAATACGCACAAAATGACCCCGTCGAAAGCGACGAAGGCCAGCGCGTCGACGACGGGATCCGCATGCGGCATCTGACGCTCGATACCCTGGGCGATCGTGTAGACGCCCAGGACGAACACGACCACCGCGAGAGCCGCCCCGGCGACGCCCAGCCGCCGATGCCAGGCGATGCGATGTTTGGCAATGAACAGGACCTGGACCAGGAACAGCAGGACCCAGGCCGTCATCACGAGACCGTGCACGTGCACCATGAAGGTAATGGCGCGTGTCCCCAGCCACGCGCGCAAGTAATAATTGCGCGCAAATCCGGCGAACAGGACCAGCGCGACCACGATGGCGATGCCAAGATAGGATTTTCGGGCGGTCGGGGCGGCGTCAACCTTCATCGCCAAGACTATATACAAGGTCCGGCTCGGGGTCGGGACAGAGATCTCGGGCGCCCCGCCAGCTCACCGCCCGACAGCCTCCGCCCAACCCGTACCGCCATCTGCTAGCATTTCGACCGCCGGCCGGCAGTTCGAAGCCGCCGGGCCCCCGTTTTTGCAATTTCCAGGCAGGATCGCACCGTCATGATCAATTATCTTTCCGACAGCGCCACGCTCGCGTCCGAGGGGAAAAAGCTCAGCGATGCCTATGCCCGGAACACACCGTGGCCGCATATCGTCATCGACGATTTTCTCGATCCGCAACTGCTGGAGAAGGTGCGCGAGGAGGCGGCGTCGGTGCGCCGCTCCGAGTACTACGAGAAATTCGTCGATCGCAAGACCGACCACAACAAGTACGCCTACGCGCCAGACGTGGTCGGTCTCGAGACCTCGCGGCTCGTCAATTTCCTGAATTCAGGCCCCTTCGTCGGATACCTGGAGAAATTGACCGGCATCGAGGGCTTGCTTGCCGATCCTTCGTACTTTGGCGGCGGCTTGCACAAGATCACGACCGGCGGCTTTCTCGAGATGCATACCGACTTCAACCTCTTGAAGAAGTACAAACTCGAGCGACGACTCAATCTGCTTCTGTACCTCAACAAGAACTGGCAGTCCTCGTACAACGGCAGCTTGGAGCTTTGGGACCGGGCATCCAAGACTCGCGTCAAAGAGGTGCCGCCGATTTTCAATCGCTGCGTGGTCTTCTCCACGACCAATGACTCGATGCATGGCCACCCACTGCCGCTCGCGACGCCGGAAGGCGTCGAGCGCATGTCGATTGCGCTCTATTACTACACGAATACCTGGAACCCGGCTGAAATCGTGCACTCCACGCTGTTCCACATCTCGCAGGACAACAAGGTGCGCGTGCGGCCCTCGCGCGTTTATCGCTCCGTGGTGCGCACTCTGGTGCCGCCGATCTTTCGAAATTCGGTGCGCGCGATCAAGCAATTGGCGCGCGGCGAGAAGGTGTCGAGCATCTGGGAGCAGTGATTACGGCGATGCCTTGGCCGCCAGCACCTGGAGAATCGCCTCCGCGACCCGCTCATCGATCTCGGCCGCGTGCGGCGCGTGCACGGGGTATCGGACCAAGGCCTCCATCCCGCCGTCGGTCAGATGCATCTGCACCTGCGGCCGTGCCTCGTTTTCTGCCGCTGAGTCCGCGGCCTGCGAAATTGCCTGCGTCTGACGCGTGATCTCCTCGCGGAAGTCGCCCATCACGGCATCGATGGCACGCAGCAAACCTTGCTTCAGAGCCGCGTAATCCTCGACCGCCGGGAGTTTGATCGTGAGTTCATGCCAGGCAAGGTTTACGCCCGGAATCTGCTTGAACAAGCCGCCTGAGGCCTGGAATACCACGAGATTCGCAAATGCAACGACCCTGCCCGTCGGACCGAGCGGACCCGTCGTATTCAATTCCATCAAGTGCATGCGAACCAAGCCGATATCGATGACCTGGCCGACTACACTGCCGATTTGAATGCGATCGCCAACCCGGATTCCGTACTTGCCGATCAGAAAGAAGTAGCCGACGACCGAGACCAGGACGCTTTGCATCGCGACTGCCAGACCTGCCGTGAGCAGGCCCGCAAATGTCGCGAGCGTGGAGATTTCGGTCGCAAAGCTCAGGCCGACGATCAGGACCACCACCGCCCAGAGCACGATCTTGCGAATCAGCAGCAATTGGCTGCGGCGCCGCGGCTCGTGCGAATAGCGCAGCACCGCCCGACGCCACAATTCAGCCAACACAAAAACGACCGCCAGAATGGCGGCGAGTATGGCCAGACGCACGCCCAATGCCGAAAGGGCATCCTGCAATTGACGCTGCGTCGCGTCGTGCCAGCTGGCGAGATTATGCCGATATTGGCTCAGCAGCACCTCCTCCTTGGTGAGAGGAATGACGATCGCGGCGGTCTGCTTGAACAACCAGGCGAGCGTATCGAACTCGTCACGCAGGGCTTGCGACGCGCCCCCGTTGGCGCTCTGCAACTGCACATCGAGCGCATCGCTGCGCGCCGTATACTGCTTGAGCCGTTCGACCGGTTGCGCGCTGATCGTGTGAAAGGTCAGCGCCAAGGCGGCGGTCCGCTGATCGACGAGTTCGATCGCCTTCAGCTTGCTGCGCAAATTGAAGACCTCGCTCGCCAAACCCCAGAGGCCGGAGTGCGCGTTCACCGCGGCTACCGGCGCCGCGGCTACCGGCGCCGCAGCTACCGGCGCAGCCGCTATTGGCGCCGCGGATTTCGCGACGACCGGCGCCGCCACTGCCGCCGCCCCGGCGACCCCTGGCACCGTCGCGGCAATGGCATCGATCTGGGCCTTTAGCGTATTGGCGCCAGCGCCGTTCGAATCACTGACATTCAGAAAATCCGCCATCGTGTCCAGGAGATTCTTGCGCGCATCGATCACGGCCAGTTCACCCAGAAGCCCCTGCAGCTGGGCGTTCTTGGCGCGTCGCGCGGCACTGATCTTCGCCTCGACGGCTTGCCGTTCCGCAGCGACCCGATTCTGTTGCTCCGTCAGCGCTTGTGGCGCGGCAGCCTGTGTCGAGCTGCTCTGGCTGCTCAGAAGCTCCGCATTGGCGCGTGCGATATCGAACGCCAGCGCAATCGCTTGATCGGCGGTCTGGCGATTCGCGAACAAGATCAACAGATCGCTGGGCTCGGTCGCGTTTTGCTGCTGCGTACCCAAGGTACGATACCAATCCACGGTCTTGTCGAGGATTTCGACGACCTGCGCGGCGCTGAGCACGGCCACGGTCGGCGCCACCGAGGTATTGGCCGCCGCTGCGCCGGTGCCAAGCAGCAACAGAGCAAGATTCGCAAGGATGACCAGGTGATAACGCACGGCGCATGGTCCCGGATACCGCGCCGGCTAGCAACTACCCCGGGGCGACGGGTCATTTGACAATAATCTGCAATGAGCCACAGCGAGACGCACTACCCAGCGATGAACTGAAGGGTAGGCTAGTGTCCGAGCGATAGCCTCACCGACATGAGCTTCGACTCTCAGCATGCAGACCCAGGCTTCCGACCGCGCCGCGAAGATCGATCTGCGCATGAGCCTTTTGGCTGCGCTTATCGTGATGCTCAGCGCGTTCGTCTCGCAGGCCTTGAGCTTCTCGGATTTGGCGTTCTCCTTGTTTTGGCCCCCGGCGGGCATCGCCTTCGCGCTGATCTGGCGGTTCGGAGCCCGGATCCTGCCCTGGATCACGCTCGGCATCGCCGTGCCGACCTTCCTGCTCTATCCCGGCTCGGGATCGATATTCGTCGTCATCGGTGAGACCTGCGGGCCCTGGGCGGGAGTCGCGCTGTTGCGCGCGCTCACGGAACATCGCTCGATCACCGAATCGCCTTTGCGCTGGCAAATCAGCTTCTACGGCTGCGGCCTGCTGCTCGCCTGCCCGATCGCCGCCCTGCTCGGGTCCCTGGGGGCGGTCGCATCGCACCGCTTCGCGCCGGCGAGCGCGCCCGGCCTGTTCCTCGCCTATGCCGTCGTAGAGTCCATCGGCCTCGTGTTGTTTGGTCCACCCCTGATGGCGTGGCTCGCGAAACCGGCCGACAGCCACGGGCGGCCACGCACCGCGTTCGCTCGTCCGGAATGGGTGTTTATCGTGCCCGTGGCCATCGAGACGGCGCGCTGGTTGTTGTTCGCGAACCGGAATGCGGACTACGCCGATTTGCTGATCTACTGTTATTTTCCGCTGGTGGCCTGGTGCGCCCTGACTCGGTCGGCGCAGCGTACCAACACCCTCTTGCTCGTGATCGCGGTGGCGGTCTTGAGCGGACAGGCCTGGAAAGTTCACGCCTTCGGCGTGCCCGGTGCGAATTTCGATTTGTTTCGCTGCGCCCTCGTGATCTTGATCCTGAGCGGCATGGGTCAGCTGCTCGCAGCTCTCGCGAGCGAACGTCGCCTCGCCTTCGCGGAAATCAAGCGCCAGTTGGAGCTCGATCAACTGACCGGATTGCTCAACGAACGCAGCTTCGCGACGGCAATCGGCGCGCGGCAGGCGCCGTTCAAGATCGTCTTGCTGGCCTTCGACAACTGGCCCGAGCACGAAATCCTTGCGGGCATCGGCGCGAGTTACGATCTACAGCGCGAGGTCGGCGATATTCTGCGCGAGGTCTTGGAACTCGAATCCCTGGCTCGGCTGCAGCCCGGCACGTTTGCATGCACGATGCGCGACGGCATCGATTGGCTCGAACCACTGCAGTCCATCCTCAAGCGGCGCTGGGGCAACGGCGGCATCGAAATGCGCCTGCTGGGCGTTGCCATGGAGGTACCGGCGGTCGGCTCGCTGGCCGAAGGCGAGCTCTTGCTGGGCGCGCGCACGGTCTTGAATGAGGCGCTGTTTCGCGCCCACGAAACGCCGCTGCTGCGGCAATGGTCGCCCGCGCTGATCGCGGAGCGGCGTGCCTATGAACTGCTCGTCGATGTGATCAAACATCAGGTCAGGGCCGGCCGGCTGCACCTGTTTGCGCAACCGATTGCGCCCGTGCACGCGACCACGCGGCCGAGTCTCGAAATTCTCGTGCGCATCCCGGACGATCAGGGGCGAACCTTGCCGCCTGCCGATGTCGCGCAAGTTTTGTCCCAGAACGTGGTGTCCGTGGAACTCGACCGCGCGGTCATCAAGGACACGTTCGCCTGGTTCGGCGCCAACCCGGGAGAGCTGCAGGCGGTCGAACGCGTTGCGATCAATCTGACCGGCGCAAGTCTGTCGGCGCCCACGCTGTTCGAATGGATCGAGCGCTGTCGCGAACAAGCGGGCCTGCCGGCGCAGAAATTCTCGTTTGAAATCACCGAAAGCCAGGCCATTCGGAACATGGACGCGGCGAGCGACTTGGTGCAGGGCCTGCGAGCGGCAGGTTACAGCGTCGCACTGGACGACTTCGGCACCGGACTTGCCACATTCGATTACTTGAAGCGCTTTACCGTCGACTACCTCAAGATCGACGGCAGCTTCATCCGCAACCTCGCCGGCAATCCCATCGATCAGGAAATCGTCTCGGGTATCGTGCGTCTCGCGCGACTCATGCAGGTCGGAACCGTGGCCGAGTATGTGTCCGACCTCGCGATTGGCAGGGCGGCCGTATCGGCCGGCGTCGAGGCTCTACAGGGTTACGCGATCAGCGCCCCATTACCCCTTGCCGAAGCCCTGCGTTGGTGCCGGACGCCGGAAGCGCTCGCCTGGGGTGCGCGGCTCACCCTGGATGTACTAGAGCCGGACGCAGAAATTGCTATGATCGGATGAACCATGGTCACGCAGCCCGCAAATCGCTTTGAACTGGAAATACCGACCCTGATCGTCGCTGCCTGCATCTATGGCGGTTTTTTCCTGCTGACCTGGTTCTTCCATGACCTGCCGCTCTGGATCGCGGCACCGATCGGCAGCGTGCTGATCACCTGGCACGGATCCCTGCAGCACGAAACGATCCACGGTCATCCGACCGCGTACCGACGCCTGAACGCGCTGCTGGCCTGGCCGCCGATCGCGCTCTGGATCCCGTACGCCGATTACCGTCGTTTGCATCTCTTGCATCACCGCTACGGCGGCCGGCGGCTCACCTATCCGGGCCGGGACCCGGAATCGTTTTATCTTCCGCCGGGGGCGTCGGCCGGCTTAGGGCCTATCGGACGGGCCGTCTATCGGTTCCGCAGCACGCTCGCGGGGCGTCTGCTCATCGGTCCGGCCATCACGATCACGCGATTTTGGGTCCATCAACTCAAGGGACTGAGCTCGGCCAAGCCCGCGCAATGGGGCGTCATCTTGTCGCATGCCTTCGGCGTCGCCCTGGTGCTCGCATGGGTCGTCGGCGTCTGCGGCATCTCGCTCCCGGTCTATGTCTTGTTGATCGTTTATCCGAGCGTCTCCCTGAGCATGCTGCGCTCGTTCGTCGAGCATCGTTACGACGAGGCACCGCACAGACGGACCGCCGTGGTCGAGGGCCACCCATTCTTCGCCCTGCTGTTCCTCAATAACAATCTGCATATGGCCCACCACGAATACCCAGCCATCCCGTGGTACGAACTGCCCGCGAAGTGGCGCGATATGCAAAACTCGGCCGCCGACTCGGCGCTGCTGTTCCCGGGCGGCTATTCACAAGTGCTTTGGCAGTACGGCTTGCGGTCCTTCATCCCGCTCGAACATCCCGACACGGCATCGAACGCAGAAGCGACCGCCGACACGCACGCGTGATTCGCGCGGTGCTCGCGGCGCTGCCGATGTACGACTATCCCGAGCTCGCCGGCGCTCATGACGCGCTGTGGCGCGCGTTGCGCGACGGACTTCTGGCCGCCGGTGTTCAAGCGCCGACCGAGCTCACGCGCGGCCTCGGCCACTTCGATACCTGGCGCGACCCCGGCCTCCTGCTGGGACAGGCCTGCGAGTATCCCTTGGCAAAGCGCTTTGCCAGGACGGTGCGCAAGGTGGCGACGCCCCTCTACACGGCGGCAGGCTGCACCGGTGCGAGCTACCGCAGCGCCATCGTCGTGCGCGCGGACGATCCGGCGGCGGGCCTTGCAGATCTGCGTGGCCGACGCTGCGTCGTCAACGAAATCGACTCGAACAGCGGCATGAACCTGCTGCGCGCCGCGGTCGCGCCGCTCTGCGAGCGTGGGCGGTTTTTCGCCTCGGTCGCCTACAGCGGATCCCATCGTCAAAGCGCGGCGCTGGTTGCCGCGGGCGCCGCCGACGTGGCGGCGCTCGATTGCGTGAGCTACGCGCACTTGCAGCGCCTCGACCCGGAGACCACAGCGGCCCTGCGGGTGCTGGGCTGGACCCCCTCGAGCCCGAGCCTGCCGCTGATCACGGCCGCGGCGACCGACGACGACACTTTGCACAAGCTCCGAACTTGTCTTGCAGCGCTCGCCGCCGACCCGGCGCTCGCCGCCGTGCGCGCCGAACTCCTGCTCGGCGGTTTTGACCTGGACCCCGCGCATGACTATGCGGCGGTGCTGCGGCTCGAGCAACAAGCTGCCGAGGCCGGCTACTCGACGCTGCAATGAAAGAACATGCTATGTTCGATTGATGCAGAGGATTAGCGCAGCCATTCCGCTCCCGCAATCGCAGGCGCCTTCGCTGCTCGCGAGCTGGTATGTATTGGCCGTCACCTGTCTGATCTATTCGATCAATATCGCCGACCGATACGTCGTCTCGACCGTGCTCGAACCGATCCGCCTGGAATTGGGCCTCGACGACCATGGCATTGCCTTTCTCACGGGCGTGCCGCTCGCGCTATTTTACGTGAGCTTCGGGATCCCGATTTCCTGGCTGGCCGACCGCTCCAATCGGCGCAACATCCTCGCCGTCTCCTTGCTGGTCTGGTCGGGGTTCACGATGCTTTGCGGCCTGTCACGGACCTATTGGCAGTTTCTGCTGGCGCGCATCGGGGTCGGCGCCGGTGAGGCCGGGGGCACGCCGCCCTCCTCATCCCTGCTGTCCGATTATTTTCCTCTCGAACGCCGACCCATGGCATTCACCGTGTTCGCACTGGGTGCGCCGATCGGTGCGTGGCTCGGCGCCGATATCGCCGGGGGACTCGCCCACGCCTGGGGCTGGCGCGGCGCATTTTGGGGGCTTGGGATACCTGGTATCGCCGTCGGTCTATTGGTCTATCTCACGGTGCGCGAGCCGCGCCGCGGGCGACTCGACGGCGGGCGCGATCTGGGCGACGCCACCCTGCTCGACTCTCTGCGTTTCCTGTGGAGCCAAAGAGCCGCGGTGAATACGCTCATGGGCACGGGCGTCTGCTCCCTGTGGGGCTGGGGCTTGATGTGGTGGACACCTGCATTTCTCATGCGCACCTATCATCTCGACGTCGGCGCGGCCGGCGAAGTCACGGGGCCCATTCATCTGATCGGCGGTGCGGTCGCGACCGTGGTGACCGCCTGGATCCTCGCACGCCCGGCCATGATCGATCCGCGACGAGTTCTCTGGATGCTCGCCATCGGCGTCGGCCTGACGACGATCCCGTCGTTTCTCGCGTACTGGACGCCCTCGCTGACGGTCGCCAAGTGGATGTTCTGGATCTACATACCGGCGATCTATTTTTATATCGGTCCCTGCATGGGCCTGCTGCAAAACCTCGCGCCGCCCCATATGCGTTCCTTGTTCATCGCCTGGTCGCTGCTGGTCGGCAACGTGCTCAATCTGATCGTGGCACCCCAGGCGGTCGGCTTCCTGAGCGACTGGTTTTCCCATGGCGCAGGCCCCGACGCCGCTTCGCTGCGGCTCGCGCTGCTGGTGCTCGCGCCGACCGGATTCTGGGCAGTCGCTCACTTCGTGCTCGCGACAAGAACGGTGGTTGCGGACCAGCGCCGCGCCTACGACTACGGCAGCGAGCCCGCGCAAACTTGAGTCTGGCAATCCGAAGGCCAAGCGGCCTGGAGTGAGTCGAGAGAAACGCGTGCTTTGGATACTCGCTTCGTTGTTCTTTTGTTACTGCGCGTTCCGTGAAATTCGCGCGAGCCTGGTTGCGCCGCCGGGTTACGATTTGCCGCAGCCCATCACGAAACCCTACCTCGCTCTCGTCGTGGGCCTGGCGCTGCTCTGCGCGTGGCCGCCCTTTCACACCTGGCGCTTCCAGCGGTTTCTATCGGCGAAGGCCACGGAACTTGCCGAGGGTCATCGCGCCCAGGTCCATTGCAATACGCTGTTTGACACGATGCTGGACCCTGCCATGTTGGCCGCCGGGCACGCCGACCCCCGAACCGGTCGGATCGTACTGCAGAAGCCCTGGTGCGGGGTCTTGATGGACTATCTGAGCCACCCGGAGCGCGCCGACCGCAAGGAACTCGAGAGCCTCGACATGTTCACGCACGAGAGCATGCACGTGCGCGGTGAACTCAACGAAGCGGTGACCGAGTGTCAGGCGGTGCAGCGCGACTATCGCGCCGCGAAACTGCTCGGCGTGCCCGACGCCGTCGCGAAACGCAACGCGCTCACCTACTACACGGTCTTCTATCAGGAGCGAGGCAAGGTCGGCGGCATGCAGAGCGCGTACTACTCGGAGCAATGCGCACCGGACAAGGGCCTCGACGAACACCTGAGCGACTCGACCTGGTCGACCCGGTGATGCACGCGTAGCGCTGCTGTCGCGCGCAATTTGTCGGAAAAAGACCACTCGACGGCGCGGAAAATTCCGATGGAGCGGCATGCGGCGGAGTTCAATACTTCCGCCACTGCATCGAAAAATCGGGCTGCGGAGTTCAAGGGCAACACACTCGTCTGCACACCCTTCGGGGATTACGCACACAGGCCATTTAGAACGACCAGTTCCGATTCGATGCAGGCTTTGAGAGACAATTCGCGCGGCGCCTCAAGGTTTGTCGAGCGTGTCGACCAGCTCTTGCTGCGCCTTCTTTGCGGTGATATCCGTGAACCAGATGGCCACCGAACCTTGCAGCGGTGAAGCGATCACGTTGTACCAACGCGCACCGTGTCCGGACGTGTTCGTGCGCAGTTCGAAGTCGCACTGTTCGGCGCGCTCGACGACGCCCACGTACCGATCGAACAAACCCGCGTCGTCCCAGGCGCGCGGCAAGACGACCGAGACTCGGTGGCCCTGCAGTTCGCTGATCTCGCGACCGATGGCGCGCGCCGCAGCCGGATTGACGTAGGTCCAGCGGAAATCGACGATATGGCCCTTGTCGTGACGCACCGGCGTGAGAATGCTGAACGGCACGACGGACGACTTCAGAGCAACCGCGAATTGTCTCTCGTTCCTGGTCGAGACCACCCGGACCCGCTCTCTCTCGAGCACGGCGGCGGCAGTGGTCGCGCACACCTCACCGAGCTTCATTTCCCGTTCGCTGAGCTCATGACCCTCGGCAAACATCAGGGATATCACGCCCATGACCTCGCCCTTTGTTCCGACCAGCGGCACGCTGTGGATGAAGCGCAGGCCGGCATGCGCGCCGATGGCGCGATGTGCGACGAGCATCGATTCGTGATCGGCATCACCGACGGGCCGATGCAGCGGCGCGAGCTCGCGTAGGTCCGATGGCCGAACCGAACCTGCCGCATCCTTGATCGTGACCGCCAGATCGTCGAATGCCTCGTCGTCGAAACCCGCCTGTGCAACGACCGAGATGGATTTGTTGTCGGGGTTGCACAAGGTCACGATCCCATGGGGCGTTCCATAAAGTTCGACCATGATTTCCAGCAGCCCCTGCATCGCCGCCGGCAGATCGTCGCGCGCCGCGACGAGCTCCTGGCTGAAGGCATGCAAGCGATCCTGGTCCTGCAATTGTTGCCGCAAGCTGGCCTGGGTCTCGCGCAGCAGTTCATCGACCTGCTTGCGCTTGGTGATATCGACGGTGACCCCGCGCGCGTGCGTGAGCACGCCATCCGGCACGGATTGCAACTCGACGCGATTCAGCAACCAGCGAACCTCGCCGTTCGGCAGTTCCACGCGCTGCTCGCGCTCATAGCGCAGTTCACCGCGCGCAATGTGGTCTTTCATGACGCGCAGACTATCGGCGACATGCTCGGGACGCAGTCCTGCCAGCCATTGATCGAGGGGAATCTCACCGTGGGCGACCGGTCTGCCGACGATCTGACAGAGGCTTTGCGACACGAACGCCGTGTTCCGGCCGAAATCGAGTTCGAATATGCCGACGCCCGCATTCCTCTGCGCGAGCGCGAGCCGTTCCTCCGCCAACAGCGCATGCGCGAAGTCGAGCCGCAGACGATTGCCATAAATGATCACGACGATGGCGACGACGATGAAGATCAGCACGCCGGCCAAATGATGCGGAGATTGCGCAAACACTGCGTCTATGCGCGGCGCCAGCGACACATCGTTGAGGATGGCCGCGACCAGCACGAGAATCGCAGGTCCCCGGCCGAGCGCGGTGACCGCGAACAACAGCGCAACGACAAAAAATAGAAAGGGTATCTGCGAACCGGTCCAGGGATGAATGAGCCACTGCAAGGCGGCGGCGGCGCAGGAGATCAGCACTGCGACCGCGTAGGCTGTGAGGGGGAAACGGGAGAGATGCCGGAACGCGCGCATAGTCATTGGTTATCGGCGTCGCTCGGTGAGGGTATTTCCAGTGCTTATACCAGACCCAGGCCTGCATTCCAATGCGTGCAATGGGTCGGAACGCGCTGACACCGCGACAGGCGATGCACCGACATAGGCGCCGATCCAAATTGGCCAAGCTAGTCTCAAGAATCCACATCGATGAGTGTCAAGGGCCGCGGACTTGGCGCTCCCTAGTGACGATGCGAATGGCAAACCCATCGTCACGGTCGCGTCATGCCTGCATGACACCCTTCAATCTCTGACACCCGACCGGGAGGTTAGCATGTCGATATCGGATCACATCTCGGTTGCGATCACTGCGCGTGAGCGCGATCGGACCCACAAGTCGGCGCGTGCCGGAGCGCTACAGGCGGCAACGCCGGGAACTTGGTTGGCAATGGTACTGGAGCACCATGGACAGATCGAAGAGGCGTTTGCCGAAGTCAAAGCGGCAACGACGCTGATGGGTCGTGTGGCGGCACAACATACGCTGGCCGTGATTCTGACCGGCCATGCAAATGCCGAGGAATCCGTGCTGTACCCTGCGCTCGCCGCGGTCGACGAGCGATCACAGGCAACGGCCGCCTATGCCGAACAAGCGCTCGCAAAAATGCAAATGGCCGCCTTGGAGCGGCTCGCGCCGATGAGCCAGGATTACCTCGACTTGCTCGAGCAGATCCGTCACGCCGTGTCGAACCACATCTATGAAGAAGAGCGTCACTGGTTGATGGAACTCAAGGCAAGGGTGCCCGTTGCCGAGCAAAGCAAGCTGACCATGCGCTATATGGAAGAGTTCGATCGCTACGTCGCGGACGATCACGACGATCCGCCCCTCCTGCAACGCGCCGCCGACGCAGGCTGAGTGCCGCTACTGCCGCGGCGCTCACGAGCGTGCGCATGACGCTCATCAGCGGTGGCAGTAGTCGTCGTGCCCTGCACAATCGTGCCAGGCGTGCTCGTGATAGTAGCGGTGATGATCGCGGTCGTAATACCCTTCGGTCGGCGTGACGATGCAACCGCCGGCGAGGGCCAGCAAGCCCGACAGCACGCCATACTTCGTCAACTTTTCGATCATGTTCATGACA
>Ga0116229_10011622_pt1 | contig 12922 bp, 6 predicted proteins | sample S1TSphgellanicum_3_FD_87313 | JGI IMG/M metagenome (GOLD analysis project Ga0116229, IMG submission 87313) | Host-associated microbial communities from peat moss isolated from Minnesota, USA - S1T2_Fc - Sphagnum magellanicum MG | ecosystem: Host-associated > Plants > Peat moss > Unclassified...
AGAGACTAACCCAAAGCAAGCACCTGCTTCCATGCCCGCTGCAATCTCCTCTTTCACATCAACATCCCTCTGCACATTCCAAACAGTCTCTTATAGGGCTTGGAGTCTAGGCCTGCAACATACACCTTCTTTTAGTGAAGTGAGGAAGCAAAAAAAGTCATGATCTTCTTTCAAAGGAAATGTACAATGATTTATATATGACATAAATGCCTAAAAACTACAGTTGCACCAATTATCTCTGCAGACATTACATTGATAGACAAGTTACGAACATCAAGAAAATCACTCAAAATGTGCATTGCCGGGGAAAGAAAGTTCCAACAATAGATATCAACAATTCACTGGTGAAGTTATGAGATAGCAACAAAGACAGCGATGAAGAACAAGGCGAGAGAATAAGGGTAGGACAAGGAAAGATGAAATTTACAGAAAGAACCAACTGTGATTCTAGCGATTCCAGTTTCTGACGCCTTCGCTTGCCAGAGCGGGCCCACCAGTCAAGCACACCCTAAGAACAATCCCACCCAACATACATCTTCCTTATCTGAAATTTTTGATGGGTGTATTATCCATGGTCAGAGCATTCAAAAGGAAGGCACATCTTAAAGTCAAACTTTACTCTGATGCTTGCATTGACATGTTGCAGTACACAAACCAGGCTTTTGTAGAACAAAAACCATGTGACCTATTTTACAAAGTGCAGACAGACATCCGCATCTTGCCAGTCATCAGTAACATCAAGTCAAAGGCAAGGCATCACCATACCAGGAAACATGTCGGCATTAGGTCAAAGTAGGAAAAAGTCAGAGCTAATCTTTTAGCATTAAGTGATACAAAGCCATAAAGGGAAGTTGCATACAAAGAAAAGAGCAAGCCATGAAAAAAACAGTAGCAGTCGAATTACTGAAATATGCCCATTCTTTTGACCCTCTGCCGTTGCTCCCACAGCTGTAGGATCACCAAAACGAAATAAAAGCAACATAAGTTTTAATGCAAGTAATGAGTGCCAACATCTCATAGCTGTGAAAGGAACTCTGCTAACATTATGTGCTGCTGCTGAAGACAGGAACAAAGATCCATTATATTAGTGATGGATTGTCAAAACGAATCAATGATAGACATCAAGTGGAAGAAGAAGCTTTGATGAACTAAAATTGGATATGAAAGATATCGTTACCAACAGTTCCTGTAGCTGCCATTGCAACACCCAGCCAATCCAGGCCATGCATCGCTTCATGCAAATAGAAGTGCGAAAATACTGCCAACACTGCCAGGCCACATCCTGACACTGGCTGCACTATAGAGACCTGTGCCACACAGCATGTGTGAGTCTGGATCAAAAAGGAGCATATCAGTTTAAAGCTCCAGTACAGAATATTGGCACAATACAGGACCGAGTACTGTCAATTGAGTCTTTTCACATGTTCTCAAGTGCTGTACAAAATTCTCTGCACATGGTTTCAAAAGTCAGATTTCAAGGACAAAAGAGATTCTTGATGTAGTTTGCATATTGACAACAAAGGAGAAAAGAGGGAAGAAATAACAGGAGATGTGACACTCACAGGAGCCTGAGAAACAGCCTTGAGCATGAGCACTGCCCCTGCAACGTCCACTGCTACCCCTGTCACCCAGGTGCGGCTTGCCCCATACTTTTTTATCACCTGAACAAATAGCTTGCTTCTCATTATGTCAGGATCAAGTGCGCTGGAGCATTCTCAGTTGTTTCTTGTGTCTACACAAAGTTTCATCACATTGACTCTACTCTTTGAATCCAATCATTCCTCTGCTGCAGGGAAAGGTTGGTGCAGACGGGCATAAGAAAGAAAGAAGGGATGAGAGGAAAGGAGGGCATCAGGTGTGGAGGTGCCTCACCTTCAAGTCTAATGACAGTTGCGGCAGCCCCTTGGTACCTTGTTTCTGTAGAACCTTCCCAATGTTATTTCCTGCTGCTGCTGCAACCGTCAATGCCACTGCTTCCCACATCCTCTTCACAGGTCTATTTCTCCTGTTGACAGCTCCCAAAATTTCAGTTGCTAATCAGGTCTTTTGAGTTAGCCCAGTGACCACTGATCATCTTCAATCTCACTTCTGCTTTGGCAACTAAGAAGTCATAAGGATCCCTTTCTCAAAGACGAGCACAAAGTGTGCTAGCCTTATCAACCCAATTCAGAATGGAAAACAACCTCTTTAGATTCAACCATTCTGCAGAAAAACGGTGTACAAGTCATCTGTACAAATATCCATGGTCATGCTGTCATTGACAGTGAACAGAAGCTGCAGAGTCTTCTTATGTAAAGAAGATCTGTGTGGTACCTTCACTCTCCATCTGCACTTACCTTCACAGATAAGGTCAAAATCTGAGGACTTGATGAAGAATGGGAAGAAGCAGTGTTGTTAGCAGCCATCGAAAATGCAGCAGCCGAAAACATTTAACCTTGGATTGCATTTAAACCTGACAGAGCACAGTACTTCAAAAAAAAATCTGACAAAATTGAAATTGATCAGAATCTAGAACTGCAACTGATCAATTTCTCTCCATCACTCTGAAATTCCACACATCCACCTGAAAACCTGCAAACCTTCTCCTCAAAAGGGTTTACCACTCTTTCAAGATAAAAATCTGCTTCCAGATCTTTACAGGAGCAACATTGAAGTCCTCTCACACAAATCCTGAATTCTAAACTCCACACTAAAAATGCACAAAAGAAAACTAGAAAAAAGATAGGGAAGATCAGGGCACTTGGAAGAGATGTTTATTTTGTGGATCACTGGCTTTCTTTCTGAATAGGAAAAATTATCATATCTTGTGCCATGATCTCAATTCAACATAACCTAAAAGGACCCTATTCTACAAGCTTAAAATCTTTCAAAAAACTCAAATAGGTGGGGCACATAGAGAATTTATTTTGTGAATCACTGGCTTTCTTTCTGAGTAGGAAAAAAAACAGAATCTTGTCCCATGATCTCTACTCAATATAACCCTAAAGGACCCTATTCTACAAGCTTGAAATCTTTCAAAAAACTCAAATAGATGGGTGCATAGAGAAATTTATTTATGGATCACTGGCTTTCTTTCTGAATAGGAAAACAAACAGTATCTTGTGCCATGATCTCTATTCAACATAACCCAAAAGTACCCTATCCTACAAGCTTGAAATCTTTCAAAAAACTGAAATGGGTAAATCTAGAATTTGCATTTCAAACAGAAAACAAGAAGGATTCAATCACAAGACTTCAAACACCCACCCCACCCCCCCCTGTCTCTTCCTCTTCTTCTTCCTCAAACCCTAAAACCTAATTCAAACTATGGACATCCTCGCGAAATATACATTATACATATCCGACACCAGAACTCACTCAGATCAACAAGGAAGGAAAGAGACTCTTCTGAACAGTCTCTGAAGTGTGTGTCTATCCTTCTCCCTCTCCCTCTCTCCATTTGAAAGGGGAAAAAAAAAGGGGAAACCAAAGCAAACCCACCTCTTTTTTTTGGGTAAAATGTTGATGGGCTGAAGCAGCGTGGCGAACCTTATAGAATCATTGAAAGAAGGAACAATACTCAGGTGCTCACCGAGTTGAAAAGCTCTACTTATTCCCACTTTGCTAGATCTGGAGCACCCACTCATGGAAACCAACAAGACAAAGACACGAGAGAAATAGTTCTTCTGTTCTAATACTAAAATGTTTCTGGAGGATCTCAATCATGAACATTGGGATCTTGTATAGCATATAGTTGTTGGGGGAAAGGGAGTGAGGGTGGATGGGTGGGTTCTTCTCTCTCTTTGTTGGCAAGGATATTGTGTTCAGATTCATTATAGAGTATAGTAGCTTCAGGGATTTTGGTCCCTAGGAAATAATAATAGGTCTATTTTGATATGAGGATTTTGGAAAGATGATATTTTGGCTTGTATTGAAACTTGAAATTAGTTATAGAGTTCTTATATCTTGAAAGATTTTGGTTCCTTTTAAAGCATTTTTTTTTTGAAGATTAGATTTTTGCATGGTGAAATATTTGAATTTCCATCATTAGTTTTTTGCCTTAAGATACCTTGTTTTATGTAAATGGCAAGGCTACAATGTGTGCCACACCCCTTGTTTGTTTGTAAGTTGGTTGGGTGTGTGTAAGGGAGAGAGAGACTATGATGTAGGTTTCATTTGGTAGCTACCACATTTGGAAGAATGTTTATTGGGTGAATGAATTCATTTTTTCTATTTTGAATTCATTGTCTCACATATTCATCATTGTTATTATTGTTAGACCTTTTTTTTTTCTTTTTTTTTCCCCCCAGAAAAAACATAGGGGCAAACCCATTGCACAAGAAAAAGCTTGTTTGTTTTGCTTTCTTGTCCCTTTTAACTTTCATCATCAAGATCAATAATAATAATAATAATAATAATCAATGACCGAATTAATCATCCTTGTTTAGATAATAGGGATTATCTAAAAACTTTTATAATCACTTGAGTTTTTTAATTATATGGAAAGCCAAGTTACATGTATGGATATTATGTGTAGGGTAAAGCACCACCCCTAGGGTTTGCCCCTATGAACAAAGGCAAAACCCGAATGAAAGACCCTACATAAAAAAAAATTTAGAACTTCTTAGCTTCGAGAGTAGGTTTATAGTCGGCGAACACCTTCCACCAACCTAAAAAGTTGGTTAAATATGTGAACCCAAACCCATGCCATTTCACAAGTATAAACACATTAAAAATTACAAAGGATTTTTTTTTTTGGGGAAATGTTTTATGTCAAGTGTGAAGCCCTAGGGTGAATACATTTCCCAAAATAAAGGGTTTTAAATAAAGTGGTAGTTGAATCAAACTTCAGCTTTTGAAAATGTTTTTTTCCACCTATGGGCCTTGTATAAGCTAAAGTTTCCCCATCAATAGCAATGATCTTGTAAATTTTTGTACCCTAATGGTGGTAGTGCGAACCTCAATAATATTTAAACAATAGGTTGAAAATGCTTACACAACATTCAAACACTAGTAATACAACCAAATTACCTTTACATGTGAAACATGAAGTGTAACCCACACATTGTTCCCCTCCCCCTCCTAATCCAAGTTTTGAAATGTCACATTGTTTTAAAGTGTTGAAGCATGGTGCACCTCTACCCTAATTTGTGAAATTCAAATTTCCAATTTCCTAGCCATTTCAATTTGTTTATTGGTTTTGGTTGCATGTCATTTTGCTTCTTTGGTCATTTGCTTGTTTTGTTTTTTAGTTTTGTTTGGTTGTTATTTTCCTTGCTAATCATTTTTCTTGTTTTTTTTCCTTATGTTTATTGGTTCAACTTTTGAATTGTAAGTTATTTGTTAATGTTTACCTACTAAATTTTTATATTTGTAAATTTGATTTTCTTTTTAATTACTTTTTTTAATGTTACAAATTTATTATTTCAAATTTGCATTTTTTTTATAACTTTCATTGTTTGTTCATATTTGAGTACTATTTTTTGTTGCTCATCAATTTATCTATTTTTTCATTACTTGATTTTTGTTCTTTCTTATTTTGGTTGTTGTAAATTTAATATTTCAAATTTTTTTTGTTGATTTTTTAATAGAATTTCATTACTGGTTCTTTTTTTAAATTTTGATTCTTAATATAGCTTTGAAGGCATAGCAAGGTCACCATTGCATTCATTTGATTACATCTAATTTTGTCATATTTTAAGGCCCTCTTTACACAAAAGCCTTAAAAGCCTATTATCGTCAAAATAAAAAAATGTGTGATTAAAGGAAAAATGATTGTGAAGATGCAAATTCATTTTACACAAGCTTGAGGGCCCAAGAGACCAAGGAATGGAAGTGAATATAAATTGGACATGGAATCTTAATTGTGAAATGGTGAGGAAGTGGTGGATGAAAACTTAACATGGAATCTTAAATGGCAACTTATGAATAATATTTCATGGTTTAATGGATTTCATGCCAAGCTCACTTCAAGTCCATTAAACCATGACCCCAAAAATCTTCCATTGGTCTATATATATATATATATATATATATATGAAGTGAACATAAAAGTTGGTTAGGCCATGAGCTCAAAAAAGTCAAATATAAGCATTATTTTTCAAAAAAAAATAATAGACTTTTTTGAAGCATGTGAAGAGATAACCACCAATTAGAAAAAAAACCTAACATCAATGGAAAAATAAAAAATGTCATCAAAAAGTAAAACAAAGAAGGAAATTTAGGTTGTTCATTGATAGTAATTACAACTACATAGTTATATCTATGGTTGGAGAATCAAAAGTTATTTTTCAAGTGATTTTTTAATAAATATATACATTAGTGAGATTTTTTTTAAATTTAGAATTAGTTTAGTGTGCATCTTAGTACTTTTTTAGTTACTAGTGATAGGTTAAAATTTACCATCTCCAATTTATTATGAAATGAAACAATTAACATTAGTTCATTTTTAAAGATATAGTAATGGGCAACTAGTTTGTCAATAACTAAGGATTGATGAAAGAGGTTTGAATAAGATGAGGAAACTAAGAGGAGATGAGATGAATTATGATTTATAAGGTGAGGGGTTCCTTGACGAATTCTTGTTCAAATTTTCATTTTTCATTCCCATTCTTTTTAGTTATTTTAATATATAATGTTCATTCTCTCTTGTTGTTTTTTAGAATTTAAAAGGATTAAAAAAAATTATGATATTTTTGTAAAGAAACATGTAAGGTATTCAATGGAATGTTCTAAGACATTTTTTTCTTTGTTTTTGCCTTAACTTATTGGTCAAAGGAAAGTAATTAGTTTGTTTAATGTAATAAATTGTGCCTTTGATTTATTAATTATTTTTCTGCCCAAAAGTTATTATATGATGGTTATAACTAAAAAAGGTAACAATATTCAATTGGATGTCAAATGGATTCTTTTGTTGAAGAAACCTTGTCAAATTCATGTCTGTAATTTACACCTCCAACAAACAAAATAGTTTAACATATGTTCCAAGCATATCTTATATATAATTAAATTAAATATCCATCATCTTTGATAAATCAAGCCCAAATACTTCTTCAAAAGTAAATGTTTACCACTTGAAATTCATCATCACCAAGAATTTAATCTTCATAAATTGCAAATTGTTATATAAATATCTTTTTGGATTCTATGAAATTCCTTAGTTCAATGATGAAAATGACTACTTATACAAACCTACATTGCCACAATAAATGATGCATGTTGTGTACTTCACAATATGAAGCATTACAATAGTTGGATTTATTCCAAGTCCATAACACAAAAGAATTGAACATGGGCCATATTTTTGTCGAAAATCTAGACTTAAACCAAAATTTTCCTTTCAATCAATGCACTAGAAGTTAAGTCCAATGAAGCTAATCCATAAAACATGTGTCACACTATTTTACATTCAAAGTACTAGTTGGGAACATATTTGAAAGAACACAAGGAAACACCATGCCAACAACAAGCTAATGGGAGGACATTGGGTTGCATTGATTAACACATCAATGACCATGACTACAATTCTTCAAGTTCGATGCCATAAATGGGTGCAAATTTTAATTTAGAATGGCCAACATCTAAAGGGTTATAACCACAAAAGGAAGAGCAATTTCTAGGATTTTGTTCATGGCAAGGCTTTCATTCTACAACATGGAATTGGAGAAGATCTAAACATACCACACATAATAAAATAATCATCAACTTATTTACATGAACACTATATGCAAAATTGATTCACATATGTAGAATGGGTGCCCATATTAAGATTTACAACCATTTTGTGCAATCCATCCTTGGCCACTACCATCCCCGACTCAATTGATTATGTCGCAAAGGGAATTTCATTTTTATTTTAGTTAGAATTGAACACATAAAAGTTATGAAAATTGAGAAGTGTAGCTTGTGCATGCTATAATGGTTTGAGTAAATAGAACAATGAAAATCAACATGAAAAATATACTCATATATATGCATTGATCCATTGTTTCAAAAAATATCAAAGTAAGGAAGTCGTAGTGTTTTTTACACAAGGGTATGAATCCTATACATAGGCATGGTCCAACAACCCTATTGCATTTGGTGTTAAAATAACAGTGAAAAAAAAACTTGAAAATAATCCCTTGTTCATGTATTCATGATAGGAAGCCACCATAGTGTAGGTCCCCAAAATATGGATACAACCTAGTTAAACAAATGGGTGTTTGCACATTACAATGACCTTATATGGACATCACAATGGTAATTTTTCTTGTATTCCTTAGATACAAGAAAATAAATTAAATAAAATTCATTGAAATAATAATAAAAAGGACTCACTTATTTAAAGTTATCATAATCAACCTTTGAAAAATGAAAACATCAAATCAAAATCGTGGATAATCAATAAGTAATGGACTTTTGAATTTTGCCCACACTTTTTGTCACACTTGCAAAACTCATGGATATGGACTTTTATCTTACAATGTGTTAGTCTCATGTGTTTAAAACTTTGGGATATTAAATGAATTATGTTTTAAAATTTAAAGATCCATTGAATGAATGGAATGTGATTTTAATTTATTATGTTATGGACATTTTATAATCCCAAAAATTGTAATTATTTTAAAAGTTCTTTTAATTATTTAAATTTTATTATTTAAAAAAATTATTTTGTGATTTTTTATATGTATTATAGCATCATGATTTGAAATTGGAAATGGAAAAAAATGTTACATTCAATATCATCTAAATATTCAAGCCAGTTTTCAACTACACTTGAAAAGGACTTTGAAAAGGACTCTAATCCGTTGAACTTGTGAAACCCTAATGTGCTTTTGCCCAAATATGATAAAAACTAACATTGGAATTAAATGGTCATTTGTTGATGTCATAATTTTTTGGCTAAAACTAGAATGTCAAGTTGTGCAAAGCATGTAGGGTAAAAATCAAAACATGAAGATGGTTTACAATAAGTTGATTCTCCAATTGAACTTGAAAAAATGTCAAAACCTAACAATTCACAATAGACCATGTAGCCCCATTAAAAGAGTAAACTAGATATGAAGTTTAAATTTTAAAATGAAATCCAACATCATAATTAAACATGTTATATGCAAAAAAAATTGCATCATTAACAACATTATGTAACAAAAGATATTGTAACTATTAAAAAATTCAACCTATTTGTTTAATTACAAACCTTTTTTTTTTTTGTAATAACATGATAAAAAATAAATGTCTTCAATCCATGTGCATAATAGTTAACAATCAATTCTCCCCAATCATTTAAAATATTGACAATAAATAAAAAGTCACAAATCTCACAACCATTTATTTTTACTTCTGATCATTTCATTTACATAAAACATGGCCCCATCAATCATATTGGATTCGACGCCATTCAAATTCAAATTGAATTGCTTATGTTGCTAAGAAGGCCCATTACCTTGCCCATGCAAGATTAAGTTCAAAGTTTGAGCTAACTAAAAAGATAAAAATCTAGTTGTAAAGGATTGTAAGCCAACTCATTAATGAACATAATGACAACATTATGAAAGCATGCACTTCATAATAACCACTAACCTTCAGGTAATTAATATTTCAAAAATGTCAACAATGAACATTGGTATTACATAAGATCTTCATGGCTTGTAACATATCAAATGTGCCATTGTTTCTAGAAATATATTTGAAGCCAACACCATTAAATTAAAACCTATCAACAAGTAAATTCACATATAAAATTGAAACTATCAAAATTCATTGAATAAGGCTTGTATTTAATTAACTTTCAAATCATGTTGGATTATTGCAAAATTTGAATGGAACCCATTACTTTTTTCCATGAGATGTTAAACTTGATATTTTATCATGTAAACTAACATTTCTACTTACTAGTTCAAGTTGTTGTATGATTTGTTACCTCACACAATAAAAATAAACCCATTGATAATTCTAACATGCTTAATCATAACCTTACAACACATAACCCATAAGTATTAAATGAAAATGACTCATGTTCATTCATTTGTTTGTGTGTAGATGTATTTGCAATTCTTAAAGTTATTGGAATTGAAACTAACAAAATAAACAACAAGTGTAACAAGTAACAATGGAGCAATTAAGTTTACAACCTTAAACAAAACTTATACAATGGATTCCCACAATACAAGATGTTAGTCCCATGAACACTAAAGACAAATAAAAGTTTGTTGTTTTATTATTTACTAGCCTATTTATTGTTAGAGAATTCATTGTTGAAAATATCTAATGTAAATAAGATTCTTAACTAGTATTTATCTTTTGTTCGACTTAATTTCAATTGCATTTATAGTTTGTCTTTCGATGCATGGTCAATGTATTAATTGAACATTATAAGCTTTAACTCGATAATATCCTTCCTTTGGGCCTCATATTTGATTTTTTATCTAGTAAGTAACCTTTTAAATATGTAATAGTAATATTTTTAAAATTATAATTGAATTGAGCTTCTTGAGCCATTTCAAACTTATTAAGTAAATTGAGGTTAATTATTCAAATATTAAATGTTGAATAACCATATTAACATAATGAAATGTAGATTAGTATTCAAATGTTATTCACTAGAGCCATTTTTACTATTACATGAATTATGGGTGTAGTTCTGGATTATGATCACTTACAAAGGAAACATTCAAAAAACCAAGTTTATTAATTTAGTTGAACACAAAAACTTATTTGATTTAGAGTAGGTTGGAAATATAGCAAATGTTCCACAAATGAATATAATATTCAACTAGTAGACATGTAGGAAAATTCCATATGTTATTAAGAAATCCTATGAAGGATAAAATGATAGAAATAGTACATTTATTAGACCATAGCCTAGTAGATATTCGTAGCAATAAAACTTGATAAGTCGACAAATGGTGTAAACAAGGTACTTTGCCCTATGCTCCATTGGCAATAGGTTAATCGCCCCTTCAGCCAACAGTAATGTCCATCATTAACAACTTAGGGACCCATGTCCATGAAAAAAGATGAACGTCGTCATCTCCACATTGACATTCATCAAACCTTCTAGCCCTATTTTCAGAAGCAAGAATGATTTGAAAACATGGTGGCATCATTCATCACGATTGAATTTTTGCTTGTGTCACCGGAAAATAAAAGAATACCCAAAACAACAAACTTGGTACTTATATTCAAAAGAAGTTTGATACTTTTATTTTTAAAATTAGTGTACGCATAGTATGCGCCAATGTAGGTTCTAATGGCAGAAGTATATGAAGGCCTTAATGCTTTAGTTTCAACATATTCATTAAGTTTTAATTTTAACAGTGGATTTAGATGGTACAAAAGAATTATTATAATACAAAACTTATTTTCAATTGATTATGTGTTATTCAAGTAACGAATCCAATTTAGTACATATTACACAAATGAATAGTACATGGGTTGGAAGGAAAATTACTAATAATCTAAAGTTGACTTAGCCAGAAAAAAACCAAAAGATGTTTACTTTTAACTATTGGTAACTATTTAAAAGATAATTATTTAAAAAAGATTAAGATGAAAAATTAAGATGTTGTGGCCAAATGGATGGAATTGACAAGATCAAACTCAAGACCGATCAAGATAACCAAAGTAAAGAAAATTATGGATCCCTTCAAATTCATAGGCCATGAAGATTATTATCCTAACTTGGGTGAAGGATGAAAATATTTTTAGTATTCTCATTGAGTATAAGGATTCTTATTCTAAACATCATTGTAGAATGGAATCATCTTTAAGTCCCATTGAAAGAAAAGGAGGCCATTGAAAAGAAGGATTTCCACAAGCTTTCATTGGCCAAAGGAAAACAAGCTCAAAGAGGGATCTTATTGGTGACTTTTTGAATCTATGAACTCTTGCTTATGTTGAGGGAAAAGGATTTATGATTTTAAAATGAGTTTTGACAAAAGAAAGGTGTTAGATTAAGGAGAAAATGTTACACAGAGAACAAATTTTCTCTTTCGTTAAAGTAATCTCTGGACTCTTTGTTATAAATTCAAAAAAAATTGGATGTAGTAATGCATTTGTTTAGAAATTGACACAATGTTAGATTAGTACTTAAGGCATTTTTGTATCAAATTTCAACTTCATTAAACTTTTTGTTGGAGAGATAATTGTTGGAAGTAAAAAGGTCTATTGTGAATCGAGCTTAGATGTAGTCTCTGAATATTTTATTCTAAATGTAAGATTTCTTAATTGTAACAACGGATTTATTTAGAAATTGAGACAATGTTAAATTAGTATTTAAGGCATCTTCATACCAAATTTTAGCCTCATCAAACTTCCTATTGGAGATGTATAATTGTTGGAAATAAAGGGGGTTTGTTGTCATTAGTTTTCAATGTTATCAAATTAGCTTTTGGGTTTTGAAACATATCTCATGACTATAAAAATAAAAACATATGAGTTTTTGTATTATTGTTTCCTTTGAGATTAACTTTTCAAAAACCTTATGCATGCTAGATTTGAAGGTTATATGAAGACATTTGTAATGAAAAGGGTCAAACTGTCCAAAACAGTGAACTTCTTACTAGAACACAACGCAACACTTTTTCACATCTTGTCATGGTAAGTACATTGATGGTCAGCATTGCAAGGATCAACATTGTAAGAGGCAGCCAGTTACTGAAAATAGCCAAGGTGCAAGAGCACTGAGCCTATTACTGGTAACCAGCAGCCTTGAGCTGATTACTACATATAACCAGCATCTATAGATCCATAACCTGCTCCACAGGTGGATGTGGACCACTTTTCATCCATAAACAGAATGGATATGGATCACTTTTCATCCAAAAACAGATTGAAATACTGAAGGTGGATGCGCAATCAGGGAGAGACACATCAGCAATTCTGTCCCAAAAGCTGGTTATGAACCGAGAACCACTTCCCTATGCTATCACATTTGAATGTCCAATAACATTACACAATG
>Ga0116229_10011623_pt1 | contig 12921 bp, 22 predicted proteins | sample S1TSphgellanicum_3_FD_87313 | JGI IMG/M metagenome (GOLD analysis project Ga0116229, IMG submission 87313) | Host-associated microbial communities from peat moss isolated from Minnesota, USA - S1T2_Fc - Sphagnum magellanicum MG | ecosystem: Host-associated > Plants > Peat moss > Unclassified...
AATCCGAGATCGTGATCGAATGAGATCACATCCGGAAATCCATTCTTAAGGACCCACTCTTTAGCTTCTGCGCAACTACTCACAACCTCCCAGGTTGCACCCCAGGCACCAACACCACCGATAAGAACCCAGGTAACATCACCGGGCTTACGTTCATCATCAAGAAATAAGTATTTCATTTTATTAGTTTCCAACCTCTAGTAGATTTTTGCCGACCATAACACAGATCCTTAAAACAGTATAATGTAGTGCCGATATAAGAAATAATTTCTTGTGTGGTTCCTGTAAATTTCTCTTTAGATTCTATATTCTCCACTGTTCGAATTCTACGTCGAATATTATCAGTATTACTCTCAAATAATACCCAGTCTTTAACAGATTTCGCCTTACCTCTGATCAATCCGAATATTCTTTTACTATCAATTGATAATTTTTCAGCTAACTCAATATGAGATACCTCTAATACTTCACCGGTGTATAAATTTCTAAATTTATAGGTCGGCGGAGTTGCCGGATCTTTTAACCAATCTCTTCTTTTTACACCACTACTATCGAATTTTCTGTTAGATACAGACTTATTATAATAGATTTTCTTACCTGTGTTATCTTTTAATCTAATTACATCATTTAATTTCTGTAATTCTTTCTCTCTTATGTTTAAATTTTCTTTTGTCGTAGATACTTCAAGTATAATAAAATCAAAATTTTCTTTACCCAATTCCTTAATATCAGAATTCAGATTTAATTGGCTACCTGTATAATCTTTCCAGGAACCGTGTGGTTCCCCCTTGACTATAAAATTTTTCTTACCTATGTATCTTCTGTTATTAATTTTATTCACAATTAAATAAATAAAACCAAAATATTCAGTAATATTAAAATCTTCTATCATTAAATCCCAGTGACCATAGTTCATATTCGTATTATACCCAAAAAAATAGGGAATAGCAAGTTACCTTACTACTCCCTACCAAGTATGTATGGGGCTCCCCATATTAACTGTTACATTAATCCCATTCCCCGTCCTGTATTTCGGATCCTCCGCGGTTACATTTCTATGGTAGTAGAAAGTGCCGCACCATCCTTAATAGAAACATAAATGACTCCGGAATCATTTTTAATAGAGGCTCTACTTATTGACTACAGGTACGCAATCCGATCCTTCCAAATCACATACTTAAAACTATTTCAACACTCCCAAGGCGTAATATGCTTCACACTGGACTCTTGCAAGTGCCTCAATTTTCTCTTCAAAAGGTATATCATCACCTTGCGGTTTCTTTCCATACACTCTAGAAGCTATTTTTCCAAAATTGTGTATTAAATCATACAGCGTATTTTGGGTTATTTTATCATACGACTTATCTCGCTTAATCACATATTCAGAAATACACGAATCGACTTTTTCTTCCTTTGCTACTAGATCAACTATATTTGTATCAATAAGTGCCGTTGTATCATATAACTGACTTACCTGCACCGATGTTATTCCCGTTTCTGCAGGAAAGTCGATACTCCTAGCTGATACATCTAAGGATAAAATCAGCAGCAAAGAAAAAATTAACGCCCTCATAGTTTAATAAAGGGGCGGTTGCCCCTTTATTAACTTACTGAACTTCGTTGCCGTTGGAATCGGCAATATAGAGTTGAGCCTTCTTCTGGGCTGCGTTCTTCGCAACCTTAGCACGAGCATAATCCAGTGTTACATCTGATTCTTCAATCCAACCACCGTGTACGCGGATAAGGTCGTAAAGAGGTTCAACAACTGTTGCTGCCTTTGGCGCCAGTGCGCCTGCTTTAGAGGTCGGGAAAGGCCAGGATGCCGACTTAACTTCAGGTGCTGCCTTCGGAGCAGGTGCTGCCTTCGGAGCAGGTGCTGCCTTCGCCGAATAATCACCATTAACTACCGCAGTGAATGCATCCTTTGGATCAACGTTCTTACCAACCTGAGCCACTACTTCGTACCTGCAGCAACGACCCTTGGCACCATCGTAATCGACCGGAATGCTAACGACGTCGCGCGGGTTGATCTTCAAGATCATAACCGGGTCACTTTGACTACCAAAGTGGCCTAGATAGCTTTCGCTGCAGAAGTGCAGACCGGTGGAACAGGTCGATGCTGGATTATCATCAACACCGTTGCGATCCATCTCAACAACTCGACCAACGCTGTTATCGATAGTGCCGGAGTGAACATCCAGGTAGTTTGCCTTCACGCGCTTAAACGCTAGGAAATGACCATCTTCCGTAATAGGAAGCTTATTCTTTTCCAAGAATCCGTAGACTTGATCTACGCTACGCTTCGATGGATTCAACATCAGGTTTTCCATAAAGCGAACCATTGGATCAATCGGGAATCCATCCTGATACATCTCGATCATACGATTTGCAAGTGCATTATGGAATGGCTGACCTTTCCAGGTGACCTTGTTATCGGTACTAATTGCTACGTTACCGGCGCCGAAATTGACAATTGCTTTCTTGGGTTCGACGAGGTCGCGAAGTGCGTCCCAATCTTGGGACTTTAGCGCATCGACAATCTTTCCATAGGAAATGTGTGTGTCTTTGCTGATAGTATGACTCTTACTATCGATAACCAGAATAATATTCTTACCCTGGATTAGGTATGGGATTGCCTTACTCATTGATTTTCTCCTGTTGATCTACCATTTTAATGTAATTCACTACATCTTTTTCTGTAACACCATCTCTAGTGCCATTTTTTAGAAAATGTAAGAACGGATAAAGCTTGTATAGCTTAGTCTTCGCATCTGTAATCTTCTGTTTAACCGCGTCAACCTGCACCGTCTTACCATATTTACCGCATAAAGTGGCTAGATGAGTGGCATTTCCGGTGGCACGTTTGATGCCCGAAATCTCTTTCACAAACTTATGATAGTAAGAATCTACGCCTACAAGTTTTGCAACATTATGATTAGTATATACTCTCTCGTAATATGTGTCAAGCAACTCGGCAGCAACTAAAGAAACTATATCGGCATCTGAAATTTTTGCAGTCTCAATCTTTAATGCCTCCTCGATCCATACCCAATTATCGAGTTCACGAATTTCCTTAATGCGGCTTTTTCTAACACCATAAACTTTTATATCTGAAATGCCGCTGACACCACACTGGTCCATAAGGACCTTCAGTGCGCCCATATCAAATTCTTTATTTGTTTCTGGATTGTAGGGTAAAAATTTATCCAATGCAACATAATAATATGTCTGCTTATCATCGATTACACCATCAAAAGGGCGCCAGGTATAACTACTCGCATACCCCGGGTTATAATCTGCCTTTAATCCCATTGTTAGAATACCAGTTGATGCGGTTGGTGTCTTGCGAACTGGTCCGGTGAGTGTGCTCGCCTTTACAATAATCGGCGGATTATGCAATTCTGCAATCAACTTATCATATTCGAGTTGACGAACTTCTAAATCTGAATTATTATGAGAAACGCAGTAAACTTTAGAATTTTTACCACCATTGTGATTTGCGTAATGGTGTCTTGCTCGGGCCTGACAACCAGTCTTCAAATCGTTCAATACGATTATAACAGACTCCTCGACAGGAATGTGTAGTGCAGGTAGATATGAGCCATTAAAATTGGCGCTTGGCTGATTTATTCTACTAGTAGAACCATCATAGGCGATAAAGGCTGCAACCGATAATCCACGCTTAGTTAGGTCCTCAACCTTGAACTGAAAAATCTTCTGATTATGATAGCCCGACGGATCAAACAATTCAAATTTTGTATCAGCCACATATTTTAAGACCGCTGCCTTATAAATGCGGCTGCGTGATTCTTCATACAAAAATTGTGCTCTCGACCATTCGCATTTAATTGCATCTGCTTTCGCAGCCAGGTGCTTGACAAGATTCGCGTTTAATAACTCGAGCTTCTTCTTAATATTTGCAAGAGTGGACGGAACATAACTCAACTCTTCTCTCGAAGCCGCAAAATCTAGCTCACCAATCTCGAACTCCATAACCAGTCCGCAAGAAAGTAACTCAGCAACATCTCCGAGATTCTTGTGTGGCTCTGGCATTTTCCATAAAGGATATGCGATATTGCCCATTACCGCAGTCGATCCTTCTTGATTGTAGCGGTCACGAGTATCAATCCTCAGGTGAACACCCGGAACAACATCCTTTTCCTTATATTGTTGTTCAACGTGTTTGAAATTCTGATCGCCGATAACATTTGGACGAAGCTTAAACCACGTGAAGACATTCTGTGCCTCAACTCGAAAACTATTATAGTCATTGCGATTGGTAACACTAAATTTTACCTCAACTCCGTTACCTTCTGTCGTTTCTTCACTGCTCATTTCAGCAATGGACGGCACACCTTGTTCATTAATAAATGCGCTGTAAATTCTCTTGCTGCCATCCTTAATGGCAGTAACAGTAAAATTTTCTGTATAGCTGAAAGGAGACTTTGAACCTAAACCAAGAGCGCCAATATATGCGTTGGAATCAGTCTTGGTAGATTCAAAATAAGTTGTGTAGATATTGACTACAGAATCGCCGCTAAGGCCGAGACCGAAGTCACGAACTGAAAACCAGGGCTCGAGCATACTCGGAAGATGAACCTCAAAGGGGACATTTTCCTTACCGGCGGCCACGTGACTATCTACTGCGTTACAGGCCAACTCACGAATGACTGCTCGAATCTTATTCGAATATAGGCCATCCGATAGAATCTTGAATGCTTTGGCAGAATTGCGAATTCTAAATTCGCCCTGTGTGCCCACATTGGATAAGACAACCTCATTTACTGCAACATCTAATTTCATCTTTTTGTTCTTTCTGCAAATCTTGCATTAGTCTGTGTATTTTACTTATTACCATTTAGCAAGTCAAATATGATAAATAGTCTAACATTGTGGAAATTGTTCCCCAATGAATAATGTAGATCCCCGAAATTCGGGAGTAACTATTCAAGGAGTTATTATGGGACGTCCAATTCAAAAGAAGTGGTTCGGTTTGCCAGTTGGCAACGGAACCGGACATATTACTGTAGGCGGAGTTAAGTTCGCCGATGGAACAACTGCGACAAGTGCTTATATTATAAAGCAAACAGGCTCAGCTGCCTATGTTGTTCAGGATGCGGCTTTAACACACGCACCGGAAATTGTCTTTATGGTCAACGCAGCATCTGTCAGTACATTATTGCCTGGGCAGTGCTTTATTCTTGCAACACCATTTGGCGGGTCGGCGCTTCCTTGCTCGAAGATTGCACAATTTAAGCTTTCGACATTCAATGTAATCAATACTGTACCACGCGAAGTTGGCGACCCGGCAGTTGCTGCCGAAACTGATTATACCTGGTCAACTATGCCAGCGGCAGCATTTGGTGAGGCAGATTTAATTACTTAATAGGTATTTACTCATTAAAAAGCACTCCTCGGAGTGCTTTTTCTTTATTGGTCCCACTAACAGGAATCTAACCTGTAACTACCCTTTAGGAGAGGGTTATAATATACATTTTACTATAGTGAGTGAATTGGCGGAAGAAGGAGGTATCGAACCCCAACCGGTTTTACGCGGTCCGACTGTTTTCGAGGCAGTGCCCTACCCTGTAGAGATCATCTTCCAAAATTATTTATCGACGCTCATCATAATCGTGATCGCTATCATAATAGTTTTCTCGATCCCACATCTTTTTCTTATCGAGTTCTTTTTCTTTTTTGTTGCGTCGATCACCTTTGAGATGATCTTCGTCATCGTCGTATTCGTATTCTTCGTGGTACGGTGATCTTTTTGTCATAGACTATTTTAGGTTTAACCCAATTCCTGTTTTAATCCATTAAATCCGCCTGCTACTAATTTTCCATCGAGAAAAATCTGTGGAACAGATCGGGCCTTCATTCCTAATCTCTCTTCTAAACTCACACGATTAGCAGTGGTATCAATATCAATGTAATCGTATTCAAGCCCTTTACTTTCACATAAACTTTGGGCGCTTTTGCAATAGATGCACCATTCGGCACCATAGATTTCAATCTTCATTGTAATATCTCTCCTGTGAGTATTACTTATCACGTATACTACTATCGTATAACTATACAGATATTGACTAAGTTAGTCAATCACCGCCATAAATTCAAGGGTACCGTCCGGATACTCAAAGATGCCAATAGTATCTACATTGTCCCCTGTATACGGATTGTTCTTAGGTACGTCTGTTAGTTTCAGGACCAGCACGTTTTTCCTATAAGTTTCTGTAATTTTGATAATGGTTCCCTTGAACCCGTTGAAGGTTAATCTGTTACCTTCCTTAAAAAATGATGCCATATCTCTCTTATTATTATGGTGCGTCTAACAGGAATCGAACCTGTACCAAAGACTTCGGAGGTCTCTATTCTATCCATTATACTATAGACGCAATTGGTGCCGATTGTCAGACTCGAACTGACATTGCCACATTACGAAAGTGGAATAATGCCCTTATACTAAACCGGCTTCTTTTTACTAGCGGCAATCATCAATGCAGCAATTCTCTCTGCTTCATCTTCTGCTGTTTTTCCGCCACGCTTTCTTAACTCCAGGAGTTGTTCTTTAATCCACATAGGAAAATGTGTTCCTGTTAGATTATTTATATCTTCATCCGAATAATTGCCGATATTATCGAGGACAGCCTGCAATTCAGGCTTCTTCTTCATTTTCTTAAAGAATTTATCGGCATTCATATAACTTCGCATCAGTTATTTATTCCTTACGAAGCTTGTCCCTTGCTTGCATCAGAACTTCGCCGAGCCAGTTGGTGCCGCGCCAGGTATTCTTATTCAATGCTCGAGGATCATCCTCGGCTAATCCAATACCCCAAATTCTATCTGTAGGGCTTGCTTCAACAATAATCTTATCATTGGTTTCAAGTAGAGTCTTCTTACAATATTCGTCTTGAGAAAATTTAGACACTAACCCCTCAACCATAATTGGTTTGCATTTTGCATCCCACAAACGTTTATCGAAACCACGAACTTCTCTACCAAGCTTCTTCTGTTCGTATGGGTCCTTTGATTTCATAATCAAAGAAGCAACTTCGTCGTCTCCGAACATCAATGCCTTCATATGCATCATATACTGCTCGGAACAATTATATTTTACACCCCTGTGTGTGAAACTGCTTCTATACCAATTCGAGAACGGATGCGAACTTGAATAAAAGAATGCGAAATTATGACTTGTCATTAATATCTTTCTGTTAGGCTTCTAGTCCAAGCGCCTCACGGCCTAATTTATAGTCGCCTTCTGTTGCTGCCATTGCTTCCGGAGTACTCAACTTGCGGAAAGCTTCTTCGTGCCAAACCTCATCCTTAAGAATGCGAGAGAAAATATCTTTCACATCTGCAGGAGAATCTTCATCATTCACGATTGTACGAATACGTTCTAGGCGCATTTTTTCGGCGTGCGCTGCAACTGCGGATCCAGTTGCAAAATCCTTAATACCCGGAAGCGTCTTTGCCCAATAACGATCTTCGGCAGCAACGATATCAGTCTCGTCAACTTGAATATCACGTGCAGTAAGAAGATCGCGAACCCAACTTGCGTGTTGCTTTTCTTGCCCTGCAATCGTCTTTAGGATTGTGTATTCGTGTCCATCAGCCTCAGTATATTGACGTGCTAATTTCTCAATTCGGAAAGCAGCGGTAACTTCACCACGCCATTGCTTGACGAGCCAGTCTGCTGTCTTTTCTGGATTTGCCTTAACTCCATCCCACCATTGTTGCGATGTTTTCATTTAAATTTTCCTTACATATTTAATTGTTTCTCTACAGAATGCAAATCCGGGCATAGGAAAAAGTATATCCGGATCTCCGTGCACATCGGGTATGGAATTTAGGAATTTTTCCGCATTTTCAAACCAGTCTCCCTCATCACCGACTAATGCATAATCAGCAATCGTAGTTAATTCTTCACCATCTTTAAACTTAATAAGACAATTATGTCCTTTTAGTTTAGCTGCAGTAAAATCTTCATCAATCATTTGTAACTTTCTGTAAAACTGGTCCGGCGTAACCGAATTGAACGGTTATTTTGGGCTTAGAAGTCCCTTGTATTCTCCATTATACGAACGCCAGAATAATTATATTAATGTCCTTGCCCAATTATAATAACAACTTATTGCACCCGGAAATCCCATTTCTTTAAGTGCTCTATTCATTGAATTATATTTTTTATATAATTCTAAAAATTCAGATTCTCTTCCTGTAAATATTGAAAGTTGTGCCACCGCTCCACCGGCGGGGGTATTAATCTTTTAATTCTACCTGAGATTTTTCATAAAGCGGTATCGGTGCTTTTGGTTTAGTTCCATCCGCATAACCTATTAAATGACTAGAAGGCCTTGTCACGCCCTTTATTAGGCGATAACCTTTTGCTTCCCATTCTTCAAGAGTTTTCTCTACTATAAATCTCATAATATATTTGGTAGGACGTACTGGATTCGAACCAGTGACCTTTATCGTGTCGGGATAATATTCTACCGCTGAAATAACGTCCTATCTTGATCTTGTAACTTGATATTTATTCTTTATAAAATTATGAAAAAATTTACCTTTTGAGTTTGCTTTGTACCAGGTCTCGAATGTAGCACGCGAAATTCCTGGAATTTTGTATGATTTACCATCAGACAAACGCATTGTCAATGTCTTTGTAGGTCGTGTATAAACGAGATCAGTAATCCAAGTGGATTCAACAGGCTTCTCAGTTAAAACGTCGGCTACTTTCATATACTCACATAGTTAGTATACTATTTATGCGCCGGCGTGTCAAGATTGAATTTTATGATTGCCCTATCGTTCTTCTAATCCATCCGGGGAGGAGGGTGCTCTTCGGTGCAGCCGCGACTTTAGCTTCCATAAATTTTATATCTTCTACCGTTACAGGTTTATAATCCGGTTCTGCGATATCCTTAACTTCTTCCGCCACGTGTTCAACAGTTTCTTCAATTATTTCCTCGGGAGCCGGATCAACTGCAGGTTCTTCTACAATTGGTTGAGGGAACACAAAATCACCCTCTGAGATTTCCATAGTCGGGGATTCCGGAAGTATCTCAGAGGGTTCCTCTGTCGTGTCCTGTGTTTCTGTCGTGTCTTGATATATGAAATTATAAAGATTTGACGCTGTGCGAACGATTTCCTCATCTGTTGGATATGCTACAAAAGGGGGATATGGTAAATTACGTCTTTGGGTTCTCCAAAGTTTTTCATTCTCCGCTACCCATTTATTATGGTCCTCGGCGCGTCTATTGATATAATCCTCATTTAAGAGTTCACGTGCCATTTTCAACAATTCAAATCGTTGCTTAACTTTATCAGAATTTTCCATTTAAAACCTTTCTTACATAATACGATATGGATATCCATACCCGCCAAAATACGGGGTTGCTACTGGATATGGTACAACTACTGGATATGGGACATATGCAGGTGTTGGTGAGCAATGTCTACGCGATAATACTTCAAACAAGAGGATATCGTTAAATCCCCGATTACGGCAACAATCTCCGTTGTAATATCCGCCTCTGTGATAATCACGACGATAGTTATAATCTGAATACATTTCTTTCTCCTTAAAGAAAAAGGACGGGTGCCCTTGTGAGAAAGCCCGTCCTATGTCAATCTAAATCTTCTGTTAAATTATTAAACAACGTTATTTGTTGAATTTTGAGTTCCAGCTGATCCGGACATTGTTCCAAAGTTAACTGTACCTTGACGAGCTTCTTGGAACTGGCTGTTCAACGAATTCACTTGCGATGTTACTGCTGCGAATTGTGCATTACCATATTGCTGCTGGTAATAACGCGCATCACTACGGTGATCAACGATATCAGCATTTCTTTCAATAAGCATACGGTTAAGATCAGCCATCTTAAGATCGTTGATAAGTGCACGAGTCGATGCGCCATCAGCAACAATCTGTTGTCCGATGAGAGATTGCCCGAGTGCAGATGCTGCTTCGGCTTTGCTTCCTGCTAATGTGGCCGCTGCTGCTGTTTGGGTAGCTGCGAGCTGAATAGCTGCAAGAGTCTGGTTGAAATTTGCGTTATTGCTTGCTGTCAGTGCTGCCAATGCTGTAGCATTTGAGAAGGCCTGCGATTGACCTGCGATGAAATATGCGGTGTCTTGGGCGACAACGCGGTCGGCTTCAGTGCCGGTACGGTCTGCATTTGCCCAGGCTGATGTCTTGACCGCATCAGTTAGATCACTTGCTTCCTTTGCTGTTTCACGACGAACGTTAGAACCAATTTCTTCCTGTTCGCGTCTAATATCCGATTGGCCCATTAATAGTTGAGTTACATCTACTTGGCCGGTTACGGTACCTGTTACGATATCTGCCATTTTAAAGTTTCCTTAAATAATTATTTGTAGGATCTATCCTACGATAGCAAACAAATCCATATTCATTTGTTATCTACTATTACTTACAAGGAAAATTACTATTTTTAGCCAGGCAGAGGTATTAGTCCGACACCAGTATTAGGGAACCAAGGCAGAACTGGCAGCAAGGACAAGTTGGGTACGATTTCTAACTCCGTATTGTTTTAGTATGGCACTCATATGAACTTTAACCGTACTCTCGGAAATCTTTAATGCTTGCGCGATCTTCTTGTTTGAGAGTCCACGATTTCGAACAAGTGAAAGAACTTGTTCCTGCCTATCAGTTAAAATTATTCCTCTACTTGTCGATACCTTTACAGGCACTACTCCATTGATTAGGTCTATAATATCCTTAGGCATATGATGCTTGCATTGAAGAAGTAACATTAGGGCCGAAAGAGTCCTATCATATCCAAACATTTCAATACAAGGAAGTATCCCAAGTATATCAGTCTCTTGAAGAGCTTTTATTGTTCCGGGCGTGCAATCTTTTTTTACCACTACTGCTAATTTCATCTTCGATGGTGTAGTTAAACATCGGTGCATTGTTGAAATCATATTTACGATTTCCGGTACGGTAGCATCGTCCTGCTCGAACATAGATGTATCGACAATTATAAGTGGAGTGGTTAGAGACAGGGATGATGCAGCATTTATCTGTATTATCAATGATGTCCAGGTATTACAAATATCAATTGGAAATTTTAAATCCTCTTGCAGCCGATTAATATTCTCGACATTTATTTGTGCCGAGGAGGACTTAAAATAGATGATTCGAGGACAGCCGTATGTTTCCTGTGTCGTGAGTGTCTGTGTCATAATGTTTCCCGAGTATTATGCTTTATTTACTATGTACCCTTCCGTACAGAGTATGGCATTAGTTGTATTACTACTTCAGTAACATTGTAGTCGACTGTTAGCTGTACGTCTGTACGGCATCGCACACATCTTAAAAAAGTCAAAAATAAAGGTCCTGCGGACCTTTACATTTTAATATATTCAACAAACCTATAATTATAATTCTCGTCTCGAGATTCTATTGCGGTATTTGATTTCCAAATTTTTAAATTAATTTCAGGAAAAAAAGAATCTGCCTTAAATTCTGCATCAATATGAGTTATCACTAATTTATCTGCATAAGGCATCGCCTGCCTGTAAACCGATTCTCCACCAATAACAACAATTTCAGGATAGCAATGATCAATCGAAAATGCATCTTCGACTGTCTTTGCACGAATTGCTGCAGGCCCTAAATCTTGTGAAGAAATTACGATACATTTTCTGCCAGGCAGAGGTTTATGTCCAATGCTTGCAAAGGTCTTCCTTCCCATTATAACAACTTTACCCATTGTGTAGGATTTAAAGTGTTTCATATCTTCTGGAATACTACACAGAAGTTTATTATCCAGACCAATCTCCCGATTGAGTCCAATTGCAGCGATAAGTGTAATCATTTTCCGGATAAGCTCAGTCGAAGATTAATCAATATTGCATCAAGTCTTGTCTTAAATTCTTCTTCCGTGAGCTCTGAAGATTCATAGTCAAAATTGTCTATTTCTTTTTTCAGATTTTCATTTGAAATTCGATTTTCTAATTCACTTATAACATCATACAGATATGAACTATGACCTTCAATAAATTGAGCATCAGGTTCTTCATATATAATCTCCGAGAAACTTTGAAAATCAGAAATTAACTGATCGTTTGATAATTCTTTCATATTTAACATTATATACTTTCTGGCGGAAACGGTGGGATTCGAACCCACGGACCCTTTCGAGTCGGCAGTTTTCAAGACTGCAGGATTAAACCCCTCTCCCACATTTCCGAATTCTTAAAATAGCAAACAAACTCCATAGACGATAAGCATCACAAGTGCAATACTTATCATAGTGAATCCGATTTGTTCTTTATCTGTTAAAGGATCAATTCGTTCCTTTGTAGTATTATCAATTCTCCACATATCTGGTTTCCCAGCTTCTGAGGTAATAACTCCAACAATCAGGAGTATGAGTGCAAAACCAAATAGCATATTAAAACAACGCAAGGAAAGGTGCTACAAAGAGTAGCACCACACCGACAGTTACAATTTTCTGTGCTAATTCAATTGCATCTGGCTCGGGTTGATTTCCCGGACGGTTCTTAAAATTTAGAACAAGTCCAAAGAGAATCAAAAAAAGCGCAATAAAGAATAACATAATTTACTTTTTTAGTTAACTGGTAGGAATACCTGGACTCGAACCAAGATCGTCCGCCTATCTAGCGGTTACACAGGGTATAAGCCTGTCGCTCTGCCATTGAGCTATATTCCCAAAATCTTTTCAATAATCTTATTAAGATTATCTTTGTCTAATTACTTTAGTTTTGATTCTTCCTTAACAAACCAAGATTGAATCTTTACCCAGACTGCTGGTGCAAATACCGAAACTGCGACACCGACTACGAAACCGACTGCTAATGAAATCAAATCCATAATATTCTCCTTAAGTTAGGAAAGTATTTATCAGATAATGATGCTTAAGTCTTCGC
>Ga0116229_10011624_pt1 | contig 12918 bp, 12 predicted proteins | sample S1TSphgellanicum_3_FD_87313 | JGI IMG/M metagenome (GOLD analysis project Ga0116229, IMG submission 87313) | Host-associated microbial communities from peat moss isolated from Minnesota, USA - S1T2_Fc - Sphagnum magellanicum MG | ecosystem: Host-associated > Plants > Peat moss > Unclassified...
CGTTCCGTCATCCCGAGGCGGGAGCGCCCGGCCTCACGGGCCTCAAGCCCTGAGGCACAAACAATCATGGCCGCAAAATGAGGTCAGCCAGTCCAGCCCCGGGTCGTCAATGAGAAATCCAAGAGTCAATGTGGGGCATGGTTCAGACGGCACTTGACCGTTTTCCTGTGGGGCATGGTTCAGACGGCACTTGACCGTTTTCCTGTGCATGGTTCAGACGGCACTTGACCGTTTACTTGTGGGTGCGCGGCAGTGCGCGGCGTGGACAGGCTTCAAGAACTGCGTTGTCCCGGCCGGGATAGCGGGAATTCAGCGCAAGAGTCGCTGTTGGAGTGCTTTGGTCGCTCTCGCCCCCGTCTCCGGCATCGCCACCCAGAGCAGCAGTAGGGCCGCCGCCGCCACAGCCGCGAGGAACAGGAAGCCGGCATGGTAGCCAAAGTGATGCACGATTCCGCCCGCGATCGATTGACTCAACGCCGCACCGATTCCGACAGCCGTCGTGACGACGCCCAATGCAAGATTGAAGCGGCCGGTACCTTTCGTGCGGTCCGCAATCACGAGCACGGACACGACGCCGAAGATTGCGGCAGCGATCCCATCGAGAATCTGGATCGCGATGAGGGCATCGGTCGCATGGGTCAATGTGTACAAGGCGCCGCGGATTGGCAACACCCCAAAGGCGATCAGCAAGAGCGGCTTTCGGCCCCACTGGTGCGCCTTGATGCCGGCCCAGGACGCGAGCAGGGTCACGACCAGCTGGGTGGTCACGACACAGGCCGACATGAACATCATGGACGATCGACCGTGCCCCTTGGCGAGCATTTCGCCCAGCAAGGGCAGCATGGCGGCGTTCGCGAAATGGAACAGGACGGCGCACATCAGAAAGACCACCAACGCACGATCTTGCATCAAGCTGCGAATGCTCGAGGGCTTGCCCCGTTCTGTCCCATCGTCCGAGCCCCGCGCAACTTCATAATCGATCTCATCGGGTCCGATCCTCGACAACGCCCATAATGTTGGAAGCGTGAATGCCACGACGAAGAAGAAGATGCCGCGATTCGAGATGAGGTAACCGATGATCCCCATCGACACAGCGGCCACCACATTACCCGCGGAATTGAATGTCTGATTGCGTCCCTGGCGCCGGTCGAACAAAGACCGGCCGACCAACCCCAGCGAAACCGCGCAAATGGTCGGCCCGAATACGCTCGAGCTGACGCCGATCAACGTCTGCGCGGCCATCACCGGCCAGAACGAGGGGAACAGCGCGATGCTCATCGCACCTACCGCCAATGCAATGACCGCGGCACCGATCAGCGCCCGTTTGGACCGAAGCCGATCGGCCAGGGCACCCGCGGGTGTCTGCGCGACGATCCCGGCGATCCCGCCGCCGGTCAGCACGATGCCAATGGTTTGCTCGTCCCACCCGGTCGCCGCGAGGTAAATGGCAAGGAATGGTCCGACGCCGCTTTGCACGTCCGCCAAGAAGAAGTTCAACCAATCCAGGCCGCGAAGCGACTTCTTGGACGTTCTCGCCCGGGTGACCTCACCGTCGGGCAGAGCCGGGTCAAAGGCGGGTGCGGATGAGGATGCGGCCATGGCGAGTTTGCAGCTCACTTGATCGTCACGCGATTCACTTCACCTGCCTCTATGAGCGGCGTACAAGGACCGTCATTCGCCGCCCGACGCGCGCCACCCCCTTCGAGCCGACGCGAAGCTTCTCTTCATGCCGTGGGGGGCGTGTGTAGCTAATGCCAGCTATCCATAGCACCGCGACGAGATCATTCAGCGGACCTCGCAAACACTGCATCATGCTGTCCTACACAGGAATACTCCAAGCCTGTGCTGCGCTCTACGGTGCGCGCGAAGCCTGCGGTACGCATACTTTGGTGTAACTTCATGCAACTCGTCTGCATCGCAGATGTGGCCAAGTGGGTAAACCGGACACTCAACCGAGCTTCGCTTGAGAAACGCGCTCTTGAATCCGTGGCTGGCCAGCGTCGTCTCGTTTCTGCCCATGGCTGTGCTCATGCATACCCGGGTCAGGGGTAACCACGCGGCGTTGTTGCACTCTTCGTGGGGATCTGGACAATGTCCTCCGGTTGTTCAATGACTGGATCGTGCGATGGCCGGCGCGCGCGAATCCAATGGGTGCGGCTTTGGAGCGCAGATTGAAGCTCTATTACTCCCGGAACTTGAATCCACGCGTCGCGGTCGCGGTGGCTCGTCACCTCCAGTCTCCCGTCGAATTCATCCGGGCGAGCCCACGTGATCCGGCAAATGAAGCGGCCTTCCGTCGCATCAATCCGAACACGCTCGTGCCGGTGCTCGTGGAAGAGCACACGACGCTTTGGGAGACAGACGCGATCGCCTGCCGCCTTTCCATGTTTGCGGGATCGGATTTCTGGGTCTCGGACGGAAAGGCGGCGGAGTTCCAGATGTGGCTGAGCTGGAGCGCGCATCACTTCACCCGCACCGCCGCCTTCTTCTATTGGGAGTACGGCATGAAACCGCGTCTCGGCCTTCCGCCCGCCAGCACCGCCGAGGTTGACGAGGCCTCGGCCGAATTTCACCGGTTTGCAGAAGTCTTGGAGGACTCTCTATTCAATCGAACGTGGCTCGTTGGCAACCGTCTCAGCTTCGCCGACTTCCGTGTCGCCACCCCGTTGCCCTTTGCCAACTCCTCGAAGCTGCCCGTGGAAGGCTATCCGCGTATCCTCGCATGGCATGAGCGCCTCCGCCGGATCGCGGCCTGGGAAGACCCCTTTGAAGGCTTGGCTTAGTCCATGCGGAAACAGCGGCAGAACCCGCGAGATCTGACGAGCCGCGCAGCGAGCGACCCGAATCGACGATGTCGGGCCCGGGCGTTACCGGTCTCCGGTTGCGACAGGTGAGGATAGCCGGCGCATGAAACGTTCAATGCTTGTCGGACTGATTGCGGCGGCTCTGGCTGCATTCTCTTGGTCCTTGAGTTTTATCGTGCCGTTCGTGATTGGAGAGTATTCGCTCTTTGATTTCACGCTGGTCGAGTTCGTGGTTTCTGGGATTTTGAGCGTCGGACTGCTATGGCGAAACGCTGCGGCGGTCCGCAGGCTAACGCTGACGGATTGGTTCGCCGGTTGCTCGCTGGGGCTGATCGGATATGTCGCCTATTTTCTCGCCGTCATGGGAGCAGCGGTCTACGCAGGGCCGGTCATAGCGCCGGCGTTTTTGGGGTTGGTGCCGGTGGTCTTGGGCGTTGCTGGAAATTTACGCGAGCGAACAGTTTCTTGGGCGTCTTTGGCATTGCCGTTGAGCCTCGCGACGGTGGGCCTGTCATTGGTGAACGGCAGCGGATTTTTGCAATCCGGCGGATTGCAAGCGCAATCGTTGGTTCTAGGGATTCCGCTGGCGATTTTGGCAGTCATGTGTTGGACGTCTTTCGGCTTGCTCAATCAAAGTGCTTTGGCCCAGCGTCCGCACCAGGACGTCGCGGTCTGGACGGCACTCATCATGGCCGGCGCTGGAATTTCGATGCTGGTTTTCCTTCCTATCGGGTTGCTCTTTGGCCTGTTTGAAATACCTCGGCTAGGACTGCATTGGGACACCGCCGGTCCGCTCATCATGTGGGGGATCGGTTTGGCAGTCTTCGCGAACTTCGGCGGTGCCACCGCCTGGACCTTTGCGTCACAACGACTACCAGTGGCTTTGGCAGCGCAGATGATCACCCTGGAGCCTGCCTCCGCGACGATCCTGGGTCTGCTCGTTCACCATCGATGGCCTTCCGTGATGGAGGCATTGGGCATGATCGTTTTGCTGGTGGGCGTTGTCATAGCAATCGGAATATTTTCCAAATCGACGCTATCAGCCCACGTGCCTGCGGTCGCATAAGAACGAGAGTCGACAGCTAGCCGACCTCTTGCCCGGAAGAATGCCCCTGTTACCCAGCGCAGGCCCACGCTCTGTTTGCCGGCGCACAGACCAGACGGCTGGAAGAATGGATCGTATTGGCAGAATTTTTCGACAATGTGGAATAACTATCGAAAATGAAGCCGCAGGTTCCCGCTGCCATTCTTGTCGCCACCATGATCGCAGCCATGATGTCGGGCTGTGGCGGCAATTCGTCCGAAGCGCCGGTATCGCGGCCCAATATTCTGTTCGTGATCATGGACGACGTGGGCATCGATCAGATGAAGTCATTCGGATATGGAGGAGCCACCCCACCCAGCATGCCGAACATGGATGCCGTGGCCGCCGCGGGTGTGAGGTTTCGGAATACTTGGTCAATGCCCGAGTGTACGCCCGGGCGTGCGGCGATGTTCCTGGGACGATTCCCGCTGCGCAACAATACTTTCGCGGCGCTTGGACCGTACGATCTGGCGAATTCGCAAGTCTCCAACTACGAGATGACGATCCCCAAGCTCCTCAAGCAAGCCAACTACGAAAATGCATTGTTCGGAAAATTCCACCTCGCGGGGCCCAACAACAATCAGGATGGCAATTACACGCCGTTCAAACTGGGCTGGGACTACTTTTACGGCTGGATCCGCGGCGGGCCGGTGTCCATCGATACCACGGCGGGCGGCGTCGCGGCGACAGGAACCTACGGCTGCGGCTTCGTGCCGACCGCCGCCGCCGCGAACGGAGCGGACTCGGGCGCGTGTTACCAGCCGAATGGCAGCTGCCAGGCCATCGCCGGCGTCTCCACTGTCGGGGATTCGCCGGGCATGCAGTGCATGATCGCAGGCGGCATTCTAGAGCCGCAAGCAGCGTGTCAGAGCCCGGCCCCGGCACAGCTGAACTTTCAGACGGGCAACGCCTATTACGTATCACCGCTGGTGATCGCGAGCGCATCGGGCCTCGAGACGCCGCCCAATTCGGATGCCCGCAATCGGGGCTATCGCACCACGATCGAAACTGATGCCGCGATCAGCTGGATAAAGGCTCGTTCATCGGCGACGCCATGGATGGCAACGGTCGCCTACAGCGCCGCTCATACCCCGTACCAGCAGCCGCCGGGCGCTCTGGCGCCCATGGGTGGAGGCGATGATCTGAGTTGTTCGGATTTTCTCCAGGAAAGAGTCATCTCCGACAAGTTGACCGAGGCGATGGACTCGGAATTCGGCCGACTGCTGGTCGAGACCGGACTGGCGACCCGAAACACGGACGGATCGATAGCCTACGACCCCAAAGCGAGCAACACCGTCATTGTGATCATCGGCGACAACGGAACCTTCGGAAATGCCGTGAAGCAGCCGTTCGATATCAGCCGTGCAAAGGCAACTGCCTACCAAACCGGCGTCTGGGTGCCGTTGATCGTGGCAGGTCCCATGGTGGCACAGCCGAATCGCGAGGTCGCTTCCATGGTCAACGCGGCGGATCTCTTTCAGCTCTTTGGGGAGCTTGCCGGCATGGACGTCGTTGACTCGGTGCCACGCACGATCGATTCGGCGCCGATGCTTGCCTACCTCACGGACCCCAATCACTCGAGCATCCGTTCCGTCAACTTCACGCAGGGGGGGTATAACATCGAGGCCAACGGTGAGCGCAATGGCGCCTGTGTGGTCAATACCGTCATCGCGGGCATCAACGTGGCTTCGACCTGCACGCAAAGCGTCTTTGACAAGGGCCCGTGCGAAGACAACGCCGGAATCTGGTGGGGCCCCGGCTACACCGATCCATCGGTCATCGCTACGGGTCATCCGCCCCAGGTTGGCTACAGGAGCTGCTGGCAGGTCAACCAGTCCCAGTTCAAGGCCAAGCTGCCGCTGACGCCGATCGCTCCTGAAATCTCGATTGCCGTCAGAAACGACAACTACAAAGTGGTACGCAACACGATTCAGACCTACGACGCCGCGACGGACACCGGCGGGCCGGTCACCGCCGATGAGTTTTACCAGATCAACGAGGACGTCCCGACGCCGCTGCTCGATACGGCTGCACTGAACCTGATCCCGACGCAATCGTCATGGTCGGCCGTCCTGACGAGCAACTTCAATGAGCTGCGAGCGCAGCTCGATTCCATCTTGGCATCACAACCCGCGTGTCCGGGAGACGGCAACATCGACGGTAAGGTCGATGCGCTGGATATTCAAAATTGGACGGTGGTCAGCCACTCCTGGGGCCTGTCCAGCATCTATGATATCAATCTCGATGGCCTGACGAACGGTGCTGACCTGACACTCATCGGCAACAATCAGGTCACCTGCCCCAAGACGAGCTCGGTGTATTGATGGGTCCTGACGCCGTGCCATCCGGACCTTGATTCATGTCGCCGAAGCGCCATCGGCTCGTTCTGCTGACGGTACTCGGCCTGTCCATTGCCGGCGGCGCCGCCTTGATTTGCGCCAGGGAAATGAACGCGAGCGCCGGCGCGCCGCACGTGGTGCTCAGCAATGGGGTCGATGCACCCCGCGGTATGGCCCTGATTCCGGGAGGGCGGTTTCTGATGGGCAGCAATCACAAGCTCTCCCAGCTCAATGAGCGTCCCATCCACTGGGTGCGCGTGTCGGCTTTCTGGATGGATGTCACCCACGTCACCAACGATCAGTTCGCGCAGTTTGTGGACGCCACCGGCTATGTGACGACCGCCGAGAAAAAGCCGGACTGGGAAACGCTCCGTGTCCAGCTTCCCCCCGGCACTGCGAAGCCCGATGAGACCGAACTGGTGGCCGGTGCGATGGTCTTCGTCGGCACCTCCGGGCAGGTGCCGCTGGATGACCCTGCACGATGGTGGGCGTTCGTTCCGGGTGCCGACTGGAGGCATCCGGAGGGGCCGGCGAGCACCATCAAAGGCCGGGGAGACCACCCGGTGGTCCAAGTCAGCTATGAGGACGCGGTGGCCTATGCCCACTGGATCGGAAAGCGGCTGCCGACCGAGGCCGAATGGGAGTTTGCCGCGCGTGGTGGGCTCATTCAGGCAACCTACGCTTGGGGGAACGCACTGATGCTCAATGGAAAATTGCCGGCAAGCGTCTGGCGAGTGGACGAAAGACCGTTTCCGATCGTCAATGCTCGCGCCCCCGGGGCCGTCGCCACCAGTCCGGTTGGGTCCTTTCCATCCAATCCCTACGGACTGTTTGATGTCACCGGAAACGCATGGCAATGGGTTTCCGACTGGTATCGCTCCGACTACTTTCAAATCGAGGCCGGTCAGAGTGCCGGCCAGCCGATCGTCGATCCGACGGGACCGGCCGATTCCTTCGACAATTCAGACGACGGCGCTCCGGTGAATGCCCCCAAAAGAGTCATACGCGGCGGCTCGTTTCTCTGTAGCGAGCAATATTGCCAATCCTATAGACCCAGCGCTCGACGAGGTGCGGATCCTTCCAGCCCGATGTCGCACGTCGGGTTTCGCCTGGTGAAGGACCCCTAGCGTCTGCTGTCGTTTGCCGATCCGCCAAGGCCTTACCCCCAGAAGGGCCTTACCCCCAGGAGTGCCCCGCTGCGGGATGTCGTCCTACGCAAGGGATGTCGTCCTACGCAAGGGATGCATCCAGGCTAGGTTGCGCACGCAGCCTGCGATACGCAATCTTATCGTACACCGTCATGCAGACTGTTTGCATCGAAGACCCCGGCCGCGAATCAACCGGACACCCATCCGATCGGACACCCATTCGATGCCCGGCGCAGGAGACCGGCGAGTTCAGCGAGGTTTCGGCGGCACGGCGATTGAATGATGCGTTGAGAGCAAACTGTCGGAGGGGCGTGGGAGGCAAGCTCATGTTGGCATCGGGTCCTCACATCGCCACCTGGCTCATTTGCGCCTCCGTCATCACGGGCGTCATCGTCAGACCCTGGAAACTGCCGGAAGCCCTTTGGGCCGTCATGGGCGCAGGCGCGCTGGTGCTGTTTTCGCTGATTCCGTTACCGGCTGCGTGGACGGCCATCGGCAAGGGCACGGATGTGTACCTCTTTTTGACCGGTATGATGTTGCTCTCGGAACTGGCTCGACACGAGGGCCTGTTCGATTGGCTTGCCGCCTACGCCGTCGAGCGATCCCGAGGATCACCGCAGAGGCTCTTCGGGTTGGTGTACGCCGTGGGCACGGTGGTCACGATTTTTCTGTCCAACGACGCCACCGCCGTCGTCTTGACGCCCGCGGTCTATGCCGCCGCGGCGCAGGCGAAAGCCAAACCGCTACCGCACCTGTTCATCTGCGCCTTCATCGCCAATGCCGCGAGCTTCGTGCTGCCCATCTCGAATCCCGCCAACCTCGTCGTGTACGGGGCACATATGCCGTCTCTGGGGAGATGGCTGGCCGAATTTGGCCTTGCATCCGTTCTGTCGATCTTGGTCACGTTCATCACCTTGCGCGTCATGCAGCGCGGCGAACTGAAGGGCAGCATCTCACGAAACATCAAAGTCCCGACTTTGTCGTTGGGAGGACGTATCACCGCCGGCGGCATTGCGGCGACCGCAGGGGTGCTGCTCGTTGCCTCAGGTCTCGACTGGCAACTGGGGCTGCCCACGTTCCTGGCCGGGCTGGTCACGACAGTCGCAGTCCTCGCCCTCAAGAGACTGTCCCCGTGGACACTCGTGAAGGACATCTCCTGGAGCGTGCTGGCGTTGGTCGCAGGTTTGTTCGTCCTGGTCGAGGCCATCGAGGCCACGGGAATTCTGCAGCCCCTGGTGGAGTATCTGCCCGCCGCCGCCGCCGCCCACCCGGATGCCACCGCGTTCGGCGCCGGTGCAACCGTCGCCTTCGTGTGTAACCTCGTCAACAATCTACCGCTTGGCCTCATCGCGGGAACCGTCGCGAGCGGCGCTCACCTCTCACCGAATGTGACCGGTGCGCTGCTCGTCGGCGTCGATCTGGGACCGAATCTATCGGTGACCGGGTCCCTCGCCACCATATTGTGGCTCGTTGCCCTGCGGCGCGAAGGGCAGGCAGTGAGCGCCTGGGCCTTCTTGAAGCTGGGCAGTGTGGTGATGCCTCTGGCGCTCATCGCTTCGCTCGCGAGTCTCATCTGGCTGAAGTTTTGATGGGAGATCTCGTGATGGAAGGGATTCCCGCAGCGTGGCTGGGCGATGTCAACCCAATATTTCAAGAGCGTAGTGCCGATGCCCGCGACGAACCCGGTAAGTCGCGAAGTCATTCTTGTCGAGCGTAAATATTTTGCGCGTCTCGAGGGCTTCGGCGGCGACCACGAGCGATGCGTCGGCGAGGTCCATTGGGCGGTCGGCGTAAAGTTCCATCAATTCAAATGCCCGTGTCAACGCGGCGAGATCAAAAAACCACACCGACATCGCCCCCTTGGCGATGAATTCCCTCAGCCTATCGGAGCCCACGCTCTGTGGCTCCAGCATGTGAAATGCCTCGGTGAGTACCGCCACTGTGGCCGACAACGGCTCCCGTATGGACCTCAGTACTCCAACGCAGCGCGCATGGTGATCGTCCTTCGGATCGAACAGCGCCACGAGCGGCCCTGTGTCGACCAAAATCATCGACCGTGTTTTCTTTTCAACGCCAGCCGAACGCCCTCTCGGGTATTCGAGGATGAAGCTATTGCATAGCCTCCTGGACCCAAATCCAACTCACTGTAAATCTCATAGGGCGTACGTTCAGGGATTTGTCTCACATGCGTCTGAAGAGCCCGAAGTCCCCGCTTGAGTACTTCGGAAATCGGCAACCCGGTCGCCGCGCGCACTTCGCTAAGAACCTTTTCCGTTTCTTCGTCGAACCTCACTGTGCGCGTTGCCATGATCACCAACCGCAGTTGTATTACCTAATGTAATACGCGTAACGTAATACGTGCGTTTTGGATTGTCAATGATCAACCAACGTGGCCGGCGTGCTCAGCGCGGCAACCCCGCGTTCGAAACCCCCGAAAACAGCGTTGCCGTGCGCCCCCCCACCCAGATGCCTCGGCTGTCCTGATCGATGTAGATACGGCCCGAGCGGCCCATTCGGGCTCCCTGAGCGGCAATGTACGGCGCCGATGCGCGGCCCGTGGACAGCAACCATTGCGCGGCAGACGCATTGAGACTGCCCGTGACCGGATCCTCTCTGACCCCGCCGTGCTGATCGGTAAAAAATGCGCGCAGTTCGAATGCGATGTTGCCGCCCGTCGGATGCGGCCCCACCACGCCGACTTCGATACGCCCGGAATAATCGCGCACGGGTTCGAGGGCCAGCACCTCTGCGGCCGAGGCGAGCAGCACGACGACCCACCCCGGCCCATTGTCCGCCCACTGGGCGGCAACGATCTGAGATCGGTCGATGCGCAGAAAGGCCGCAACTTCCGAGAGCTTCGAGCCGTCAACCGCTCCACTTCGGATCAGTGGGGGTGCCGCGAATGACAGCAGCGGAGCACTGCGGCGGATCGCCACCAGCCCCGCTCCGCACTCTTGGACTATCTGCGCGGCATCGGCGGGCCTGCCGCCATTGGACAACCAGGCGTGGCAACTACCCAGGGTCGGGTGTCCCGCGAAGGGCAATTCGCGATCGGGCGTGAATATACGTACCCGGTAGTCAGCCTCGGGTGAGGAGGGGCGAAGCAGAAACGCGGTCTCTGACAGATTCAACCATCGCGTGATGGTATGCATTGCCGATGCGCTCAGATCGTCCGCATCGAACACGACCGCCAATGGATTTCCGCTGAACGCACCGTCGTGAAAAACATCGACCAGTTGGAAAGCTCTATTCATCGATGACGCTCCAGGGGTGATGATCGCTGATGACCGCTCCGGGGGGTGATGACGCTCCAGGGGTGACCAAGGCTCATTCTTGTTGATCGGGCGAGGATGATCCAGGTACAGTACAGTACGATTTTTCAGAACTGTCCCGATAGTTTTCAGAACTGTACTGATACTTTAGAGAATACAGTCATGGTTGCGGCCACCCGCGAAGCGACCCGAGTCGAGCAAATCATGACGCTGGTCCGGGAGCGCATCGAAGGCCGCGTGCTCAGCCCGGGCGCCCGGCTCACGTCGGTGCGCGCCATGGCGGAGGCGACGGGATTTTCGAAATCGACCGTTGTCGAGGCCTATGCCCGTCTGGTCGCGGAGCGTGTCATCCGGTCCCGAGCGGGATCGGGCTTCTTCATCGAGGCGCCCCTGGCCCCACTGTCGCTCGAGCGGGTCGGTCCGCGCCTCGACCGCGAGATCGATCCGTTGTGGATGTTGCGGCAATCCTTGACGGTGGGTACGACAGCGCTCAAGCCGGGATGCGGCTGGCTGCCCGATGAATGGATGCCCGCAGAGCTGCTGCGCAAGGGGCTTCGATCCATGGCGCGGGTCAGAAGAACGTCCGTCACCGGTTATGCGCCGCCTCTGGGGTGGGAGCCGCTGCGCCGCCTTCTGGCGCGACGTCTAAAGGATCAGGGAATCGATGCCTCGCCGGACCAGGTGCTGCTGACCGATTCCGGTACGCATGCCATCGATCTCGTCTGCCGCTTTCTGATCGAGCCGGGCGATGTCGTGCTGGTCGACGACCCGAGCTACTTCAATTTTCACGCGCTGCTGCGGGCTCACCGCGCTCGGATCGTCGGCATCCCCTTTACCTCCAGGGGTCCCGACGTCACCGCATTTGCACAGGCGCTCGTGGAACACCGCCCCCGCTTCTATCTGATGAATTCCGCCATTCACAATCCAACCGGCGCGACCTTGTCGGCGGCGGTCGCCCATCGCATCATGATGCTCGCGGTCGCACACGATCTCGTCATCGTCGAGGATGATATCTTTGCCGACTTCGAGATGGAACCGGCGCCGCGTCTCGCGGCGTTCGACGGCTTCGACCGAGTGATCCGTGTCGGCAGCTTCTCCAAGTCGGTATCGAGTTCGATTCGGTGCGGCCACGTCATCGCGAAACCGGAATGGATCGCGGCGCTCAGCGATTTGCGCATTGCCACCGGCATGTCGGGTAGCCCCCTCACCGCCCGTCTGCTGCACGAGGTGCTCGCCAACGCTGGTTTTCGTCGCCACATGGACCAGATCAGGGCGCGCCTGCAAGAGAAGATGGCTCGCACGACCAAACGCCTGAAGGCCATCGGAGTCATGCCTTGGATCGAGCCGGCCGGCGGGATATTTCTATGGTGCACGCTGCCCGACGCCATCGACACGGCTGAGGTCGCCCGACGGGCGCTTGCCGACGATGTCCTGTTCGCCCCCGGCAATGTATTCAGCGTCGCGCAATCCGCGGGCAACTTCATGCGTTTCAACGTCGCGATGATGGAGGACCCGAAGATCCTCCGGGTGCTCGAAAGCGCGATGACCGAAAGCTCGATGACCAAGAGCTCAATGACCGAAAGCGCAAGCGCCCGCGCCCTTGCGCGCACCGCCATCGGCACCTGGTGAGGGACCTGTAGCGTCCGATGTCAAGGTAACGGGAGACCTGCACCATCCCGGCGAACGCGGCCCCCGCACCGACCATGCAAATGCTTGCCGGTTTAGCCTTATCCAGGCCGGCGGCAACGGCGCCGCCCGATTGCGGGTGCCGAAGTCTCGGAAGCCGTTGCGTTCACGCGCTACGGCCCATGCCAGCGTCGAAGCATCTGAAGCACCTTGATGAGCTCATCACCTTGCACCCGTGCACTGGCGCTCGAACGGTGAACTGCCGCAGCCGCGGCGGGCGCGCTGGGGGCCGCTCAAAGGTCAAGCAGACGACGACTTGTACTCGATAAGTGCTACCTTGGCAGCACATCCCTGGCGTTCACCAGCGGGTCGCTCATCTCGCCAAGCGTCACCGCCGCCTTCACCATCGAGACCCGATAGTTCATGCTCTCCCTGAAAAGCCTCGTTGCTCGGCGCTTCGGGCCCGCAGTGCTCCGCGGGCTCGCCGCGCGTCGCGGTGTCTTCGTCGCCCTCCTCGGCACACTCATCGCGGCATCCGTGGCTGCGCCCGCGCGCGCGCAGGTGCTGACGCAGATTCAGGTGGTCGGCTATGCCACCTCCTCGCTGGGCACGGCCAACGCAACGTCGTATTCGGTCACCGTGCCC
>Ga0116229_10011625_pt1 | contig 12918 bp, 9 predicted proteins | sample S1TSphgellanicum_3_FD_87313 | JGI IMG/M metagenome (GOLD analysis project Ga0116229, IMG submission 87313) | Host-associated microbial communities from peat moss isolated from Minnesota, USA - S1T2_Fc - Sphagnum magellanicum MG | ecosystem: Host-associated > Plants > Peat moss > Unclassified...
AGATCACGAACGCCGCGAGCTTGAAACGATCGGTATCGTAGCCGATGCTCTTCGCACGCACTTCGTTCTCACGCATCGCGGCCAGCACCGCGCCGAACGGCGACGTGACCACACGAATCGCGAACGCGACGCCGATCGCGAGCGCCGCGAGCGCCACATAGTAATAGACCACGTCGTTCTCGAGCGGAAGGCCGAAGAACGTGCCGCGCGTCTGCACGGGCAACCCGTTCTCGCCGCCCGTGAGGTCGCTCATCTGGAACACGACGAAGTACTGGATCTCGGCGATCGCGAGCGTGATCATCGCGAAGAAGATCCCGCTGCGGCGCACGCTGAGCGCGCCGACCACCACGGAGAGGACGCACGCATACGCGACGCCGGCGAAGATCGCGAGCGGAAACGACGTGACGCCGTGCGCGATGAGCAGCGTCGCGACGTATCCCGCTCCGCCCCAAAACAACGCGTGGCCGAACGAAAGAAGTCCCGTGAAGCCGAGGAGGACGTCGAGCGCGACGGCCACGAGGGCGAAGCACACGAGGTCGATCGCGAACACGATATAGACGCCCGGAACGAACGGTAGGACGAGGCCGAGCGCGAGCAAAACGGCACCGGCAAGCGCACCGCGCCTGCCTTTGATCAGCGCGAGGGTCACGCGCGGCGTTCCGCGACGCCGAAGAGTCCCGTCGGCCGGAACGTGATCACGAGGACCATGACGATGAAGATCAGCGTGTTCGAAATCGGCGGATAGAGAACCGCCCCCACCGCCGCGAGCACGCCGAGCGCGAATCCCGCGATCACGGAGCCTCGGATCGAGCCGAGGCCGCCGATCACGACGATCGCAAACGTATTGATGATGACCGAGTCACCCATCGTGGGCGTCACGTTCGTATTCGGCGCGGCGAGGACCCCGGCAAAGGCCGCGAGCGCGACGCCGAACGCAAAGGTCCCGCTCACGAGCCGACGCGTGTCGATGCCGAACGCGCGCGTGAGCTCGGGCTTCTCGGTCGCCGCCCGGATCCGCGCTCCGATCGGCGTCCGTTCCACGACGACGTACACGATCGCGCATACGACGATGCACGTGCCGATCACGAAGAGGCGATACGTGGGATAGAGCGTGAAGCCGAGATTGGTGGCGCCGTCGAGCAGCTCCGGCGTCGGGTACGGCGAGCCGAGCGCGCCCGCGAGCAGCTTCATGAGATCTTCGATCACGAGAACCGCGGCGAACGTGAAGAGCAAATTGTACAGGGGATCGAGATCGTAGAGTCGCCGCAGGAACGCGGTCTCGAGAACGAGACCGAACGCTCCGACGACGATCGGTGCCACGACGAGCGCGGCGAAAAACGGGAGATGGAGCACTTGGGCCCCATAGTACGCGACGAACGCTCCGAGCATGTACATGGCACCGTGCGCGAAATTCACGATGCGAAGCATGCCGAAGATGATGGAGAGACCGAGCGCGAGCAACGCGTAGAACCCGCCGTTCACGAGACCGTTGAAAATCTGCGTGACCAGGTAGTCGGGGGTGATGGTCGGCACGCGCTCAGTCTCTCGCGATCACCAGGTCTTGTTGCAGACCGACTGCGACTCGGGGCGAAATGCTTCTTCGCCCGTCAACGTTTCGACGATCTTGAACCATGCGTGCGGTTCCTTGATGTCTTCCTTCGGGATCACGTCGACGACGTACATATCGTGCGTCACGCGGTGGTCGCGCGCGCGCCATAGCGCGTCGTGCGCGTAGAAGTCGTGGAACTTGCGACCGTCGAGATAGGTCTGCACTTTATCCGCATCGACCGTTCCGACCGCTTTGACCGCATTCAGCCACTGCGTCGTCGCCGAATAGTCGGCCGCCTGAATATCGGTCGGCCGCAGTCCGTTGCCTTCGACCTTCGTCCAACGGTCGGCCCAGGCGCGCGACGCCTTGTCCTCGTTCCAATACCACGACGTCGTGATACGCGATCCTGCGAAGACGTCCGGGAGTGCGTCGACGTCCGAGAGGAATAACAGCCCGACCGCGACCTTCATGTCCTTATCGAGCCCGAACTGCTTCACTTGCTTCATCGTGTTCACCGTATCCGCACCGGCGTTGAGCACGCCGAGCACCTGCGGCTTCGCGTTCTTGGCGGCGAGGAGATACGAGGAGAAGTCGGTGTTGCCGAGTGGGATCATGTCGGCGTGAACGAAGCTGCCGCCCTGCGGCTTGATGGCGCTCGTGAAATCGGCGAGCATCGCCTTACCGAACGCGTAGTCCGGAACGATGCCGTACCAGGTCTTGCCGTCTTTCTGACGCGCGATGTTGCGCCCGGTCGACTGCGCGAGCGCGTACGTGTCGTACGCATAGTGGTACATGTAGCGATTGCACGCGGCGCCCGTGATGGCGGAGGAGCCGCCGCCCGTCACGATCGCGAGCTTGTGTTTTTGAAGTGCGACGCCGCCGACCGCGAGCGCCGTGGCGGAGTTGGTCATGTCGAGCGCGAGCTCGGCACCACCATCGTACGCTTCGCTCGCCTTCGCGGCCGCCTCAGGCCCGCTATTACGATGATCGATCGCGTCGACTTCGATTTTACGGCCGAGGACGCTCCCGCCGAAATCGTCGACGGCCATTTGCGTCGCATCGACGGCGCCTTTTCCGGCGAGGGCCGAATAGACGCCGGACATGTCGGTGATGACCGCGATCTTGATGGGGCCGCTGTCCGACGCGCCGGGTATCGGCGCCGCGAGCGGAGCGATGAAGGAAACGGCGACGGCGAGGGCCGTCGATACGCGCATGTGTTTCACGATGAAACCCTTCTCATATGAAGAACGAAGAGCTTCGATTCCCTCGGATTCTTGAGAATCCCGTGTAGTGACCTTTTACACATAAAGGACTGGAGTATTCAAGTTCGTTGAATATCGTGGACGCTCGCCGCGCGTTGCGGCGTCGGCCTTCGTCGCACCAACCGCCGTCCTCGTCGGCGACGTGTTCGTGGGCGAGAACGCGTCGATCTGGTTCGGCGTGGTCCTGCGTGCCGACGACGGCGAGATTCGCATCGGGGCACGCAGCTCCATCGAAGATAACGCGGTCGTGCACGCAAGCCCCGGTAACGCGGCGATCGTCGGGGAAGACGTGACGATCGGGCACGGCGCCGTCCTGGACGATTGCACGATCGAAGATCGCGTGCTGGTCGGCTCCAATGCGGTCATCCTAAGCGGTGCCGTCATCGAGACGAGCGCCGTCGTCGGTGCCGGCGGCGTGGTCACGGTGGACGATCGGATTCCCGCGCGGACCGTGGCCCTCGGCTCGCCCGCGAAGGTCCGCAAATCGCTCAGCGGCCGCGCGGCCGCGTGGATCGAACACGGAACGAGCGCCTCGCTCGCGCTCGCGGCCACGCATCGACGCGACAATTTCGGCGATCCGCACCACCACGAAGTCAAATCCGCGAGTCGAAGAAAGCGCGCGCCGTCCGAGGTTTAGTCGCCCCCGATGCCCTACGTCCTCGCGCTCGATCAAGGAACCACGAGCTCGCGTGCGATCGTCTTCGACGAGCACGGGGCGATCCGCGGCCTCGCACAGCGCGAGTTCCCGCAGCACTTTCCGAAGCCGGGTTGGGTGGAACACGATCCCGTCGACATCTGGCGCTCGCAACTCGAAACGGCGCGCGGTGCGATCGCAAACGCGGGCGTCGGCGCGCGCGATATCGCGGCAATCGGGATCACGAATCAGCGCGAGACCACGATCGTGTGGGATCGCACGAACGGCGCGCCGCTGCACAACGCGCTCGTGTGGCAAGATCGCCGCGGAGCGCCGCTCTGCGAGACGCTCAAAGCGCGAGGCAAGGAAGATCGCGTCCGCGCCGTCACGGGATTGCTGCTCGATCCGTACTTCTCGGGAACGAAGATCGCGTGGCTCCTCGAGAACGTGAAGGGCCTGCGCGAGAAGGCCGAGCGCGGCGACGTTGCCTTCGGCACCGTCGATAGTTGGCTCGTGTACAATCTCACCGGCGGCACGCGCCACGTCACCGACTACACCAACGCATCGCGAACGCTGCTCTTCGATCTCGAAACGCTTACGTGGAGCGATGAGATGCTCGAGCTCTTCGGCATTCCGAAAGCGATGCTTCCGGAGCCGCTGCCATCGAGCGGCCGATTCGGTGAGAGCACGGCGGAACAATTCGGAGCGGCAATTCCGATCGCCGGAGTCGCGGGCGATCAACAGGCGGCCCTCGTGGGTCAAGCCGGGTTCGCGAAGGGCCTCGCGAAGAACACCTACGGGACCGGATCGTTTCTTCTTCTCAACACCGGCGAAGATCTCGTTCGAAGCACGAACGGACTGCTGACGACGGTGGCATACGGATCGGAACCCGGCAAAGCGACCTACGCGCTCGAAGGCTCGATCTTCGTGACCGGTGCCGCCGTGCAGTGGCTGCGCGACGGTCTCGGCATCATTTCGGCCTCATCCGACGTCGAGCAACTCGCGGCGCGCGCCAAAGATAATGGCGGCGTCTATTTCGTCCCGGCCTTCGTCGGCCTCGGTGCGCCGTATTGGGACCCCTACGCGCGCGGCGCGATCGTCGGACTCACGCGCGGCAGCACGAGCGAACACGTCGCACGAGCGGCGCTCGAAGCGATGGCCTATCAAACGGCCGACGTCGCACGCGCGATGGAGGCGGACTCATCGGTCGGGCTCGCCGAACTGCGCGTCGACGGCGGCGCCGCCACGAACGACCTCACGATGCAATTCCAGGCCGATATGCTCGGCGTCGACGTCGTTCGCCCGCGCATCACCGAGACGACCGCACTCGGAGCGGCATACCTCGCCGGCCTCGCGACCGGCGTTTGGAAAAACACGGACGACGTTGCCAAGCACTGGCACGAACAGCGGCGGTTCAAGCCGAAAGCGGAGCCGAAGGAACGGGAGCGGCTGCTGCACATGTGGCATCGCGCGGTCGAACGGTCGGCGCGTTGGGAAGAACCCGACGCATGAATCCGGCCCCGACACGATCTGATCTTCTCGGCAGGCTCGACGAACGCTTCGACGTGCTCGTAATCGGCGGCGGTGCCACGGGCGTCGGAGCGGCACTCGACGCCGTGACGCGCGGCTATCGCACGGCTCTCGTCGAGGCATCCGATTTTGCGAAAGCCACGTCGAGCCGCTCGACCAAGCTCGTGCACGGCGGCGTGCGCTACCTGCAGAACGGCGACATCGGCCTCGTACGCGAGGCCCTGCGCGAGCGAGCGAACATGCGCGCGAACGCGCCGCACGTGGTCGACGAACTCGGCTTCGTGCTCCCGCTCTACGCGTGGTATGAGGGCCCGTACTATTTCGCCGGGCTCAAAGCCTACGATCTGCTCGCCGGCAGCGCAAACTTCGCGCCGAGCGCGTATCTCGGCAAGGCCGCAACGCTTCGGCTGACGCCGGATATCAAACGCGCCGCGCTCGCCGGAAGCATCCGTTATTTCGACGGACGGTTCGACGACGCTCGCCTCGCGCTCGCGATCGCACGTACGGCGATCGACAAGGGCGCGACCGTTCTCAACTACGTGCGGGCCACGCGCTTCCTGTACGAGGGAGAGCGTTGCATCGGGGCCGCGGTGCGCGACGAAGAGACGGGCGTGGAGCGCGAGGTTCGCGCCGCGGTCGTCGTCAACGCCACCGGCATTTTCGTCGACGAACTGCGGCGCATGGACGACGCTCGTTCGCTTCCACTGCTCGCGCATAGTCGTGGCAGTCACGTCGTCTTTTCGAAAACTGTCTTCGGCGGCGACGATGCGCTGATCGTGCCCCGAACCTCCGATGGGCGCGTGCTCTTTGCCGTGCCATGGCATGGCCACGTCGTTGTCGGAACCACCGACATCCCGGTGGAAGGCGCCGAACTCGACGTCGCTCCAACGAGCGAGGAGATCGACTTCATCATCGGCCAGTTCAACCGGTATCTCGAGAACCCGGTTCGGCGCGCGGACGCGCTCGCTGCGTTCGCCGGTCTGCGACCGCTCGTGAGCGGAGCGGGTGCGAGCACCGCAAAACTCTCGCGCGAACACCTCGTCGACGTCTCGCGTAGCGGCGTCGTGACGATCACCGGCGGCAAGTGGACGACGTATCGTAAGATGGCCGAGGACACGATCGACGTTGCCGCGCGCGAAGGCAAGCTCGCCTCATCCTCAAGCGTGACCGCGGATCTTCCGCTCCACGGCAGCCCTGGTACGCAGAGCGCGACGCCCAAGGATGCACCCTACGAGGCCCACGGGACGGACCGCGATGCGATTCTGGCGCTCGAACGCGAGGAGCCATCGCTCGCGGAACGCCTCGACCCACGCCTCCCGTATACCGGCGCCGAGGTCGTCTACGCCGCGCGAGCGGAATACGCACGAACGGTCGACGACGTGCTCGCCCGTCGAACGCGTGCGCTCTTCACGGACGTAGCGGCGGCACGTGCGTCCGCTCCGATCGTGGCGCGACTCCTCGCGCGCGAACTCGCCCGCGACGATGCATGGCAACGCGACCAATGCGCCGCGTTCGGAGCGATAGCACGCGAGGACGCAGCCGCGTTCGCCTAGATCCCGCACGCCGGCGGTACGGGGCATCGCTACGATCGGGCCATGACGATTATGAAGACGCTCCTCTCCGCCGCGGCCCTCGCCGCGTTGCTCATCGCGCCGCCGGCATTTGCGGCGGACTACCAGACCGACGGTAAGCTTCCGATGTACCCGCACGGCAAACTCGATCCGAAGGAATCGAGCCTAACCGCCGATGCAATCGCTCACGGCGTTCCGCTCGTGCTCCTCACCGCGGATTCCGTGGCGACCGTGGACGGTTGGTACGGGGCGCACGTTTCCAAGGCGTGCACGCGCCAGACCGCAAACGGCGGCGTGAAGTTCGCGTGCCCCGACGGTTCGATCATGGTCTACGCGCACGACGGCCAAACTCAAGTCGCCTTGATCCCGCCGATCGCCGGTATGCCCGGTATGTAGTCGGACGTGCCGGCGGCTTAGCCGGATCGGGCGACAACCAAACGTGCGACGAGACGGCCGACGAGCATGCCGACGATCCAACCGACGAACGTATCGAGGAAAATCGCCGTCGGTGCGACGGCGACGATCTCTCGTACATTGTTGACCGCAACGTAGATGTTCGTCGGGTCGCTCACGCGGGCACTGCCGATCACGCAGCCCGCGACGGTTCCGATGATGCCGAAACTATCGCGCACGCCGGCGGCGACCTCACGCGCGGAAAGCAGACCACGACGAAAGAACAGGCCGGCCAGGAACATGAGCGCGAGCACCCCGTAGGACACGGCAAAAAACCCAAAATAGATGCGCGCGGCCACCATGCCTTGCCCGAGCGGAACGAAGTGCAAGTAGAGTTGCAGCGAAAAGATCTGCACGGTGAGAGCCGCCAGCGCTACGAAATTGAGCGTCATCATCACGCGATTCGGTTCGAAGTAGCTGCGAAAGATCCGGAAGTGCGTCCACCAAAAACGCACGACGACGAAGAACGTTATGAAGAACGCGACGAGGCCGACGGGGCGCTGAACGAAGTCGATCGCGTGCGGCGGAATGACGAGGCTCAAGCCGAGCTGCGCGAGGCTGAATCCGATAACGATATCGGAGAACGACTCGAGGCGGCGAATCACATTTTCCCGAGCGTGCCCGCGATCGTGCATACGCTCGAGCCGTTTCGCCGTCGGGTGAAAGTTTCCGCACGACGAGGCGTGGTCTATCCACGCGCCGTACGCGATAGCATGCGCATTCGTACGCTCGCTGAAACGTTCGCCCTCGTTCGCCTTCCGGCGTCGGCCGCCGTTCCCGCATGGGTTGGGGGCCGCGATCTGATTGCCGTGGTGCGCACCCGCGACGAGCTCTCCATCGTCTGCCGTGCCGATACGGTTCCGGCCGACGTGGCCGAAGTCGAATGGGGCTTTCGCGGACTCGGCGTCGTCGGCACGCTCGACTTCGGCATCACGAGCGTGATCGCCGGGCTCACGGCGCCGCTGGCGGCTGCCGAGATCCCGATCTTCAACATCTCGACGTTCGATACGGATTACATCTTGCTTCGCGAGGAGCACCTCGAGAAGGCGAAGGCCGCGCTCTCAGCGGCCGGTTACGTCCTCGACTAACGCATGCCCCACGTCGTCGCTTGGTGTGGGTTCGGCGCACGATACTTCGTTTGGATCGCCGGATAGCTCGGATCGATCGTCAGCGCGTAGAGATTGCCGCTGTTGTCGAGCACGAAGATCCAATCGCCGTCGATCGTCGGCGGCATGCGTAGCGCGCCACCCGTGAAGATGATGGGGTTGCCCCCGTTGAGCACCGCACCCGTGGTCGCATCGAGCGCCCAGAGCGCGCCGCCGTTCGTTCCCGGCGGAGCGCAACAGATCAGCGGTTTCGCGTCCGTCGTGGCGCCGCACGTGGACCCGGAGGCTTTGCAGATCGTTCCGACGAGCACGATGCCGCCCGCGCTCACGGCCGGCGCCGAACGCGGCTCGCCGGGCGAGGTATCGGAACCGGGCCCGTACGAATCCGGACCGAAGGCGCTGTGCCACGCGACCGACGGGCTATCGCAGCCCGGGTTGATCGCGATCATCCCGGGAGCGAACAGGGACTCGTTGCTCGATGGAACGGCCGCGTAGAGAAGTCCCGTGACGGGCGAGTACGCAGGGTCGCCGAGGAATCCGTCGGCGTACGTGCTCGGCGCGAGTTGATATTGCGCGAGCGGACCGTTGCCCACGTGCGTCGCGTCGTACACGTAGAGCGTGCCGGATTTCCCCTGAATCGCCGCCATCGAATCGCAAAGCGCTCCACTCGGTTTGAAGACGATCGGCGTCCCACTGAGGTCGAGGTCGCCCGAATCTCCGTGAAAGATGGTGGCAGGCATCGGATGATTCGAGGCATCGACCGTCGAGAGATCGGGCGACAATTGGAAGATGGAATCGCCATAAGCGCTGTACTCCGTCGGCGCCTTCTGGAATGGCGCGACGATGCTTCCGTGCGTGGTCGAACCGTCATCGGTATTGCCGGCACCCGACATCACGTTGCCGCTGAAATCGATCGAGACGCCGCCCCAGCCCCACACGCCGCCGCCGCCCCAGGGCTGACCGGCCGATGGATTCCAAGCCGGATAGAACGTCTTGGCGAGCGTCATCGCCGGCACGCTCACGGCGGCAACGCGGCCACGCCACGACGAGATGTCGCACGTCGCGCCCGTGCCGACGTACGCGTAGCCGTTCGCGAGTGTGACCGACGTGTGTGAGAAGTCGAGGCTCGGCCACCCGGATGCCGGCGGCGCGATGCTCACCTGGCCGAGAATGGAACCCGTCGCGCCGTCGAGGTGGTAGAGCGTGTTCGTCGCGATCGCGTTCGGCGACGAGTTGGCGTTGCCGACGATGTAGATCGATTTCGAAGCCGGATCGTACGCGGCACTCCCTTGAACGCCGAAGACGATCGTATTGCCGCCCTCGCACGTGAAGAGCTCTTGACCCGTGCTGCGCTTCCAGAGGAGCGCACCCGTCAGAGCGTCGTAGCCTTCAATGTTCCCCGAACCGCCGCCGACGAACAGCACGCCCGCGTGGTTCGGAATTTCCGTCGCGAGCACCGGTTGCGTCTGTGAGTTGAAATCGCCGCCACCGATCGCGACCTGCCAGGCCAGGTGAACGTTCGGAAGGCTCGACGGAGTGATCGCCGTCGAATTCGGGTTGAAGATGTCGCGCTGATTGTCGTATCCGTACGTCGTGTAGTCGTTGAAGGCCACCGACTGCGAGGGCACGGGCGACGGGCTAGGCGTCGGTCCGCCGGAGCCGGTCGTAATTTCGATCCCGTTGATCGCAGCGTTGTTCGCGACGGCCGAGAGCGAGATGACGATCGTTCCCGCGGAGGTTGCTACGGTAGTGAATGATTCGGCAATCGCTTTGTCCTTCGCACCGGCGGCCTGGAACACGTCGAAGTTCGTCAGGACAGGCGTGCCGTTGACGCTCACGTCGAATACTCGCTTACCGCTCGAGGACCAATAGATCTCGGCGAAATCGAGGCGCACGCCGTACGTCGCACCGGCGTGGAGACCGGGAATCGTATAGATGACGGACTTCCCCACGCGCATCGTCTGATAGACCGCCTGCGGCGCCGGCGCCGAAACCGCCGACGTATCGATCGCCGACGTCGTGGAGGATCCGTACGATCCGTTTGCCGTGAAGTCGGTATCGGCGACGAACGCGCCGGTGGCGGGGCCGCCGCTATCGATGTCCACGACCGAGGTGACCGGACCCGTGGGCGTCGGCGCGGGCGTCGGCGTCGGCGCGGGCGTACTGCCGCTCGTCGCGATTTCGATCGCGGAGATCACGGCGTTGTTCGTCACCGCGGTCAACACGATCGTGATCGTGCCGCTCGCGCTCGCCGTCGCGGGAAACGACTCCGCGATGGCCGTGTCGGCGCCCGCCGCCGCGAAGATATCGAAGTTCGAGAGAACCCTCGTTCCATCGATCGCGACGTTGAAGACGCGCTTCCCCGCCGACGTAAAGAACGTCTCCGCGAAACTAAGCTTCACCGTATAGGGGGCGCCGCTCGTGAGGCCCGGAATCGTGTAGGTGATCGTCGAGCCGACGCGCTCCGTTTGGTAGACGGCTTGCGGCGCGGGGTTCGCGATGCCCGTCGTCGAGATCGCGTTCGCATGATCGCTCGAATAGGTGCCGGCGGCCGAGTAATACTCGTCCGCGGCGAAGCCGCCCGTCGCGGGACCGCCCGCATCGATCGCAACGACGTCGCTCGAAGCGAGCGGCACGCTCGCACGCGACGCGACCGAATCCGTCGATCGTTGCACGCTCTGCGCCGCGCCCGGCAGACTCGGCGAAACGTCGCGCGACGCGCACGCGGAAAAGAGCGCAAACGTAAGTAGCGCGCCGACATTCCGAAGAAGATAAGCGGGTATAACCACCGCACGCGATTTTCGCCGCTCGCAAGCGATACGACTCGCCGTTTGAGGCTAAAGTCGCGCCGGGGCAACTTCCGCCGGATTGCCCGGGCAACCGAAGCGCCGACGGGAACCGCCCGCCAGGCGCAGTTACGTTCTCGACTGAACCGGCGTCGGTTCCAGCGCGGTCGTGCGGGTCTTCGAACCGCCGGACGAGCCGCCGTTTCCACCGCGACGCTTGCCGCGCTCGCGTAGGTTGACGATGAGCACGTAGATCACCGGCACGAGTGCGAGGTTCACGAACGTCGAGAGAATCATACCGCCGAACACGGGCGTACCGAGGCTGTGCCGGCTCGCACTGCCCGCACCGCTCGCGAACACGAGGGGTAGGATCCCGAGGATGAACGCGAACGACGTCATCAAGATCGGGCGTAAGCGCGTTTCGGCCGCCTGCTTCGCGGCACTCGCCGCGTCGAGGCCTTGCTCGCGAAGTTGGTTCGCGAATTCGACGATCAGAATCGCGTTCTTACACGCGAGACCGATCAACATCACGTATCCGACCTGCGCGTACACGTCCGAGACGACGAACCCAATCGGCGGAATCGCAGCCGCGATCAGATCGCGGCCGATAACGGCGACGAGTGCGCCGAGGATCGCGATCGGCACCGCCATCAGGATGATGAGCGGATCCGTCCAGCTCTCGTACTGCGCGGCGAGTACCAGGAACACGACGATGATTCCGAGCGCGAAGATCAGCACCGACTGACTTCCCGACTGAATCTCGTCGAGCGAGATGCCGGACCATTCGTGGGTCACGTTCGCGCTCTCGAACTGCTTCGCGAGGCCGGTCATCGCGGCGATCGCGTCGCCCGAACCCAAACCTTGTGCGGGCTGGCCCGAAATCTCGATCGATCGGAAGAGATTGTAGTGCGTGATGACGGGAGCCGACTTCGACTGCGTTCCGCTGATGAGCGTCGAGAGCGGCATGATCGCGCCGCTGTTCGATTTCACGTAGATCGTCTGCAGGTCGTGCAACGTCGAGCGGAACGGAGCGTCGGCCTGGACGTAGACGCGGTACGATCGATTCAGGTAATCGAAATCGTTCACGTAGAGCGATCCGAGATAGATCTGCATCGTGTTGAAGATGTTCGCGAGCGGCACGTCGAGCGACTCCGCCTTGTTGCGATCGACGTCGACAACGAGTTGCGGATTATCGTTACGGAACGACGTGTACACGTTGCTCAGCTTCGGATTGCGATTGCCCGCGCCGATGAATTCGTACGCAACGCGGTTGAGTTCCGCGAGGCCCACGTTCCCTCGGTCCTCGAGTTCGTACTGGAAGCCGCCGACGTTGCCAACGCCCGAGATCGCGGGCGGATTGAAGGCGAATATCTGCGCCTCGGGGACCTGCGAGAACTGCGATTGCATGCCGCCCGGGAAGTACAGTAATGGGAAGATCGAATGCATGAAGCCCGGCCGGTCGGCCCAGTCCTTGAGCAACACGAACATCGTGGCCTTGTTCGGGCCGTTGCCGCTAAAACCGAAACCGATCACGTCGAAGACGCGCACCACCTCGGAGTGGCCGCGGATCAGATCTTCGACGTGTTTCGCAACGCGCTCCGTGTAGTCCATCGAAACGCCCTCGGGTGCCTGAAGCGAAACGATGAAGTACCCTTGATCTTCATCCGGCGTAAATCCGGTCGGCGTCGATTTGAAGAGCACGCCCGTCATCACGAGCGCGGCGACGAAGAGCACGACGATCACGTACCGGAAACGGAGCAAGCCGCCGAGCGACGCGTGATACCAACGCCGCAGGCGATCGATACCGTTATTGAACGCTACGAAGAACCGGTTGCGCGGGCGCTCGGTGCGTCCGAGAAGGAGCGCCGAAAGCGTCGGCGTCAACGTCAGCGCGTTGAAGAGCGAGATCGTGATCGAGCAGGCGATCGTGAGCGCGAACTGCTTGTAGAGCTGGCCCGTCTCGCCGGGGAAAAACGCGACGGGAATGAAGACGGCGAGCAGCACGAGCGACGTCGCGACGACCGCAC